>FYBJ01001398.1_pt1 | contig 102000 bp, 102 predicted proteins | sample 1134611 | NCBI WGS metagenome assembly FYBJ01 (sample SAMEA104116008, study PRJEB20421) | marine metagenome | isolation source: marine
GGCCTGAAGTTAGCGCAGCGTTACAGGCGATGGTCAAGGCCGCCCGTCAACTACGGCTCCGGGCCGTGGCCTGATTTTACTTTTGGAGCAGGCAGAGCAGAGAGGCTCTGTCTGCTCCTCTTATTGCCAGTCAGCGGGTAAATGGCTCACCAGATAATTAAACAGAGCTGTGACCTTAGGCGTTTTGGCATAACGATCGACAACACAGAAAAAGTACGCCAGTGGTTCTGCTTCAACCTCTACACCCGGACCATTCTCCCTGTTAAACAATTGACACAACTGGCCATTGTCGAGATACGGCCGTGCCACGAAAGCGGCTAGGCGGGTAATGCCGCCACCGGCGGCGGCGATCCGGGCCAACATGTCGATATCATCACTGATCATGGTGGTCTTGAGTTCCGGCTCGTAACGGCGGCCGTCACGGATAAACGCCCACGGAAAAATCTTGCCATCCACCGGTATCCGGAACATCAGACAATCATGCTGTAACAGTGCCTGTGGCGAAGACGGACAACCCGCCTGCTCAAGGTAGCCCGGTGAGGCACAGAACAGCAGCGGGACCATCGCCAGTTTTCTCGCAACGATCCCGTCTTCCAACTGCTGACGAATACGGATACTGACATCAACGCCTTCAAGAATATGATCAATGCGCCTGTCAGTGACGATGATTTCCAGACTGATTTGCGGATAGGCTTGCTGAAAACCGGGAACCATTGGCGCCAGTACATGGCGGGCGAAGGCCGCCGAGCGTGCCACTTTTAACTTCCCGCCAACTTCCCCCCGCAGAGCCGAAACGGCTTGTTGTGCCAACTCAAACTCCTGCAGCAACCCCTTGACCCGTTGATAATAAACCTCACCAGCGTCAGTGAGTGCTAACCTGCGTGTTGTCCGCGTTAACAAGCGTGCGCCCAGAGCGGTTTCGAGCCGGGCAATATTCTGACTCGCCGCTGCAGGGCTAATATTTAATGCCCGCGCCGCCGCCGCGATACTGCCAAGCTCAACCGCTCTGACAAAATTTTCCACACCACGCAGATTATCCATAATGATATCAAGTTAATATTTATTACTTTAATTAAGTTTAGCTTAATAGTCTTTATAGGCCCAGCCCGCTAGTACAGGCAAGCAGCGGCACTTACACTGGCACTGTGATTATTACGGGAGCAGGAGATGAAACAAGAAAATCAACCGGGCTCAGGCCAGAACCGCAACAAAAAACTGCCGGCCAGGCTGACGCCGGTGATATTTGCCTTTTACATGTCAGTCATTATGGCGGCCTTGATGTGCTTGATTATCACCGCCGTTAACCAGGGGATCGGCAACGGTTATCTGCTGGCCGCGCTGCATGCCTACGAAATCGCGATGCCGTCAGCGTTTGTCTGCATCATGCTGGTCAGACCGATCGTCATGAATCTGGTGGCACGGACGGTGGTCAACCAATAAATCAACCAGCCAGACCGAATTGATGCAGGCGCTGCTGAATCATCTTGGCCCGGACAGCTTGCAAGGTGCTCGTGCGTTGCTGTCTGTCACACAAGGCGCTGCGAAACCCCAGATAATCAGCACCCAGTGTTTTCAGCAGGGCGATATCCTCAACGCGCAGCGCGCCTGCCAGTCCGCACAAGCGTTGGCGGGATTTCACGATTTGCACAAAATCCAGTAACTGCTCGGGCGTTTGATGATCCAGCAAATGCCGGCCATCTTTATGAGCCGTATCCAGCATTACCCCTTTAAAACCAGCGCTTAAAACATCAGTGAGTACTGACTTTTTATATTGCTGATCAGCAAATAATACGGCGATGACCGGCGTTTTAAAATCGTGCAGAAAACCTGCCAAATCGTTAACACAGGTGGTCAGCTGCGGTTCGTTAAACAAGCCGACTTTCAAGTAATCAACACCGCTTTGCTGCATCGCCACTAAGGCATCTTCAATAACGGCAGCCTGCATCGGTAAATCACCTATAGTCGCGCTGCTCAAACAACGGCCATCCAACCAGTTAACAATTTCCTTTACTGTTGCGACCGGCAACGCGCCGAGCGCGCCGCTGGCCGGATCTTTCATATCCAGCAGATCCGGTAAACAGGCTGATAGCTGCTTAGCTTCCGCTAATGACTGCACGCTGGCCAGCCACGGTTGCCGCTCAGATTTCAATGCCGGCCTCACTTATTTTGCTCATCAGCCAGCTCCAGGCTTCCAGTTCACGTGCACCGGCTGTTTTATCAATAGCAATGGTCAGATAGTTAATCTCGTCACGGATTTTTTCCGGCGACAGCATATGTAATCTGCTGACCAGAATGGCCGCTTCAATCACCGCACTTTGCGCCCGGTTAAAACCCCGAAACGGGGCGTGGCTGGCGTCATGAATCACTTCAGCGGTAAAACAGGCACGCGGATCAGCATCATCGGTAGCGATCACCTGACACTCACTGTGTGCTAAAGCCTGCTGTAAATACTGGCCCTGAATTTTTTCGCAGGGCAGGGCCGGCCATTGCCGGCGACCGGTCAATGCGCCGGCAAACACCCGCACATCATCAATGTAATTGATACAACACTGACCGCTTCGCTTTAAATTATCGTAAGTCGACGAGGGTTTGAAAGGCTTAATCAGGAAGTGACCATTTACTTCGGATATTCCCATGGGCGCATGATGTGGCTGCCCCTCAGCGCTGAGCGTTGTCACAATCACTTCGTGGATTTTACTTTTTAACCGGTCCACATTGGCTCCGTTTGCGAGGTTTTCGGGCTGGCTTTTCCGCTGGCCCGCACTGATTTTGCTGGCGCAGTGTAGTGCCTTCTGCCGTTTGTTTACTTAAATCTTCTTCGCTGAATTGCACTGCCGTGCCCCAACGCAGAGGTTCATCCTGCGTATAGCGCTTACCCAACTGCCAGGCAATTTCAGCGCGCGCCAGTTCAACACCAAGATAAAACGCATGGCCGCTGTCACCATCAACGGCAAGGTGCGGATAAAAAGCAAACGGATCGGTATCCTGCCAGATCCCATCCCGGTTAAACAAAAACACCCCGGAAGCGCTGGTTTTGATCCGGTAATTGGGATCTTTAACGGTTTTATACAAGTCTTCAATTTCAGCATCATTATCCGGAAAAGGCCGCCGGTCATGATGGATCAGTAAATCGCCGGTAATGTCGCGGGGCAGGCTGTTATCCTGTGCCGCGGCATACATCATACGCCGGGCGATATCTGCTTCACGGATGGCGTTGCGCGCGTGTGGGCTGACTTCGGTGGCCAGCACATGGCTGATATTCAGCTCCGAAATAATGCCAAACAATAGCGCATTCACACCACTGGAATCAGCATCCGTCAGCTCCGTTAAATTGCCCACGCCCATCATAATAGCCGCCTCAGGGAAACGCTGGCGCAACGCATGGTAACGGGTGATGGACTCGGTAAAACCAAAATGAATCGGATCCAGAATCGGATCCGCGATCCAGGGTTTACCGAGTTTTTCCATGGCTTCAATCGCGCGCTCTAATGATGCTAACGATCCCATATGGGCTGGGGCCGGTACTAAAATCGGTACGGCATCGGTTTCTTTGGCTAAATCAATGGTGTCTTCACTGAGGCTCAGTAAAAAATCTGCGCCGGCATGCGCACCACGCCGCAAATCATCAATTGAAAGTGAGTCAACACTCACCTTAAATCCATTATCATGCAATGCCTGAATAGCATCTTCCATCTGGGGAAACGGCTCTTCCGGCAGGCAGCCGATATCAATGACGTTGGCCCCATTATCGGCGTAATAACGGGCGCGTTCGACAATGCTGTCGATACTGCGCTGCGGTGCATCGACGATTTCGGCAAAGATTTGCACCGCATACTGACTCATATCCACCGCCTTTTTGGCCCGCCCGAAGAACAGCGGCAAGTCTTTAATTTCTTCGGGACCGCGCTCAACCGGTTTGCCAAGCTGTTCACTGAGCGCCTGCAAATCGCCGCGGCAACGGCCGGGCACGATAATACGGTCACAATCCTGATAATCCGCCGGTTGCAAACGCCGGCCAATCATTTTGTCCGTCATTAATGCAGCCACTGACACACCCAACTGATGCACCCGGAACTCAAATGGCAGCGGCTGCATTTGATCCAGCACTTTATGAACACTGGGCTCTGCCAGTTTACCGGTCAGAAACAGGATTTTTTCAGCCATGGGCTGTGTGAACTTCATCCAGACGCGCTTTGAGTGCCTGTTTAAGGGCTTCTGATGTCTCAACCACGGTGGTAGCCTCAAATTGCTTTAAAGTCTCGGTATGCGCCAAATCAACCTGTCTGGGCCATAGTCTGACGATACGATCCGGTGCCGGGGTATCCACTTCCTGTTCGGTATCACAGGCCAACACAATACTCGGCACCCGGCATTTGCCGGCCTGAGCGTAGACATTGGTCACCAGTGTGTCGGAAATCCCCAACACCATTTTAGCGACCGTATTGGAGGTAGCCGGCGCCACCACCAGGGTGTGATAATCGCCGCGATAAAATAACCCGACTGGCGGGGCACTGGCAGCCCGATCATGGTAATAACGACTGCTGCTATTCAGTGCCTTGGGATCGTGACCATACATCCGCAGCACTTCTTCACCTGCGCGGCTGTAAAATAAATCGACCTCATCCAGGTCACGGATAATCTCCAGGCATTCTTCAAGATAATGTCCGGAACCGGTCACTGCCCAGGCGAGGCGGGGTCGATCAGGCCGTGCTTGCATGCGAGCATCTCGTTTGCTGTTAAACCGTAAATTTTGCCAGAGTCGGCACCCCGAGTAAAAATTAACGTAGGTACAAAGGGCTTGTTTATCTTTCATCGTCACCGCTGCTGGCGGCTATTTTTGTGTCCGGCAAGGCGGAAAAGCGCAGTGTAGCCAATCTACATCAGCGATTGACAACGTAGTCGGGCGCAAAAAAAGTCCCAGCCTATGGGTTGTGACTGAAAAAACGCCACTCTTCGTTGCTCGTCATTTATTTAGCATAACTAAACTTCACTCCTCGCGCCTTGATTGCCGTTTTTTCAGCTCACAACAGAGGCGGCGATGAAAGATAAACAAGCCCTTCAGCTAATACGTTAGAATAAAAGCTAATAAAACATTGCAACGGATTGATTGGAGTCTTGAATCTATGTCAAATGCAGTCCCGAAAATTGTCGTCGTAGGTGGCGGAGCAGGTGGTTTGGAACTGGTCACCAAGCTTGGCAAAAAGCTCGGCAAAAAAAATAAAGCCCAGGTAACGCTGGTTGACAGCACCCATACCCATATCTGGAAACCATTGCTGCATGAAGTCGCCGCCGGCACGCTGGACTCGCATGAAGACGAGATCGAGTATTTAAGTCAGGCGATGTGTAGCGGTTTCCGGTTCCGGCTTGGCCGGATGGACGGACTGGATCGTCAGAAAAAGCAGATTTCGCTGGCACCGACGTATAACGAAGATGGCCTGGAAATCATTCCACGGCGCAGTTTTGACTATGATTATCTGGTCATTGCCGTTGGTAGTATCAGCCATGATTTTGGTATTAAAGGTGTGCGTGACCACTGCTTGTTTCTCGATACCACTAAACAGGCCGAAGCCTTCCAGAAACAGCTGCTGCAATCTTATTTGCGCGCCCATACTCAAGGCCGTCCGCTGGATGAAGGCCAGCTGAACATTGCGATTGTTGGCGCTGGCGCAACCGGTGTTGAGCTTTGTGCACAGTTACATGAAGTCTCCCATTTGCTGACGGCTTACGGGCTGGATGAAGTCAATCCGCATGACGTGAAACTGACGTTGATTGAAGCGGCCGACCGTATTTTGCCGGGTTTGCCAGAGAACATTTCCGATGCCGCCGTCAAAGAGCTGCGCGAACTGGGTGTTGAAGTGCTGGCAGGCGAGCGGGTCATTGAAGTGACGGAATCTGGCATCAAAACCCAAAGCGGCAAAGTGATCCCGTCAGCCATTAAAGTCTGGGCAGCAGGCATTAAAGCCCCTGAATTTTTGAAAGATATTGATGGTCTTGAAAGCAACTGGATGAATCAACTGGTGGTGCGGCAAACACTGCAAACCAGTCTGGATGACGATGTTTATGCTATCGGTGACTGTGCCGCCTGCAAATGGCTGGGTCAGGAGCAAAATGTACCACCAAGGGCGCAGGCTGCGCACCAAATGGCCTCGCTGGTCTATAAATCTATCGTTAACCGGATGAAAGGCAAGCCCGTACCCGAATATCATTACCATGATTATGGTTCACTGGTATCACTGGGCCGTTATGGTACCGTCGGTAACCTGATGGGCAACCTCAGCCGTGGCAGCATGATGATTGAGGGCCTGATGGCGCGGATGATGTATTTGTCCCTGTACAAGATGCACCAGACGGCATTATTTGGCCCATTTAGGGTCGTGATGTTGTCTTTGTCACATTTATTCCGGCGCAGCGTGCATCCGAAAATCAAGCTGCACTGATTGGCAGTTGATTGCTATAAAAAAGGCTCTTTTCGGGCCTTTTTTATTTGCTTAATGAGCAGCCATCAAATATCGAGATTAGATGCCTGCAAAGCATGCGTTTCAATGAACTCACGACGCGGCTCGACATTATCGCCCATCAGCGTGTTGAAGGTTTCATCCGCGGCAATGGCATCGGTGATCCGGACCTGCAATAAACGCCGTTTGCTTTTATCCATGGTGGTTTCCCACAGCTGTTCAGGGTTCATTTCACCCAGACCTTTGTAACGCTGCACATGCTGACCACGGCGCGCTTCTGCCAGCAACCAGCGAACCACCTGAGCAAAGTCACGGACGGGCTCTTCACGTTCGCCACGCACAATTCGCGCACCAGTCGAAATTAAGCCATTGATTTTATTAGAAAAAGCTAAAATCTTGGCATATTCGGTACTGGCAAAAAACTCACCCGGAATATGGTAGTCAGTACTGATGCCATGACGGCTGAAGCTGACATTAACATGCGGTAGCGGTTCTTTATCATGTTTAACAACACTAAGCTGATAGGTTGTACCGGTTGGCATACCGTGATTAAGCCGGGTATTAATTTGATCCAGCCAGTCACGCATACCTTTGTCATCAGCAAAGTCAGGGATCGCTTCCTGATACAGTAACTGATCTAAAAACGCCGGGTAGTAGTGGTTCGACAATCTGCGAACAATCGCGGTTATCGTCTGATACTCTTCAACCAGCAAAGCCAGCGCACTGCCTTCGATAGGTGCCGCATCAGCGGTCGGATACAGGCTGGCATTGTTCAGTGCAACTTCGGTCAGATAACGCTCCATTTCGGCATCATCTTTGACGTAACGTTCTTGTTTGCCTTTTTTGATTTTGTATAACGGTGGCTGGGCAATATAAACATGGCCACGTTCAATCAGCTCCGGCATTTGCCGATAGAAGAACGTCAGCAGCAGGGTACGAATATGCGAGCCATCGACGTCGGCATCGGTCATGATAATAATGTGGTGATAACGCAGTTTTTCCGGATCATATTCATCGCGGCCGATACCACAACCCAGTGCCGTGATCAGCGTGCCAACCTCAGCAGAACTAATCATTTTGTCAAAGCGGGCGCGTTCAACGTTAAGGATTTTCCCTTTCAACGGCAAAATCGCCTGAGTACGACGATCCCGGCCCTGTTTGGCGCTGCCGCCGGCCGAGTCCCCTTCCACTAAAAATAATTCAGACTGCGCCGGATCACGCTCCTGACAATCGGCCAGTTTGCCCGGTAAACCGGCAATATCTAACACCCCCTTACGGCGGGTCAGTTCACGGGCTTTACGGGCAGCATCACGGGCACGAGCCGCTTCTATCATCTTATTGGCAATCAGCTTTGCATCAGCAGGGTGTTCTAACAGGAAACTGCTGAAATGCTCATTAACCAGTGATTCAACGATAGAGCGAACTTCGGATGACACCAATTTATCTTTGGTTTGTGATGAAAACTTCGGATCCGGCACTTTCACTGATAAAACAGCGGTTAAACCTTCACGGGCATCATCACCGCTGGTTTCGACCTTGGATTTTTTCGCCAGGCCTTCGGTTTCAATATATTGGTTCAGCGTACGAGTGAGGGCAGCACGAAAACCGGCCAAATGAGTACCGCCATCACGCTGTGGAATATTATTGGTAAAGCAGTAAATATTTTCCTGATAGGAATCATTCCACTGCATAGATAATTCGACGACCACATCATCACGGGTACCGGAAATATCAATGATGCTTTCATGAATAAAGTTTTTATTTTTATTTAAATGCTGCACAAAAGCACTGATACCGCCTTCGTAATGAAATACTTCACTACGTTCATCACGCTCATCGGTGAGCACAATACGCACACCGGAATTCAAAAACGCCAGTTCACGAATGCGTTTAGCGAGAATTTTGTAATCAAATAAAACATTGTTGGTAAAGGTTTCTTCGCTTGGCCAAAACTGGATCTTGGTGCCAGTGTGGTTAGTTTCTTCAAAACCTTTCAGCGGGCCATCGGGCACACCATGGGTATAGCTTTGACGGTAAATCGTGTTATTGCGATGGATTTCCATGGTTAATTTTTTCGAGAGGGCGTTAACCACCGACACACCCACACCGTGCAAACCACCGGAGACTTTGTAAGAATTATCATCGAACTTACCGCCAGCATGCAGTACCGTCATGATAACTTCGGCAGCCGAGACGCCTTCTTCTTCATGAATATCGACTGGAATACCGCGGCCATTATCTTCAACCGATACCGAGTCATCAGCATGAATACGAACGTTGATTTCAGTACAGTGGCCGGCCAGTGACTCATCAATCGCGTTATCCAGGACCTCAAACACCATATGATGCAGACCGGTGCCATCGTCAGTATCACCGATATACATACCGGGACGCTTCCTGACTGCATCAAGGCCTTTCAGCACTTTGATATTGCTGGAATCGTAGCTATTGTTATTGTCAGTGGTCATAAATCTTCGCTTCCTGTACAACGCGTGGTTTAACCTATCATTCTACTATGTATCGGTCTTCGGCGACAGGCGTAGTAACACGCTCCATATTTCCGTGTTTCACGTGAAACACAGCATGCAATTCATCATCTGGTAAATGTTTCGATAACAACATATTGGTACTGGAAATAAAGCTTTGTACAGGCATTTCTGCCAACACAGCCAGTACCAATTGTTGATGCTGATCATCCAATTCTGAACTTAAATCATCAATCAGCAGTAGTGTTTCTGTTTGGCGCTGCGCCATCAGTAACGCAACCTGAGCCAAACTCAATGCCAGATAAAATAGCTTTTGCTGGCCGCGAGACAAAACTTCAGCAGGGTCAGCGCCGTCCATTCTCAATGACCAGTCTGCCGCATGTGCACCGGCGCGGGTATAAGCAAGCGCCCGATCCCGATCTAAAGTCTGTTGTAAAACATCCGCAAAAGATTGATCTTTGGGCCAGCCGGACAGGTAGCGTAGCTTAAATTCAGTCTCTGCTAATTCCGGACAGATCCGACAGAAAATAGGTTTGAAATTTTCCAGCAGCTGCGTTAAATAACTTTTCCGCAATTGGCTGAGTTGTTCACCATGGCGAACTAAGTGTGGATCCCACAAACGAATTTCCTGATCCGCTTTTTGTTGTCTGATGCCGGCATTACGCTGCTGCAAACATTTTTTATAGGATTGCCAGTGATACAAGAAAGTTTGTTCCACGTGAAACAAACCCCAGTCAACCAGCTTGCGACGGAACCTTGGGCCAAGCTCAAAAAACTCATGGCAATTTGCCGGAATGAATTGAAGGGGGAGGTGACTGGCTAACTCAGAGAGTTTTTGCAAAGGGGCATTGTTTAATCGAATTTGCACACCTTGGTGCAAATCAAATTGAAACCCGACTGGAATTCTGCCAGCAATTTTTCCCACCACCCGACATTGCGGTTGATCATATTCAACAATATTTTTTAATTGTCGTGTACGAAACGATCGGCCCAAACCGAGTAAATGGATAGCTTCCAGCGCACTGGTTTTGCCCGCGCCATTTTCACCCAGTAACAAATTAACTTGCTTGGCTGGTGACCAGGTTACGCTGTGCAGATTACGAAACTGGAAAATTTGTAATTGGCTAAGCATTGCCAGCTTTGTTAAAAAGAGAAGGGAAGCTGAAAGGTTAATTCATTGAGCCTGAATTAACCGTTTCATTTTTAAATTCGAATCCGCGTTTAAATCTCGATCATTTCAAAATCACCTTTACCAACACCACATTCCGGGCATTCCCAATCTTCCGGAATGTCATCCCACGATGTGCCGGGAGGGATACCATCTTCGGGTAAGCCACGCGCTTCATCATAAACAAAACCACAAACAACACATTGCCACTGACGCATACTATCTCCTGATTTAATCAACTAATGGGGTTAGTTTAAGTTTTGTGCTAACGTATGTCTAATAAATGATTAACCGCTTAATGATTGGATTTTTCGATTTATGCGTATTCCTACACTTCGCCAGTTGCAGTATCTGTCCGCGGTTGTTGAAGAAAAACACTTCGGCAAAGCCGCCGAGAAATGTTTTGTCACCCAATCGACACTCAGTGCCGGTATCCAGGATCTGGAAGACCTACTGGAAACCGCTCTGCTGGAACGTACCAATCGCAAAGTACTGACCACCCCAATGGGCGAGGAGATCGCCCGTCGTGCACGGCAGATCCTATCGCTGACCGACGATCTGGTGGATTTAGCACATTCTGCCAATAATCCACTGGCGGGGCGTATTCGCATTGGCGTAATCCCAACCATTAGCCCGTTTTTATTGCCTCGTGTTCTGCCCGCTGTTCGAAAAAACCTGCCGCAACTGGAGGTATTGCTAGTCGAAGATCAGTCAGAACGCTTATTGGATCAAATTGAAGCCGGCACCATTGATGTCGGCGTACTGGCATTTCCATTTAATACCCGCAATTTAAGCAGCCGCAGTTTTGCCGAAGAACCTTTCTGGGTGGCTTTACCCAAATCTCATCCGCTGGCCAAATTTGAACGGCTTAAACCCGAACAGCTGCCTATCGGCGAATTGTTGCTACTCGCCGAAGGCCATTGTATGCGCGAACACGCGCTCAGCGCCTGTCAGTTACCGGTTTCTGCACAACGCAAAAGCGTTCAGGCCACCAGCTTGTACACGCTGATTGAAATGGTTGCCAGCGGCCTTGGCATCACGCTGATCCCGCAAATGGCTATTAACTCGGATATGGTTCGCCATGCCGAAATCGAATTACGACCGTTGCAGGGCGAACAACAGGCTAAGCGCGAAATCGGTCTGGTCTGGCGGCCCAGTTTCCGGCGCACCAGCGCACTGGAGCAATTGGCGAACAGCTTTACCGAGGCGCTGGCGAAAAACCCGGTTTAATTGCCGCTGGCATAGTCTTTACGCAGCTGCAGATAAAACTGCTGTAGCGCATCAGAGGTAAACGGCGCCTTAAAACCTGCCTGCCAGGCACCGGCCGGATCCACTAAAAACAGCGATGCCAACAAGCTCTGCTGACCATGTGCATCGGTAAAAAACTGCCATAATGGCTTTTCGCCACTGGGATCGTAAATTATCTGCACATTGGCCGGTAGCGGCGGCGGGTCGTTTAGTAATTGCTGCTGCACACTTGCATCAATTATCCAAAAACCTAATTGCTGGCCGGCATAACGATCCGCCAAATTAGCCAACACCTGCCAAATCGCCTCGCAATGCGGCGCACAGCTGCCATCGTAAAAATACATAAAATGCCAGCGGCCCTGCAGATCAGCATTCGTCATCAATGCCTGGCGGCTATCACGTAATAAAAAATTCGGTAAGCGCTGCGGATTTTCTAACTGATAAGCACCAGCGGTGGCAGGTATCGGCTTAGCGGTCACATCAGCGTCGCCCTGCTGGCTCAGATAAAACAATAATAAAATCGCGACGACAGCAAGATATATCAGCAGAAAACGCTTAGAATGCATATTTTTGATTATGTCTTGCATCAGCCTCATCACTCTTGGCTGGGCAGTAAAATTTCGCGGATGCCCATGAAAGAAAAACTGTTTCAGTCTACGCTTTTGGTCAGTCTGATGACGTTTTTATCACGAATCATGGGCTTTGTCCGTGACATTGTGATTGCCCGCTTTTTTGGTGCCGGTGTTGGTGCCGATGTTTTTTTTGTCGCCTTTAAAATTCCTAACTTTTTGCGGCGGTTATTTGCTGAAGGCGCTTTTTCACAGGCCTTTATTCCGGTTCTGGCCGAATACCGGGAGCGGGGCGATAAAGATTTACAAAGCCTGATTGCCGCCACTGCCGGCACCTTATTCGGCGTTTTGTTTTTTATCACACTGATTGGTGTGATCGCGGCGCCCATCATTATCATGATTTTTGCGCCGGGTTTTTTAGATGAACCGGTCAAACTGGAACTCGCCGGCCAGCTACTGGCGATCACGTTTCCCTATTTGCTGTTTGTCTCATTAACCGCCCTGAGCGGCGCCATTCTGAACAGTTTTGGCAAATTTGCCATTCCGGCATTTACCCCGGTATTTCTGAACTTATCATTAATCGGCGCCGCGATCTGGCTGGCGCCATTACTGGATGAGCCGGTTAAAGCGCTGGCCTGGGGCGTGTTTATCGGCGGGTTGGTGCAGTTAATTTTCCAGCTGCCGTTTCTGCAACAAATCGGCAGTCTGCCAAAACCGCGTTGGGCCTGGCGTGACAGCGGTGTGCAAAAAATTCTCAAGCTGATGATTCCGGCCATGTTTGGCGTGTCGGTAGCACAAATTAATTTACTGCTGGATACCTTGCTGGCCTCGTTTTTGATCACCGGCAGCATTTCCTGGCTGTATTACTCTGACCGGCTGGTCGAGTTTCCGTTAGGCGTGTTTGGTATCGCGCTGGCCACGGTGATCTTGCCGAACTTATCAAGAAAACATGCCAGTGCCACCGGTGAAGCGTTTTCACATACGCTGGACTGGGGACTGCGATGGGTATTTTTGATTGGTACGCCGGCCATGCTGGGCCTGTTGATATTAGCCGAGCCATTGTTGCTGAGTCTGTTCCAATATGGCGAGTTCACACCTCATGATGCTCATCAGGCCTCATTGAGCCTGATGGCCTACAGCCTCGGCTTATTGCCGTTTATTTTTATCAAAGTGCTGGCACCCGGCTATTTTGCCCGGCAAGACACCAAAACACCGGTGAAAATCGGCATCATCGCCATGGTGGTCAATATGGGCCTGAATATCATTCTGATGATTTATCTGGCGCATGTCGGCTTGGCGCTGGCGACCGCTTTATCCGCCATGCTCAATGCCTTTTTGCTGTATCGCGGCTTACGCAAAACCGGCGTTTACCAGCCCAATGCCGGTTGGCTCAGCTTTTATTTAAGACTGATCGTCGCCAACAGTGTGCTATTGGCATTGTTATGGTTTCTGACACCCCAAATTGTCGCCTGGCAAACCGCTTCTGTCTGGCAGCGCAGTCAGTGGCTGGCAATGTTAATTGGTGGCAGCGCTATGGCCTATTTTATTGCCCTGCGTCTTTGCGGCATCAGACTTAAGGCCTTGATAAAACCACAAGATCAACTGTAATAACGCTTAACAATAGCGAACTCAGACCGCCATTATTGCACCTGTTATGTTGATAAACTGGCAGGCGCTTATCATGACAATGTGTTTAACGCTTTAAACCCCCGCCGCAAACAGTTATTATTTGCTTTTAATTCAAGCAACTCAGGAAACATCATGACCGTTCGTAGCGCAAATATTGCGCGTAACACGCTGGAAACCCAAATCGAGGTTTCCCTGAATCTGGATGGCACCGGACAATTTCAAGCTGAAACCGGCGTGCCTTTTCTGAATCACATGATGGAACAAATCGCCCGACACGGCTTATTTGATCTCAGCGTCAAAGCCAAAGGCGATTTACATATCGACGCTCACCACACTGTTGAAGATACCGGCATTACCATCGGTCAGGCCTTGAAACAGGCGCTCGGCGATAAAAAAGGCGTGGTTCGTTACGGCCATGCTTATGTGCCGCTGGACGAAGCCTTGTCCCGGGTGGTACTGGATTTATCCGGCCGTCCCGGTCTGGAATTTGATGTCACCTTTACCCGTGACAAGATCGGCGAATTTGATGTCGATTTGTTTTATGAATTTTTCCAGGGCCTGGTGAATCACGCTGGTATGACACTACATATCGATAATCTCAAAGGCCGCAATGCCCACCATATTGCTGAAACGATTTTTAAAGCGTTTGGCCGGGCTTTGCGTATGGCTGTGACGCTGGATGAAAGAGCGCTCGGCCAGCTGCCATCGACCAAAGGTGCCTTATAGGCTGATACCTTTTTTGGGATTGATGCGGATTCAATATGTCTGAGATTGCAGTCATTGATTACGGCATGGGCAACTTACGCTCCGTCGCCAAAGCGTTGGAGACCGTCGCCCCGCGGGCGAAAATCACCGTGACCGCTGAGCCGGCCGTGATTAAAGCGGCCAGTCATATCGTGTTCCCCGGAGTTGGCGCCATTCGTGACTGTATGGACGAATTACAACAACGGGATTTGCTGGGTGTGATTAAAACCGTTGCCACCGAAAAACCTTTTCTGGGTATTTGCCTGGGCATGCAGGCCATGCTGCGTCACAGTGAAGAAAATAACGGCATCGCAGGGATTGGCCTGTTTGACGGCGACGTGCGCTATTTTCAGGCAGCAGCCAAAGCCGGTCTGAAAGTACCGCACATGGGCTGGAATCAGGTCCGGCAACATCAGCAGCACCCTCTGTGGCAAGGCATTGCCGATAACAGCCGTTTTTATTTCGTCCACAGCTATTATGTAGATCCTGCCCAGCCAGCAGAAGTGGCGGGCGAAACCGTTTATCATCAAGCGTTTGCCAGTGCTTTAGCGCGTGATAATGTGTTTGCGGTACAGTTTCACCCGGAAAAAAGTCAGCAGGCCGGGCTGCAATTACTGAACAATTTTGTGCAATGGGACGGTCAGTCCTAAATCATCGTATGGAGAAAGCGTTATGTTGTTAATCCCTGCCATTGATCTCAAAGAAGGTCACTGCGTTCGTCTGCGTCAGGGACGCATGGATGATAACACCGTGTTTTCGGAAGATCCGCTGGCGGTTGCCAACCGCTGGGTCGAGGCGGGAGCCAAACGCTTACACATCGTTGATTTGGATGGGGCTTTTGCCGGCAGCCCGGTCAATGCCGACGTTATCCATCAAATTTGCGCAGCCCACCCCAATCTGGATGTGCAAGTCGGCGGTGGTATTCGCGATGAAGACACCATCCAGACTTATCTGCACGCCGGTGTCCGCTACGTCATTATCGGTACCAAAGCCATTAATGCACCGCATTTTGTCGGCGATGTCTGTGCCGAATTTCCCGGCCACATTATTGTTGGCCTGGATGCCAAAGATGGCAAAGTCGCGATTGATGGCTGGTCGAAACTATCTAACCATGACGTGATTGATATTGCCCAGCAGTTTGAGCAGGATGGCGTTGAAGCCATTATTTACACCGACATCAGCCGTGACGGCATGATGCAGGGGGTAAACCTCGAATCCACGCGAAATCTGGCCCGCGCCATTAATATTCCGGTGATTGCTTCGGGTGGTGTCAGTCACTATGACGATATTAAAGCGCTGTGCCATTACGAATCGGAAGGGGTGATGGGCGCGATTGTCGGCCGGGCCATTTATGAAGGCACGATTGATTTGGCGGAAGCGCAGAAAATGGCTGACCAACTGAATCCGCCGCTGCAATTCTGATGGCACTGGCCAAACGTATTATTCCCTGCCTGGATGTCGATGCCGGTCGCGTCGTCAAAGGTGTACAGTTCGTTGATATCCGTGATGCCGGTGATCCGGTCGAAATCGCCAAACGCTATGATGCGCAAGGCGCTGACGAACTGACTTTTCTCGACATTACTGCTACCCATGATAATCGCGACACCATGCATCATGTGGTTGAGGCCGTGGCCAGTCAGGTGTTTATTCCGCTGACCGTCGGTGGCGGTATCCGCACGGTTGCCGATATTCGCAAAATGCTTAACGCTGGCGCGGATAAGGTCGGCATTAATTCTGCCGCCGTGAAAAATCCCGAGTTTGTCCGTGAAGCCGCTGAAAAATTCGGCTCACAATGTATTGTCGTCGCGATTGATGCCAAACGGGTATCGACTGCAGGCGAAACCCCTCGCTGGGAAATATTTACCCACGGCGGTCGTCAGCCAACTGGTATTGATGCCGTGGAATGGGCCAAAAAAATGGTCGCTTACGGTGCGGGTGAAATCCTGCTGACCAGTATGGATCGTGATGGTACTAAATCCGGTTTTGATCTGGAGTTGACCCGCGCCGTCAGTGATGCCGTGGTCGTGCCGGTGATTGCCTCCGGCGGCGTTGGCAAGTTGCAGGATTTAACCGATGGCATCAAACTCGGCCATGCTGATGCGGTGCTGGCTGCCAGCATCTTCCACTTCGGTGAACACACTGTCGGTGAAGCCAAACAACAAATGGCTGAGCAGGGCATTGAGGTGCGCTTATGAGCAACTGGCTGGATCAGGTCAAATGGAACAATGATGGTCTGGCACCTGTTATCACCCAAGACTATAAAAGTAAGCAAGTGCTTACTCTGGCCTGGACCAACCGTGAAGCGTTAAGGCTCACCGCAGAAACCGGCCATGCGGTTTACTGGTCCCGTTCGCGGCAAAAAATCTGGCATAAAGGTGAACAATCCGGCCACCAGCAGTTAATTAAAAGCATCCGTCTCGATTGCGATAATGACGCGATTTTGCTGGAAGTTGAACAAGTCGGCGGCATTGCCTGTCATACCGGCAGGGTGCATTGTTTCTTTCAAGCCCTGCAGGATGGTCAGTGGCAAACTGTTGAGACCGTGGTCAAAGACCCCAAAGAGATTTACCGATGAACGATATTCTCAGTCAGTTGGAACAGGTACTCAAGGCGCGCAAACAAGCTGATGCCGACAGCTCTTATGTGGCCAGCCTGTATCAGGCCGGCACCGATAAAATCCTTAAAAAACTCGGTGAAGAAGCCACCGAAACGGTGATTGCCGGCAAAAGTGGCGATCGCAGCCAAATCATTTATGAAACCGCTGATCTGTGGTTTCACTCGCTGGTTTTATTGGCGCATAATGATATTGAACTGCAGGCTGTGCTGGATGAACTGGATCGGCGTTTTGGCCTGTCAGGTCTTGAAGAAAAAGCCAGCCGGAGCCCGAAATGAGCGACTGTATTTTCTGCAAAATTGTGGCCGGAGACATTCCCTCCAGCAAGGTTTACGAAGATGATACCTTGTATGTTTTTAAAGACATCAATCCAAAGGCTGCTGTGCATTTACTGGTGATCCCCAAGCTGCATATTGCCCGGCTGGATCATGCCGATGATAGTCACGCCGGTTTGCTGGCGGCGATGTTGCTGAAACTGCCGGAACTGGCACAGTCACAGGGGCTGACAAACGGTTTTCGTACCATCATTAATACCGGTCCGGGCGGCGGCCAGGAAGTTGATCACTTACATATTCATTTGCTGGGTGGCAAAGGCCTGCCCGGTTTTCACTAGGAGCAGATTATGGGATTCGGTGGCATCAGTGTCTGGCAGTTACTGATCATTCTGGTGATCGTGGTGCTGCTGTTTGGTACCAAAAAAATCCGCTCTCTGGGTGGTGATTTGGGCAGCGCGATTCGCAGCTTCAAAAGCTCGCTGAAAGATGGTGAGCAGGATAAAGATGATAAAGACGATCAGCAGCTGAGCCATGAAACCGGTGATAAGTCGCAGCAAAACACCGTGCATAAAGAAAAAGACACTGATAAAAGCTAATTGCCGTGTTTGATGTCGGTTTCTGGGAGCTGATGCTGATCGCGGTGGTCGCGCTGGTTGTGGTCGGCCCGGATAAACTGCCACGCCTAGCCCGTGTGACCGGTCTGTGGCTGGGCCGGGCCAATGCCCAGTTACAAGCTATCAAAAATGAAATCTCTGCTGAGCTGCGCGCCGAAGAACTCAAACAAGCCCTGCGAAAACCCGACGATCTGCCGGATATGAACGAAAAAATCGATCTGGATACGCCGGCTGATAAACCTGACAAACCCGCTGCTGACAATAATCCACAAGAGCCTTCCGACGATGCAAAACGCTGAACAACAGCCACTGATTTCGCATCTGGTTGAGCTGCGCGATCGCTTGCTGCGCGGCATTCTGGCCATTTTGCTGATCGCCGTCTGTTTACTGCCGTTTGCTAATGATTTGTATCTGATTTTGTCAGAACCACTGCTCAAACATTTGCCAGAATCCAGCAGTATGATTGCCACTGAAGTTGCATCACCGTTTCTGGCACCATTCAAATTAGCACTGACGACGGCGATGTTACTGGCCATGCCGGTATTGTTGTATCAGTTGTGGGCCTTTATAGCGCCCGGCCTGTATCAGCATGAACGTCGCATTGTATTTCCGCTGATGTTTGCCAGTACGGTGCTGTTTGTACTGGGCATTTTGTTCGCTTATTTTGTGGTGTTTCCACTGGTTTTCGGCTTTTTAACCCAGGCTGCACCGCAAGGTGTTGCGGTGATGACCGATATCAGCCATTACCTGAACTTTGTGCTGAAATTGTTTTTTGCTTTTGGTCTGGCGTTTGAAGTGCCGATTGCGACGCTGCTGTTGATCTGGTCCGGCGCCAGCAGCCGGGAAAGCCTCCAGGAAAAGCGGCCCTACGTCATCGTCGGCGCTTTTGTTATCGGTATGTTATTGACGCCGCCGGATGTCATTTCGCAGACGCTGCTGGCGCTGCCAATGTGGTTATTATTTGAGCTGGGTTTATTGTGTGCGCGGTTTTTACCGAAACGGGCCACAGACGATGAAACCGAAGCGCCCGACTCCCCTGACCGCTAATCGCGGTAACGCATTCTTATGCCATGCTGTAAAGACAGGGTGATTTCTTCAGGGGCCAGTGATTTAGGGAAATAAGCGCCTGAAATCTTGGCGCCATGAATACTGGCGCCTTCGAGGCTTTTACAGGCTCTGAAGTCGATACCCCGTAAATCCGCCTGTCGGAAATAGCCGTTGGATAAATCGAGCTTGTCAGCAATCAGGCCCTGCAAATTCATATGCCTGAAGTCGCAACCGGTTAAATCGGTAACCTCGCCCGACTTCACTCGCTGGTTAAATTGCTCAATCTGTCCGTCACGCAATAAACGGTACAGCGGATCATGAGAAATAATCGGTTCAGCCATAAATCTTATGCCGTTAAATCAATGGTGCCGCCGGGATTTTGTGGATCAAAAGCTGAATCAGCGGCTTCCGGTGCAGCCTCAACAACCTGCACATCACTCAGTGTGGTGGCTGATTGTTCTTGTGCTACCGTTGTATTAGCGGTTTCTGTTACTTGTTCGCTACTGGTCTGTTGGCCGACTTGCCGGTCTTCATTGTTCAGCGGGTTGGTCAGCGTCGGCTGACCGGCAAAAGGTGCGATACCTGGAATTTCCATTTTAAGCTCCTATGAACGTTTGAGCGTTAATGCTTAAAACTCATAATTAATACTATGCAACGCCTAACGCTTGTCGTCAAACTAACCGTTTTTCAATGCTTTATCGCTGATTATGTTAGCACTGGTTACGGCAAATTTTTGTGATATTGTTGACATAGGCTTTATTTTTCGCGGATTGCTGGCCATGCGCCTATTAAAACGTCTGTTGTGGGCTTTGAGAGTTGGTTTGCTGCTCACCGGCGGCTTGCTTATCGCTGCTTGTGAACCGGCCAGCGAACCACCGCTTAGCGTTGGCAGTAACGTTTGGGCCGGTTATGAGGCGCTCTATCTGGCCCGTGAACTGGACTTTTTCGCGGACAACAGCGTTGCCTTAAAAGAGCTGAGTTCTAATACTGAAACACTGCGGGCTTTTCGTCAGGGCCAGCTGGATATTGCCGCTGTAACACTGGATGAAGCATTACGGCTGTCTGAACAAATAACGGATCTGCAAATCCTGTTAGTCACCAACATCTCTGCCGGTGCCGATAAAATTATCAGCCGCCCGGACATCAACAGCATTGCCCAGCTAAAAGGTAAACGCGTTGCCGTTGAAGAAGACAGCGTCGGGCTTTATCTGCTCTACCAGGCCCTGCAAAAGGCCGGTCTGGGTTTTGATGAAGTAGTGGTGCTACCGTCGACGGTTAACCAGCATTTACAACTGATGCAAAATTATCGCGCCGATGCTGTCGTCACTTTTGATCCAACCGCTTTTAAACTCGAACAACTGGGTTTTAAGACATTGTTCGACAGCACCCAAGTTGACGGCAAAATTGTCGATGTGCTGATCAGCCGGAAAACCCTGATAAATAAGCGTCCGGAAGCAGTTAAGCAATTACTGGCCGGCTATTGGCAGGGTCAGGATGTATTGGTTAATAACACACAAAAAGCCTACCCCATTATTGCCGGGCGATTAAATGTAGACGAGGCCTCACTACCGGCTATTTATCAAAATCTATTGATACCGGATAAGGCGATGAATGACCGGTTACTGGCTGAAGATCTGGCTATTATTATCAATCAGACTAGTCAGTTTTTGCAGCAGCAGGGCCTGTTAAAAAATCGACCAAACGCCAGGGCACTTATGGGCGATATATGAAAAAAATGCCGACGTACCGCCTGACCGTTTGGATCCCTTTAGTTGTTGTTGGCCTGTTTTTGATTTTATTTGGTCTGCAAGCCTATAACGAATTTCATGAACGGCAACAGCTGATCATTGATAACGCCAAAAACCATCAGAGAGAAAACGCTCTGCAACTGGCGCACAACCTTGAATATGCACTGGCTAATGATGACCAGCAGCAGGCACAAAGTCATATTGCCCGTTTCAGCCTGCGAAGGGATGCCAGCTTCAGCGTTTTACTGAACCCACAACAGCAGATTGTTCATGCCTCGCGGTTTGCCTGGATCACAAAAACAGCTGACCGTATTTTTGACCCGCAGCAATTAATGGTGATTAACAAGGCCGCTGACAGCCAGCAGCCCCAACAACAATTTAATAACGGCAATTTGCATATTGCCGTGCCATTAACGCAAAGTGGCCGGGGGTTATTTGCGGCGGGTGAAAACGTGCCGGTGCTATTTCTGGAAAGCAATATCAGTTACCAGCTCAAGCAGATGCAGCAAAATCTCTGGAAAGAATTACTGCCAATATTGTTACTGTTTGTTTTGGCAACGTTGCTGCTGATTGCCATTATCAGGGTCATGGTATTAAAGCCTGTCGCTGCACTACAAACACTGGCCAATCAATTGAGCCAGCATCAATTTAATTTGCAAAATCCACTGCGCGGTAACACTGAACAAACCGCGGTTGCCGCGGCGCTGGTTAATGCTGGCCAGCAGTTACAACAACACATTGCCGAAATCACCGATCGTGAACAACGTCTGAGTATTACCTTACAGTCGATTGGTGATGCCGTTATCGTCACCGATGCCAATGGCATGATCACCCGTATCAATCCGGTTGCCTGCAGCTTAACCGGCTGGTCTGAGCATGATGCCGTTGGTCAGCCGTTATTGGCGGTTTTTGATATTTACCACGCCAGCACACATGAGCCTATCGCCAACCCGGTCAGCAAAGTACTGGAAACCGGCCAGACCGAGGAGCTTGCCAATCACACCGTATTATTTGCCCGCGATGGCAACCGATATCATATTTCTGACAGTGCTGCGCCGATCCGCGCGCAGGATAATGTTGATGCCCCGATCCTCGGGGTGATCCTGGTGTTTCAGGATGTTACCCGCCAGTATCAGTTGCGGCAGGAACTGAAGCAATCCGTCGATTTTTTACAGAATATGCTGCGCGTCACCCCCAGCGTGACCTATGTGCTGGACATCTTGCCGGGGCCGGTATTTCAGCTGGCTTATGTCACCGAAGCTGTGGAGACCATAACCGGTAACAGCGCCGAATTCTGGCTGCAAAACCCGCAAGGCTGGCTGAACCGGATCCATCCGGATGATGTTGATAGTGTGCAAAAAACACTGCAAAAAGCGTTACAGACCGATAAACCGGTCAGCAATACTTTTCGCTTCAAACATCATGACGGCCACTATATTCATGTTCAGGATCATTTGAGTGCCACTCATGGTGAAGACGGACCCGGCCAGCGCCGGCAAATCGTTGGGGTGGTACTTAATATCAGTGAACAACAACAGGTTATTGCCGAAAACCAGCTGTTAGGGGACATTCTGGAACGCTCAATCAACGAAATTTACATTTTTGATACCGACAGCCTGAATTTTGTACTGGTTAATCAGGGCGCCCGCGACAATCTCGGCTACAGTATGGACGAGCTGCGGCAAATGACGCCGCTGGATTTAAAACGCGGCCTGAACCGGGAGCAGCTGCTTAACAAACTAAAACCTTTACAACTCAACCAGCAAAGCCGACTACAGTTTGAAGCTGAGCACTGGCGTAAAGACAACAGTTTTTATCCGGTTAGTGTGTCAATACAGATCGATCATTACGCTGATAAAAAAGTGTTTGTGGCGATTGTTGACGATATCAGCAGCCGCAAACAGGCTGAAAAGGCATTACTGGAAGAGCGTTCGTTGCTGCGTGGCATTATTGACTCAACGCCGGATTTTATTTTTTGCAAAGATACTGATGGCGTTTATATCCGCTGTAATAAAGCCGTCGAACATTTACTGGCCGCGCCGGAAGCCGACATCATCGGCAAAACCGATTTTGATTTTTTCCCTGAAGCCGAAGCCAAACGGTTTCTTGAATATGACCGGCTGGCGATTTCCCGTGGTGCCAGTCATTTAAATGAAGAAACGCTGACGTATCCGGATGGCCGACAAATATTATTGGAAACGTTGAAAACGCCTTTTCGCGATGCCAGTGGCGAGACGCTCGGCGTGCTCGGCATTGGTCGGGATATTACCCAGCAGCGTCATGCTGAACAACGCATCAACTTTCTGGCACAACATGATGTCCTGACCAAACTGCCCAACCGGGCACTGCTCAGTGACCGGATCCGTCAGGCAATCATCGCCTGCGATCGGCACGATCAAAAACTGGCATTGTTATATCTGGATCTGGATCGTTTTAAATTTATTAATGACAGTCTGGGCCATGCCATTGGCGACTTACTGCTGATCGCTGTTGCCGGCCGGTTAAGCCAGCAAATGCGCGAACAAGACACCGTCTGCCGCACCGGCGGCGATGAATTTATTGTTTTATTGCCCGATACCGATGCCGATGGCGCGGCGCATGTCGCCCAGAAACTGGTCGAGAAAATGACCGAGCCTTTTGATATTGAGGGGAATCAGCTGTTTGTTACCTTGTCGATTGGCATCAGCATTTATCCCGACAATGGTCATGATGCCGAAACGCTCAATAAACACGCCGACACGGCCATGTATCGGGCCAAACACGCCGGCCGCAATCAATACCAGTTCTTTACCGAAGAAATGCACTCGCAAATTGTCCACAAACTGGAGCTGGAACATGCGCTGCGTTTTGCTTTGTCGCGTGATGAGCTATATCTGGAATATCAGCCACAAATTGATATTCAGGCCAACCGCATTAACGGTGCCGAAGCGCTGCTGCGCTGGCAGCATCCGCAACTAGGCAATATTTCGCCACTGGAGTTTATTCCTATCGCCGAAGAAACCGGCATGATCAACCCGATTGGCCACTGGATCATCGACACCGCCATCAGCCAGTGCAAACAATGGCTGGACGCCGGCCACAACGATATTGTCATGGCGATTAATCTGTCGGCGGTACAATTTAACAATCCGCTACTGGTCAGTAGCATTGTCGATATTCTCAAAATCCATCAACTGCCGGCGCAATATCTGGAACTGGAAATCACCGAGTCGGTGGCGATGATAAATATTGAGCTGACCATCAAACAGCTGCGGGCATTGGCTAATGTGGGGATCCGCTTATCGCTGGATGATTTTGGTACCGGCTATTCTTCACTGAATTATCTGAAAAAATTCCCTATCAGCAAGCTGAAAATCGATCAGGGTTTTGTCTTTGATATGCTCGAAGATGAAGATGATGCAGCGATTGTCGATGCGGTTATCACCTTAGCCCGATCCCTGGGCTTAAAAACCCTGGCCGAGGGTGTGGAAACCCATGCACATTTACAGGCTTTACAGGCAAAAGGCTGTGATTTTATGCAGGGCTTTTATTTCAGCCGGCCGGTCAGTCCCTCGGCGTTCATTGATTTGTTAAATAAACACCCCTTATCCTGAGCTACACGCTACACTGAATAAAACGGTAAAGGAGCCTTTATGCGACAACTGCAAATCGACCAAATCGAAGTACTGCTGCATTTTAATTTGGATACCACTCTGCAAGGCCTGAAAATTCATCACGATGCCCGGCCCGGTCTTATCAGTGCTGCTAAACAATTGCACGAACTGGGGCTCATTACCGAAGATGATGGCGGGTATTTAACCGATCTGGGCCATGAAGCTGCTGAACATTTACAACTGGCGCTGCAAATCATGAAACCTATCAGCTAAGCCGCTGATAAATTTCGAAACGGTAATCAAACTGGTTTTCGGCATCGGCGGTGTGGCTTTCCTGCAATAAAAGCTGCCACTGCGACCAATCTATTTCCGGAAACCAGGTGTCACCCTCGAGCGCTGCCAATACCCGGGTGATATACAACTTATCGGCTTTGTTTAATAACTGCTGATATAAAGAGGCGCCGCCCATCAGCATCACCTCATCTTCCTCTGCACACAAAGCCAGTGCGCTATCCAAATCCCTGACCAGTTCACAGCCGGCAGCCGGCTGAAAATCTGCTTGCCGGCTGACCACAATATTGCGCCGGCCCGGTAAAGCCCGACCAATCGATTCATGGGTATTTCGGCCCATAATCAGCGGCTTCCCCATGGTCGTGCGTTTAAAAAACTGCAAATCGGCTAACAAGCGCCACGGCAAATCATTATCACGGCCTATCAGGCGGTTTTCATCCATTGCCACAATGATCGATAACATAACCTATTCCAAGAGTTTTCAGCCGCGACAGCATAGCAGTTATACACCGCTGAACGTGCTGAAACAGCAGCAAAAAAAGCCCTTCATGGTTGTTTAGTTTCATTATTGAAGCGCTGACCACCAAGAACATCAATTAAACTATTACTATAATTTTCAATTAGTTATAAATTTCAGTCTGGCTGTATAAAGCCTGTACAAAGCCGGTATCACCAATGGTATCAATGGGATCATAAGCTGTGGATAAAATCTGCTGTGGATAACTCCTCTCTTTATCCACAAGCTCTCCATGTCGCAAAACTAAAGTTACCCACAGGGAGATAGCATGTTAAGTTGTTCATTTAGCGGCACAAAACAAATTTATCCCGCTACTCACAGGCATTAAACATTAACATCACTAAAAATCTTTTTATCTTTTAACTTATATTGATTAATGTCCTGCATCATCGAAATCGCCATCAACTGTCCGCTTCGACAAACATTTGATTATTTATCAGATGAACATGCCGATATCTGGCGACAAGGTATGCGGGCCAAAGTCCCGTTTGGTAAAAAAACCGTTATCGGCATTGTCACCGGTATCAAAACCATTGATGCAGAACCCAGAAAACTAAAAAATATCATTGAACGGCTGGATCAAGCGCCGTGCCTGGATAAGGAATTATTTGCTTTAATTAACTGGCTGAGCGGTTATTACCATCACCCGATAGGCGATTGTTTTGCCACCGCCTTACCGAAAAAAATCCGTGCGGGTGAAACACTCAAAGCCGCTCAGGAAACCATCTGGCAGGCAACCGGGGCTTCATCCGATAAACTCGGTTCGAAACAACAAAAACTGCTTACAACACTACAAGAAAACCCTGAAGGACTCAGTGAAAACGCTTTAAAAACAATTTTCGGTAACATTAAAAGCAGTCTGCAAGGCCTGCTGGAAAAATCACTGGTCAGCCATTTTCAACAAACCGCCATTAACCATTTTACGGAAGACCGTGGTACCCACTGGCCGCTCAACGAACAGCAGTTAGCGGTTTGTCGGCAAGTCCTGGATAAAAACGAACAATTTCAGCCATTTTTACTGCATGGTATTACCGGCAGTGGCAAAACCGAGGTCTATTTATCGTTAGCCCGTGAACAATTAAAGGTCGGTAAGCAGGTGCTTATTCTGATCCCGGAAATCAGCCTGAGCGGTCAATTTGTCAGCCGTTTCCAGCAAGGTCTGAGTGGCCGCGTGGTGCTCAGTCATTCCGGTTTAAACGATAGTCAGCGCAAACAAGCATGGTGTCAGGCATACAGTGGTGAAGCCGATGTCATTATCGGTACCCGTTCAGCTGTATTTATGCCATTACAACGGCCCGGGCTTTTGATCATCGATGAAGAACATGACAGCGCCTATAAACAACAGGACGGCCTGCGCTACCATGCCCGTAACATTCTGTTAATGCGCGCTAAAAATCTGTCGGTACCTATCGTTTTAGGAAGCGCCACACCGTCACTGGAAAGTTTGTATCAGGTAAAACAGGGGCGTTACCAGCTGCTTGAATTACAAAGTCGGGCCGGTAATGCGGTATTGCCAAAGGTTTCATTGATTGATCTGAATGCTGAACCGCAAGCCGTTCTCAGCCGGCAATTACAACAACAGATCACGCAGCATTTGCGAAATCAGCAACAAGTTTTGTTGTTTATCAATCGCCGCGGTTTTGCGCCGGTCTTGATGTGTCATAGCTGTCAGTGGCAAGCCCAGTGCAAAAGCTGTGATGCCAAATTGGTGGTGCATCAGCAGCGCCGGCAATTGTTTTGTCATCACTGCGGACTGATCCAGCGGTTACCGGAACAATGCCCTGATTGTCAGAGCACCGATTTAAATACCTATGGCGCGGGCACCGAAAAAATCGAACAGTTATTACAAAAACTGTTTCCGCAGACACCGGTGCTGCGAATTGACCGGGATACCACCCAAACCGTTAATGCCTTTGATGAGTTGTTTCAACCGATTCGCGACGGCCAGTCGGCTATTCTGGTCGGCACCCAAATGCTTGCCAAAGGCCATGATTTTCATAAAGTGACCCTGGTGGGGATTTTGGATGCCGATCAGGGCTTATTCAGCGCTGATTTCCGTGCCAACGAATATCTGGCGCAATCACTTATTCAGGTGACCGGCCGCGCCGGACGGGGTGATGTTCAAGGTGAAGTACTGATCCAAACGCGGCAAATCAGCCATCCTTTCTGGCAACAGATTCTGGCGCAGAATTACAGTAAGCTCGCAGCGGATTTACTGGCTGAGCGTATGGCCATGCAGTTACCGCCGGCCAGTTTCTGGGCGATTTGGCGCGCAGAATCACCACTCGCCGCTGAAGCGATGGCGTTATTACAATTTGTTGCCGATAAACTTCCGCAGCAACAGCCGGTGCAGATCTTGGGACCGGTACCGGCGATTATGGAAAAACGCGCTGGTCGCTATCGCGCACAGCTGGTGTTTTGCAGTCAGTCACGTAATGCACTTCACCGGATGATTGATATCACCCTCGATCAATTAAATGGCAATAAACTGGCCCGAAAAGTCCGCTGGTCGCTGGATATCGATCCAATCGAGTTGTTGTAAACCAGCCGGGTGATGTTATCGCGGCAGTGATCAGTTAAAATGCCTGCTTTGATAAAAATCAAACCGGAACCGCCTCTTTTGAAAGCACATCTGATATCGCTGCTGCAACAAAATTTGACTTCGCTTCAACAGCAACAACAGCTGCCTGCCGATCTGAATGCCACTATCAATATCGAGCGCAGCAAAGACAAAAATCACGGCGATTTTGCCTGCAATATCGCGATGGTGCTGGCCAAACCCGCCAAAATGAATCCACGGCAAATTGCCACGTTATTTGTCGAGCAGTTGCCAGCTGATAGCATCCTGGCCAAAGCGGAAATTGCCGGGCCCGGCTTTATTAATCTGTTTTTGACCGATGCCGCTAAACAGCAAGTGGTTGCTGAAGTCTTAAACCATGCCGGCCAATACGGTTTGAGTCAGGTGGGTGCCGGCAAAAAAGTACAGGTGGAGTTTGTTTCGGCTAATCCCACCGGGCCGCTACATGTTGGTCATGGCCGCGGCGCCGCCTACGGCAGTGTGGTCAGTAGTCTGTTAACAGCCGCCGGTTTTGATGTACATCGCGAATACTATGTTAACGATGCCGGCCGGCAAATGGATATTCTGGCCACCAGTGTCTGGCTGCGTTATCTGGAATTACTCGGCGAGACATTTACTTTTCCCAGTAACGGTTATCGCGGTGACTATATCCGGGATATTGCCGCGGATTTACAACAAAAACACGACCGTGCGTTTTTTAAGAGTGCAGCAGAAGTATTTGCTGATGTGCCCGCGGACGAACCGCAAGGTGGCGATAAAGAAGCGCACATTGACGGGCTGACTGATCAAGCAAAAAAATTACTGGGTACAACCGGTTACCGTCAGGTTTTTGATACCGGTCTCAATGCCATTTTAGGTGATATCCGTGAAGATTTGGCGCAGTTTGGCGCCGAATATGACGAGTGGTTCTCAGAGCGTTCACTGGTGGAAAGTGGCGTCGTTGATAAAGCTATCGAGACACTGAAAGCCGCTGACATGCTCTACCAGCAGGAAGGTGCCTGGTGGTTTAAATCCACGGAATTTGGCGATGAGAAAGATCGGGTAGTGGTCCGTGATAATGGCCAGCCGACTTATTTTGCCTCCGATATTGCCTATCATTTACATAAATATCAGCGTGGTTTTGATCAGATCATCGATATTTGGGGCGCTGATCATCATGGTTATATCCCACGGGTAAAAGCTGCTGTGCAAGCTATGCAGCAGGATGTTGATAAACTGAAAGTGCTGCTGGTGCAATTTGCTGTTTTGTATCGGGGCAGCGAAAAAGTCGGCATGTCGACGCGCAGTGGTGAGTTTGTCACTTTGCGTGAACTGCGTGAAGAAGTTGGCAATGACGCCGCGCGGTTTTTTTATGTCTTACGCAGCGCCGATCAACATATGGATTTTGATCTGGAGCTGGCCAAATCCCAAAGCAACGATAACCCGGTTTATTACGTGCAATATGCCCATGCCCGGGTATGCAGTGTTTTTCGCCAATTGGCTGAGCGTGACGGACAGTGGGATCAGGCGACCGGTCTTAAAAATCTGCCATTACTGAATACCGAACATGAACAGAATTTGCTGACCATGCTGGCCCGCTATCCGGAAGTACTGGAACTGGCCGCACTCAACTACACGCCACATTTACTGGCGCATTTTTTGATGGATCTGGCGCGTGATTTTCATACCTATTACAACGCCTACCAGTTTATCGGTGACGATTTACAAACCACCCAAGCGCGGTTGAGTCTGATTGCCGCGGTACGGCAGGTGATCGCCAATGGTCTGGGTTTAATGGGCGTTTCTGCGCCACAATCAATGTAAGGGGTGCGCAGTGGCAGCCAAACGTAATACCCGCAGTCGTCAGCAACCACAACGTGGCAGTATGCCCTGGGGGCCGATGCTACTTAGTTTTGCCGTCGGCGCTTTTGTCATGTTTCTGGTGCATTTAAAAGATAACGTGCCTGCTGACGGGGTGCCGAAAACGGCGCAAAAACAAGAAAAATCCAGTGGCATAGAGCCCACCTTTGATTTTTATACCTTGTTACCAGAATCCGAAGAAGTGGTGACCCGGCCGCAAACCACTGAACAACCTATCGTCACCGCACCGCCTGAGCAAACCGCTGAAACAGCGCCAGATCAAGTCGCTGAAACCGCTACACAAACGCAACAACAAGACACCCAAGCGGCAGAAACTGAAAGTTATATGATTCAGGTCGGCTCATTCAAAAAACTGTCTGATGCCGATGCCTACCGTGCCAAGCTGGCATTTTTAGGGGTTGAATCAAAAGTCCAGACGGTGACTATTGATGATAAAGACACCTGGCATCGGGTGCAGGTCGGGCCGATTAACGGTCGGGCACAAGCCGATGCTTTACAAAAACAGCTACGTGAAAACGATATCGATTCATTATTGCTACGCGCCAAACACGGTTAACTAAACTTCAGGCGAGATTTTGCTTGAAGCCACACTGGTTTGTCCCAAAGTAATAACTGCTAATTCAAGGATCTTTTATGGCCGACGCAACGACAGCAAAAACCTGGCAGGAAGTCGCCAGTCCTTTTTGTGGTATCGCATCTGATGATCTGGTAATTGAGGTTAATGGCCATCAGTTAACGGTACTGGAAAATGGCGATGCCATTAATACCCCGGCATTTGAAGCGCCGCTCGGTGACAGCCAGCCACGCATTGACGGCAAAGAGGTGACGCTGGAGCAGGCGGTCTCGCATATTGCCGAACAGTTACGCACCGCCAAACAACCATTGATTGGCGGTATGGCGACCGATTTGAACGGTGCGCGCAGTGCCATGGCCCTTGCCGACAAAAGTGGTGCTACGATAGACAGCCAGTTTTCACCGGCAGCGTTTCGCAATATTCTGGTCCTGCAAGACACCGGTTACATGACCACCACCCTCACCGAAACCCGTAACCGCGCCGATGTAATCGTGGTGGTCGGCAGTGATATTGAAAGCAGTTTTCCGCGCTTTTTCGAGCGTATCGTCTGGCCGGCAGAATCGATGTTTGATGTCGATTTAAGCCAGCGTCAGGTGATTTATCTCGGTAAAAAACCATCAGGTGATCATTCAACCGCACCGGATGGCCGTAAAGCGCAGGTGCTGGCTTGTGATGATGCGGATCTGCCTGAGGTGTTATCAGTGTTAAGAGCGCTGATTAATGGCAAACAAGTACAGGCCGAGACTGTTGGCGGCATTCAGGTCAGTGAACTGCAACAATTGACCGAAACGCTGAAAGCAGCAAAATATTCGGTGTTTGTCTGGTCTGGTATGCAACTCAACTATGATCATGCTGAAACCAGTATTCAGATGCTTTGTGAAGCCATTAAAGAATTGAATAAAGACACCCGCAGCAATGGTTTACCGTTAGGGGGTAAGCAAGGCGATACCACGGTCAATGCCGTCGCCTCTTGGCAAAGTGGTTATCCGATGCGCAGCAGCTTTCAGCGCGGTTATCCGGAATACGATCCGTTTATTTTTGACAGCCGCCGGATACTGGCCGAAGGTGAAGCCGATGTGTTGGTGTGGGTAAATGCCTTTAATACCCAAGGCACACCGCCGGCAAGTTCAGCAAAAACTTTCGTGCTTGGCCGCAGCGGTATGCAGTTTGAAATCGAGCCCGAGGTGTTTATCCCGGTCGGTGTACCCGGTATTGATCATGTGGGCCGCACCTTCCGCTGTGACAGCGTGGTATCAGTGCCGCTTAAGAAATTACGTGATAGTGGCTTACCGAGCGTGTTTGATGTGCTCAGTGCCGTCGAACAAGCCCTGTAGGAGTTGATATGCTTTTAAAACTGACAGGTGGCCGGGTATACGATCCGGCGCACAATCAAGAAAACGTGGTTCGCGATATTTATATCCGTGATGGCCGCATTGTCGATAAACCGGCTGATGGCCGTGTGGATCAGGAAATTGATGTTCGCGACAAAGTGATTATGTCCGGCGCTATTGATATGCACACCCATATCGGCGGTGGCAAGGTCAATATTGCCCGCACCATGTTGCCTGAAGATCATGCCGAAGAAGTGTATGCCCGTACCGAGTTGTTGCGTAGTGGCACCGGCCATGCAGCGCCGAGTACGTTAACCACCGGTTACCGTTACGCCGAGATGGGTTATACCGCTGGTTTTGAGCCAGCCGTATTACCGATTAACGCCCGCCAAGCGCATATGGAAATGCATGACACGCCGATCATCGATAAAGGCGGTTATGTCATGCTCGGCAGTGATGATTTTCTGCTGCGGATGATGGCGGCCAACTCAGATCAGGAAGCCATTAACAACTATGTGGCCTGGACCATTAACCATGCTCAGGCGGTGGGGCTGAAAGTGGTTAATCCGGGCGGCATCAGCGCCTTTAAATTCAACCAGCGTAAGCTGGATCTGGATGAGAAAAACGATTTTTATGGTGTGACGCCACGCGATATTCTGCATCGGCTGTCGACGGCGGTAAAAGAAATCGGTGTGCCACATCCGCTGCACGTGCATGGCTGTAATCTGGGTGTACCCGGCAATATGCAAACCACGCTGGATACCATTCAGGGCGCTGAAGGTTTGCCGATGCATTTAACCCATATCCAGTTCCACAGCTACGGTACTGAAGGTGATTTTAAATTTTCATCCGGCGCTGCCGAGATAGCTGAAGCGATTAATAAACACAAAAATATCACCGTTGACGTCGGCCAGATCCTGTTCGGTCAGACGGTCACCGCATCCGGCGACAATATGCGCCAGTTTGCCGGTGCGCCGCATTCGCATCCCAATAAGTGGGTGTGCATGGATATCGAATGTGATGCCGGTTGTGGTGTAGTGCCGTTCAAATACAAAGATCAGAGCTATGTGAATGCGTTGCAGTGGATGATTGGTCTGGAAACCTTCCTGCTGGTCAACGATCCGTGGCGGATATTTTTAACCACCGATCATCCCAATGGTGCACCGTTTACCAGCTATCCGCATCTGATCAAACTGCTGATGGATAAATCGTTCCGTAACGACATGCTGTCAACACTGCATCCGGAAGCGCAAAAAGCAACTAATCTGGCCTCAATTGAGCGCGAATATACGCTGTATGAAATCGCCATTATGACCCGTGCCGGTGCTGCCAAACTGGTGGGCCTTGCCGATCGCGGCCATCTGGGCGTCGGCGCAGCAGCGGATATCACCATTTACACCGATCATGAAGATCGCGAAAAAATGTTCGCCAAACCGGACTATGTCTTTAAAGACGGCGAAATGGTGGTGCGTCACGGTGAAGTGCAGAAAATCACCTGGGGCACCACGCATGTGGTCAAACCTGAATACGATGTCAGCATTGAAAAACCGCTGCAACAGTACTTTGATAAATACCACACCATGAAACTGAGCAATTTCAAAATCAGCAATGATGAAATTGTTGATGATGGTCGCGGCAGCCTGACCATCCAGCCGCTGCATAAAGGAGGCAAGCTGTGATCATCAATGGTGTGACCATCGACGAAACCTTTGCCGAAGCCTTTCCGATGAAAGGCACACGAATCATTATTACCGCGCAGAATCTTGACTGGGCGATGAACTCTGCGGTCGCCTTCACTGGCTTTGCCACCTCAGTCATTGCCTGTGGTTGTGAAGCGGCCATTGAACGGACATTAGAACCGTCAGAAACACCGGATGGCCGGCCGGGTGTCGCCTGTCTGATTTTTGCTATGGGCGGCAAAGGGCTTGCCAAACAAGTGGAAACCCGCGCCGGTCAGTGTGTACTCACTGCGCCGACAACCGCTTTATTCTCTGGAATTGATGGCGAAGAGGGCAAAGATATCGCGCTCGGTAAAAACCTGCGTTTCTTCGGTGATGGTTTCCAGATCTCGAAAATGATCGATGGCCAGCGTTACTGGCGGATCCCGGTGATGGACGGTGAGTTTTTAACGCAGGAAAATACCGGTGTGGTGTCAGCGGTCGGCGGCGGTAACTTCTTAATTCTCGCCGAATCACAACCGCAGGCTTTAGCGGCCTGTGAAGCTGCCATTATAGAAATGAAAAAAATGCCCAATGTCATCATGCCGTTTCCGGGTGGTGTGGTGCGCAGTGGCTCCAAAGTCGGCTCGAAATACAAAGCACTGAGTGCTTCAACGAACGACGCATTCTGCCCGACCCTGAAAGGTCAGACTAAAAGCGAATGTTCACCGGAAGTTGAGTCAGTCATGGAGATCGTTATTGATGGCCTGACCAAGGAAGATATCGACAAAGCGATGCGGGTGGGTATTCAGGCGGCCTGTGACCTGGGTGCGGCTAATGGTATACGGCGCATCAGTGCCGGTAACTATGGCGGCAAGTTGGGACCGTTCCACTTTCACCTGCAGGAGATCATGGCATGAGTGCGCTGACTTTTACCCTGAAAACCGATTTGGCGCAGCGTGTTGATTGTTCACCGTTAACGCCGGACAAACTTGCCGGCAAAGCAGTTGAGGATATTGCGGCTATTGAATTGGTGTCTGGTCGCCGTTCGCTGCCGGTTGCTGAGATTTTTGATATCAGTGGTGATGATGTCAGCGATATTCAGTTCAACAATAGCAGCAGCAAGTTAGATCATATTGGCCATGCAATGACACAGGGCAGAATCACGGTGAATGGTAATGCCGGCGCTTATCTCGGCCAGTTTATGACCGGCGGCTTTATCACTGTGCACGGTGACAGCTTTATTTACACCGGCTGTGAAATGAAAGGCGGCCAAATCAAAATCAACGGCAATGCCGGTGATTTTGTCGGTGCGGCGCGCAGCGGCTATAAAAACGGCATGACCGGCGGTAACATTATTATTAGTGGCAACAGCGGCGACCGCACCGGCGATCATATGCGCCGCGGCATGATTTTGATTGAAGGCAATGCCGGTGATTATTGTGGTTCGCGCATGGTCTCCGGCACCATTGCCGTGCTCGGTGACGTCGGCCGTCACTTAGGTTACGGCATGAAGCGCGGCACCTTATTGCTGACCAAAACCCCGGCCAATGGCATCAGTGCCAACTTTAATGACTGTGGTGCGCATACCTTAGCGTTTTTGCCGCTGATGTTTAATGCCTTTAAAAAGCTCGATAGCCAATTTGCCAACGTTGAGCCGTTTTCACGGGTGCAGCGTTATGCTGGCGACATTGGCGGGCTTGGCATGGGTGAAATACTGGTCAAGCTTTGACGGCACTATTTTAAAGATAACCACAGAGGCACAGAGGGCACAGAGATTTTAAGTTGTAACTTTTAAAGAATTTTCCGCAGAACACTATAACGTTAAGCAAAAGTGAGACTATTATTCAGGTGGTATAAAACTCAAGAGTGAAACGGTTGCTCTTATCAATAATGTCTTTTTACCGCTGTGTCTCTGTGGTTAACTTTTCAACGGAACATAAACGCCAACGGTAAGGCAAAACTTAATCCAGGGAGTGCCCATGTCTGATATCGGCAAATCGGTTGGCCAGTTTATTGTTGAAAGTCAGCGGGCGCATCGTGATGCATCCGGTGATTTATCGGGGTTGCTGAACGATGTTGTCAGCGCCTGCAAACAAATATCACATCTGGTTGGGCGTAGCGGTTTGATTGGCCTCGGTGGTTATGCCGATAGCGAAAATGTTCAGGGCGAAACCCAGAAAAAGCTCGATATCATCAGCAATGAGGTGATGATTGATCACCTGAAATGGACGGGCCATCTGGCCGCCATGGCCTCGGAAGAAGTTGAAGATATCATCCATATTCCGGCCAAATTCCCCAAAGGCAAATATCTGATTTGTTTTGATCCGCTCGATGGCTCATCAAATATTGATGTGAACCAATCGGTGGGCAGTATTTTTTCGATCCTGCGTTATGACGGCAAAAACAAAAACCCGACCCTGAAAGATTTTCTGCAACCCGGCACCAAGCAGGTCTGTGCTGGCTTTACCGTTTATGGGCCAGCGACGGTGCTGGTTTTAACCACCGGCAATGGCGTCAACGGATTCACGCTGGATCGGGATGTCGGTGAATTTATACTGACCCATTCCAATATGCGTATTCCCAAGGATACGGCGGAGTTCGCCATCAATATGTCTAATCAACGCTTCTGGCAGCCGCCGGTGCAGCGTTATATCGACGAATGCATTGCCGGCACCGAAGGGGTCCGCGAAAAGAATTTTAATATGCGCTGGGTGGCGTCGATGGTGGCTGAAGTTTACCGGCTGCTGACCCGTGGCGGAATTTTTATGTACCCTGTTGATAGCAAAATCGCCAAGCAAGGCGGCAAACTGCGCTTATTGTATGAAGCCAACCCGATGAGTTTTATTGTTGAGCAGGCGGGTGGGGTCAGTACCACCGGTACCGAGCGTATTCTCGATATTCAGCCGACAGAATTACACCAGCGGGTGCCGGTGATAATGGGCTCGCAGTATGAAGTGGAAAGAGTGCAGCGTTATTGTCAGGATACTAGCGTTGTTAATTAGCTAAATCACTCAAATTTTTGCAGGAGTAATGATGGAAGCCTTTGGTAGCCTCGGCGCGTTATGGATCTTATTTTTGCTGGTATTGGGCATTTTATGGTTTTTGCTGCCATTTGCCATTTTCGGCACCAAAGATCGGTTACGCGATTTGATTGAAGAAAACCGCCGCAGTAATCAGGAGCTGGCAGCGATCCGTAAACAGCTGGCTGAGTTACAGCAAGTTCTTAAAGACAAACCCTGATCTTCAGACAAATTTCACAGCCCGCCGGCCATAGTAAACACGGTTAAAAACTTCAGGAGAAGCTTATGCGCTGGACAGCCAGTTTGCTGATGTTGTTATTGAGTCTGCCGCTCGCCGCGCAGCAGGTTGATTATCAGGTCGCCGGTGAAACCTATCAGGGCTATTTTGTCAGTCCCGCCGACAATGCACCGCTGGTGTTACTGGTGCATGACTGGGATGGTTTGACCGAATACGAACAACAACGTGCTGATATGCTGCAAGATCTGGGATATGCAGTATTTGCCGCCGACTTATTCGGCAAAGGTATCCGGCCGACTGAAGTCAAAGACAAACAGCAACACACTGGTGAGTTGTATCAGGATAGGCAAAAAATGCGCGACTTAATGCTGGCGGCCATTAATGAAGCCGGCAAACTGGGCGCTGATACCGATAATGCCGTCATTATCGGTTATTGTTTTGGCGGTGCGGCAGCACTGGAAATGGCGCGCAGCGGCACAGCAATGCATGGCTTTGTCAGCTTTCATGGTGGGCTGAGCACACCGCAGGGACAGGATTACAGTCAGACACAGGGCGAGGTTTTAGTGTTGCATGGAGCAGCCGATCAGATGATCAGCATGGCGGATTTTGCCAATCTGGCAGCGCAACTGGAGCAGCATCAAGTGACAAATGAAATGATTAGTTATGGTGGTGCTGATCACGCCTTTACGGTATTTGGCGGTGAGCGTTATGATGCGGCAGCGGATGCCAAATCCTGGCAGCGGTTGACCGACTTTCTGGCGACCAAGCTGAAATAATTTCTGGAGAAGTTTATGCCGAGTTTGTTTGTAGTGCTGTTTATTGTCTCGTTAATACCAATGACACTGGCATTTATTGGTGGCTATTTACGGCTGAAACAGTTCGGTAAATTTGATAATAACCATCCCCGACAGCAGCAAGCGCAACTGACCGGTTTGGCGGCGAGAGTATACGGGGCTCAGCAAAATGCCTGGGAAGCGCTGGTGTTTTATGCGGTGGCTTGCATGCTGGCGTTTTTTTCCAGTATCGATTTGTATTCGCTGAGTTATGCGGCGATATTGTTTTTATGTTGCCGGCTGCTGCACCCGATTTTTTATATGCTCAATCAGGCGACCTTTCGCTCGCTGGTGTTTTTTGTCGGCTGGCTGGCCAATCTGTATATCATCGTTAAGTCATTCTTGGCGATTAGTATATAAATTAACGCTGTTTGTATTGGGTCGGACAATAAGCCCGGCTGACCGCCGGGTCGCGTAATTTCAGATGTTTGGTTTGCCGGCCACTGACCCGTGCCCGCCAGACTTTAAATGAACCCGGTTTTAATTCTCGGCGCATTAACTTAATCACGGCGGCTTCGTTGAGCCCGAAAAGCCGCTCAATCGCTTCAAATGGCGTGCGATCCTCCCAGGCCATTTCTATCACCCGATCGATATCCGCCTTCTGCATCAGGCTATGGCCTTTTGCCTGCCACGCTTGGTCAGTGATAACACGTAAATCAGCAGACAGGGTAAGAAGGTCAGGGTGATGATCATCGATACAAAAATCCCCATCAGCACCACAATACCCACACCGCGATACAGTTCGGCACCGGCACCCGGAATAAACACCAGCGGCGCCAGACCAAAAATAGTGGTCAGCGTTGACATCAGAATCGGTCGCAGCCGGGTTGCTACGGCCTGATTGACGGCCTCATGAATGGTGATGCTGCTGTCTACGAGGTTGCGGCGCGCCTGTTCAACAATCAGGATCGGGTTGTTCACCACGGTACCCAGCAAAATTACAAAACCCAGCATGGTAATCATGTCAAAAGGCTGAATCACCGGAGGCAGTCCAAACCATGCCAATAATGGTCCGGAGGCGTTAATACCGACCAGGCCAACCACGCCAGCGGCGATCCCCAGGGGCACGGTTGCCAGAATAATCAGCGGGTAACCCCAGTGTGCAAAAATCGCCACCAGCAGCAGATAAATCAACACCACAGCCACCACCAGGTTTTCTGATAACGATTCACGGGTAGCGTCGAGTTGATCGGATGCGCCGGAAATACTGAGGCTGATGCCTTTGGCGATCTCACCCTCGGTTTGCATGGTCGGGATCATTTCATTACGGACTTTGTTAACAGCTGTTTCCAACGCCACATCGCGTGGTGGAATAATCAACAGTGTTACCGTCCGCCGGCCATCCACCCGGCGCAGATTATCGCTGTCGACTGTTTCGGTGAGATCAGCCAATGCGTTAAGTGGCAGCACATTCTGACTGGGTGTCATCACCGGTATTGAGGCCAGACCGGACAGATCCTGATTCTGGCCGACGCTGCTGTATAAAAAGATATCGACTTTATCGTCATCCAGGAAAAACTCATCAACAAACGCGCCGTCACTCAATGCCGCGACGGTAAAGCCAAAATCATCAGCGTTAAAGCCGACTTCGGCGAGACGGTGCCAGCGGGGGCGGATTTCGATTAATGGCTGATCCAGTGACAAAGATGCTGGCAGAGAGTCGATTTGCGGATTTTCAAACAAAGCATCAGCGCGTTGATAAGCGTATTCAGCGGTGCTATACAGGCTTTCCATATCCGGCCCGGAAATATCCAGATTGACCGCGCGGGTACCGCCCTGATTACTGGAAATAATCGAACCCCGGCCAGAAAAAGCCCGCATGCCCGGATAACTCTCAAACAAGTCGGTCAGGCTGCGCATCATGGCTTCAATATCATCGGTGCTTTTCGGCTCACTAAGCACTCGCAGGCCGGTCGGTGAGACGCGAATAAAGTAATAAGCGATGGCCGGGATCGGCGCTTCGCCGCGGTGAAATTCAGCGGGATCCGCTTGTCTTGCCGTCGCCAGAATATCGTTAATTTCATCAGCGATTTTCTGCATTTCCGTTAAATTGGTCCCTGGCGGTGGCGTCATGGTGGTAAAAGCTTTGGGCTCCTCACCTTCGGGTAAATATTCTGCCGGCGGCATCAAATACCAAGCGGCGACCAGGGTGACCGAAAACATCAGCAGCATGGTGCTGATGCGCCGGATATTACCGGCCGTCAGCCAGCTGACCGTTTTCAGGATAATGCCCGGTTTATGCAGATCATCGAGCCCTTTACCATTGCCGGTACCGAGGCCAAACCGCGCACAGGCAGCCGGTACCACGGCAACAGCAAATAACATGGAGGCCAGAATGGCAATGGAAATGGCGATAGCAATATCAGAGTAAAGCTGACCGGCTTCTTCCTGCACCAGCAAAACAGGCAGAAAGACGATGATCGTCGTCATGCTCGACGCCAGCACCGCGGTCCAGACTTCACGAACACCGGTAATCGCGGCTTCAATTCGATCCAGCCCGCGCCGCCTTGCCTGCTCAATACTTTCCAGTACCACGATGGTGTTATCGACGGTCATACCGATGGCAAAAGCAATACCAGCAAGTGAAATCACATTGATGGTGCGGTCAAATATCAAAAGACCCAGAAAAGCCGCAATAACACACACCGGCATGCCCGTCAGGCCAATAAGCGTACCTCGGGCTGTCCGCAGAAATAAAAACAGGATCAGTGTCGCCAGCAGGGCGCCCAGCAGCAGGTTTTGTGAGACATTTTTGATGGAAGCTTCGACGTAACGGACATCATCGCCCAGCAGAATAATGTCCAGCCCGTTAGGCTGTAACAAGTCTTCGCGCATGGTGTCGACGACATCCAGCATTTCATATTTGATATCGATGACATTGGAGCCGGGCTCACGTTTAACGGCAAGGTTTAGCGCCCGCTCGTCATTGATAATCGCCAGCTCGCGGGCTTCAAAATGATCCAGTTCCACGCTGGCAATATCTTTAAGCAGAATATCGGTGCCGTTGCGGTGGGCGAGGATCAGGTTCTCCAGTTCAGCCTGACTGTCAAAACGGCCGACGGTACGCAGCAAATAACGGCGTTTGCCGTCATCCAGATCACCAGCAGAGGTATCACTATTACGTGCCCTGACGGCATCGCGCACCTCAGTTAAGGTGATGCCGCGCTGCGCCAGTTTGGCGGCATCGACAAAAATCTGCATTTGCCGTTCGGCACCGCCACGCAGCTGGACTTCGGAAACCCCGTTAACCCGTTCCATCTGGGTGCGGACATTGTCATCAACAAAGTCGGTTATCATGTCCAAATCGAGATTCAGTGGATTACCTTCAAGCGGCGTGATCGCAAAATACATAAAAGCATTTTCGGAAAACGAACTGCTGCGAATACTCGGCTGGTCAACGTTTTCCGGGTAGCTCGGCACCTGGCTGAGGGCATTGGTGACTTCAATCAGCGTTTCGTTGATGTCCACGCCAAACGGAAAATCCAGCTCAATGGTTGCCCGGCTGGTTTCGGCGAAGGATTCCATGCGGCCCAGATTGGGGATGTTCCGCAGGTAACGCTCTTGCTCGATGAGGATTTCTTTTTCAATATCCTGCGGTGTCGCGCCAGACCACTCGGTGACAACACTGATGGTACGGGTATCGAGATCCGGGATCATCTGCACCGGTATCAGCCGCGCAGCAGCTATGCCGAGCACACAAACAATCAGAACAATGACGGTGAGCAGTTTACCGTTGCGAATAGGGGCTTCAAGCATGCGCGGGTGTCCTTACTAGCGGTCTTCGACGATGCGCACAGCATCGCCTTCCTGCAACACTTCATTGCCGCGTAATACAATTCGATCCTGCTGGCTGATACCGTCGGTAATCACAACACTTTGGCTGCCTTCATGACTGACGGTGACTTGTTTGCGGGTCACTTTATTATCAGTGTTGACAGTAAACACGCTGCGGCCACCATCGGGATGCCGCAAAACCGCATCACGTGGCACCGACAGGCCGGGTAATGCGCCGCTGTCGAGTTTGATTTCGGCGGTGGCTGAGGTGCCGGGTAATAACTTTGCATCGGCGTCTTCAAGGACGATACGCACCAGAAAAGAACGCGCCTGTGCATTGCTTACCGGCACCAGTGCAGTGATTTTACCGGGCAGTTGTTTCCCGGGCAGGGCGTCCGGATAAATACTGACCTTGCTGTTTTTACTGATACTGGCGAACTGTTCCTGCGGTGCGTTGACATCAAGACGGACTTTATCCAGCGCCACCAATTCCAGTACCTGGTCACCCCGGTTAATCCATTCACCGGCTTCAGTCATTTTGGCGCTGATAACCCCGGCAAACGGTGCGGGTAATACGTGGCGGCGCAATTCTTCTGCGCGGGTGTTTTCGTTGGCTTCGGCGGCGGCTAATGCGGCTTCAGCCAATGCCAGATTGGCTTCCCGGTTGGCCAGCTCGGTGGCTGAAATATAGTTTTCACCGCGTAGCCGCTTGGCTTCTTCAACCAGCCGTTTGGCTTCTATGACACCGGCCTGCGCTTCCCGGCTGGCAGCTTTGGCCTGCGCCAGCTGCTGCTGGCTTATCGCCGGATCCAGGCGCAGCAGTGTATCGCCTTGTTCGACCCGATAACCGGCGTCAACTAGCACCTCTTTAACCAGGCCATCCATGCGCGGTGACAACATGGCTTGTTTTTCGGCAGTCAATGAACCGGACAAACGCAGGGTTTCGGAAAGATCGGCGATCACCGGTTGAACAATGGTCACGGGCGTTGTTTCAGCAAGTACTGGCCGTGCTGTCAGCATACAAAACAAGCTCAGTCCGGTCAGCCAAATCGTCAGTGCTGGCAGGTACATTAGTTTAGTCATGATTATCCGGTGTATTGAGGTACCCTGTAGGGAGTTTTATCAGGCACGTTAAGTTCCCAGCTGGCGGTGATGCTATCACAGGCAGATTGCCGAATGATGCCCGGTTTTGTGTCAAAATGCCGGACAAGTAAACATTGAGGATAACGGATGACCGTTCGGACCTTGCTGAAAAATTGGGCAGCGCATTATTTATCAGATGAAGAGGCGGTGATCCTCTTGATAGTGCTGGCGCTGGGCTTTGCTGTGGTTATTTTGCTCGGCGGTACGCTGGCACCATTTTTAACGGCGCTGGTGCTGGCTTTTATGCTGCAGGGGCTGGTTAATATGCTGACCCGTCGTAAAGTGCCGCAATGGCTGGCGGTCAGCCTGGTTTATCTGGGTTTTGTCGGGGCGATGCTGGCAATGGCGTTTATCTTGTTGCCGTTGTTATGGGACCAGTTGGTTAACCTGGTACAGGAAATGCCGCGAATGTTGTCGAGCGGCCAATTGTGGCTGGATGATTTGCAGGCGCAATATCCAAATCTGATAACACCGGACCAGTTGCAAAACTGGATCAGTGCTGCCGGCCGCGAATTATCGCTATTCGGGCAGCGGGTGCTGACTATCTCGTTATCGTCACTGGGTAATCTGGTGGACTTGATTGTGTATCTGGTGCTGGTGCCGATTCTGGTGTTTTTTCTGCTCAAAGATCGCCGGCAATTAACCGACTTCACCTTGTCATTGTTGCCGGAAAAACGCGGTTTGATGACGCAGATCTGGCAGGAAATGGATGGTCAGATCGCCAACTACATCCGGGGTAAAGCCATTGAAATCATGATTGTCGGCGTCGTGGCCTATATCGTTTTTGCTGCCTTTGGCCTGCCTTATACTGCGTTATTGGCGGTGATTGTCGGCTTTTCGGTGTTGATCCCCTTTATTGGTGCGGCGGTGGCAACCTTGCCGGTGGCGGCAGTGGCCGGCTTTCATTTTGGTATGACCGATCAGTTTATTTATGTGCTGATTGCCTACGGTATTTTGCAGGCACTGGATGGCAATGTACTGGTACCGGTGTTGTTTTCTGAAGCCGTTAACCTGCATCCGGTATCAATTATTCTGGCGGTATTGTTTTTTGGTGGGATCTGGGGGATCTGGGGGGTATTTTTTGCGATCCCGCTGGCAACCTTAATTAAAGCGCTGGTATTTGCCTGGCCGCGGGGCATGAAACAACAGCAAAAAGCCGCCAGCCAGCAGGTGGAAGAGGTTTAAAGCGGAGTGGTTATGGATATAGATTTTGGTCTGGTTTGGTACCATTTTTACCAAATCGGTATCGCTTTTATACTGGCGTTACCCATCGCTTTAAATCGTGAATACAGAGGCACGGGTGCTGGCATGCGGACCTATCCGCTGGTATCGATTGCCTGCTGTGCTTTTATGCTGGTGGCGATGGATGTTTTTGATGGTGCCGGGGCAGAAGCCAGGGTTATGTACGGGGTGATAACCGGCATGGGCTTTATCGGTGGTGGTGCGATTATGAAACAAAATAATCGCGTTGACGGTACCGCCAGCGCTGCCGGGCTCTGGTTGACCGGTGCCATTGGTATTTCGGTCGCTTATGCCCGCTACGAAATTGCACTGGTACTGTCGGTGATGGGCTACCTGATTTTTCAGTTATCAGCCATCTTCAAACAAGGTGCGGGTGATGCGCAGCAAGGCTCAGATAATTAGTGTTAATGGTTAACGCAGGTTAAGGTTTGTAGCTGGGGAGCTGGTTACCATGTTTTGCAAACTTTTTGAGAAAACAATGGTCACAAAGAGCAAGTAAATCAATGTTTTGTGACTTTTATAATGGTGACCCGGCCAAACGGGCGCCAACCTTTAAGGAGGCTTTATGTTTAAACAAAAACCCCTGGTAACTTTATCTATGTTGGGCGCATTGCTGGTCGCGCCACTGGCGATGGCCGAAACGCATACGGTTACAGCGCAAGGCATGGCGTTTAACCCACTGGTCATTAAAGTCGCGCCGGGTGATACCGTCGCCTGGGACAATATGAGCACGCACAACGTGGAAATGATGGAAGGCTTAATCCCTGAAGGAACCGAAGCGTTTAAATCGGCGATGAGTGAAAACTTCCAGCACACGTTTGAAGAAGAAGGCATTTACGTTTATCAGTGCACACCACACATTGGTGCCGGTATGGGCGGTGCCGTGATTGTTGGTGAGCCAAAAAATCTTGACGCTGTGAAGGCGGCAGATGTTAAAGGTGGCCTAAAACGGGTTACTGACAAAGCCATTGCTGAGGCTGAAGGCATGTAATGGTTGTTTTACTTTAAGTTTCTCTAGTCTGTTCCGATACCGGCCGCTTCTGCGGCCGGTGTTGTTTTGGGCCAGGGGAAATCAGCCGGGGAACTGTTGTGCGGCGCTACCGGTCTTAGCCTCAGTTTTAATTAGGGTTAAGATTATGAAATCGTTGATAGTTTTGTCTTTGGCTTTGTTGCCGCTGGCACAGGCCGAACCGGTTAAGGATGAAGCCAATATCGAGAATTACCAGCAGTGCATCTTCAGCGAAACGGTGCAGCAGAAACTGCAAAACAGTGACGAGCCCATCAGTACTTATTGCACTATCCGCTACTTTGACACGGCACCAACCGCTTTTCAGGCCAATGTGCTGCTCAATAATCTAGACGATATGAAAGCGCGGGATCCGAAGTTTAAAGCCTTTTATGATAAGGTGCGTGAGAGCGGTTCCAATGATATTTACACTGACCGGCAGATTGTCCTGATGTATATCGACAAGCGCGAAGTCAAAAAAGACTGATTATCAACACAGTCCTATCAAACCACGCTACGGCGTGGTTTTTTATTGCGCCCAAAAAAAGCGCCCGCTAAAAAGCGGGCGTACGGTAAAAAGGGGATGCAAGCGATGGTTCTGGGAGGGACCATAGCCGGACATTACCGGAATAATGGCATTCCGTTCTCCGTCAATTTGCTGAAACTTTAGAAGTCGTAAGTGATGCCGCCAAAGAACAGGCGTTCACGACCGACTAATTTGCCCTCGTTGCGGCTGACCAGATATTCCTTGTCAAACAGGTTTTCGACCACAGCAAACAAGGTGACACCTGAATTGGGCACACGATAATTAACGCTGGCATTCCAGATGGTGAAGCTTGGAATGGTGCCTTGCAGACCGCTGACATCTTCAACGCGGGTGTTGCCATCATCAACAAACTGTTTACTGACATGCTGCACCCCAATTCGGGCGTTGACGCCGCTTTGATGTTCATAACCAAGATCAACATTTAACAGGTGCTCTGGCGCGTACTGCATTCTGTTACCGTTGATAGCCGGATCCGGACCATCTTTGTATTCAGCCGTCCATAAGTTGGTATAGGCACCTGACAGGTAAATATTGTTGGTCCAGCCAAAAATATCGCCAAAGTCGATACGACCCGCCAGTTCAATACCGGTTTGCTCGCTGTCACCGCTGTTATCAAAGGTGTCACCGAAGTCCACCAGGGTGTTTTGAATATCGTTATGGAACAGCGCTACTTCAAAACTGATGCCATTGAAGTATTGGCTTCTGGCGCCTACTTCATACAAAGTGCTTTCTTCCGGATCTGCACGACCACCATCTTCACTGAATTCACGGTCAGCACGCGCCGGGGCGATACCTTTATGAATACCGGCAAACACCGTGGTATTGGCAATGCCATTCCAGGCAACACCAAAGCTCGGCAGGAACTCGGTATAAGACAGACTTTCACGGTTTTCCTGAACACCACCTTCAAAGAAGTTTTCGCTGGTGCGGACATCTTCTACCCGAAAACCTGGTGTGAATGACCAGTTGCCCACATAAGTGGTGTTTTGCAGGTAGTAAGACAGCGCGTTGGTTTTGATAAAGGCTTCTTCAACATCGGCCGGATTGTTGGCCAGCGCCAAATCATAGTTTTCACGTTCAGCAACACTCTGCGCCAGTATTTCCTGACGGTGAATGTTTTCTTCGTGATAACGCACACCAAAGATGGTGTCATGGTTTAGGCCAAACAAGCTGTGTGACAGATCACCGCGGGTTTCAAGACCGCGTGTGTAATATTGCCGCGGCGCATGGCGACCGGCACATAAGCGGGCATCAACGTCACCCGCCAGTTGTCCTTCGCCACCTTGACCCGGACAGTTTCTAAAGACAGAAGTGATATTGCCGTTGCCATTAACATCACCGTCTTCATTCTCTTCGGTACTGCGCAGGCCATTCCGGAAAGTGTCGGTGTAGTAAGCTTGTGACGTCAGCTTAAAGTTATCGTTAAAACGGAAAATGTGCTGTAACTGCACAACATCACGATCCTGTTCCCACTCATCGTTTTGAATAGATGGATGTGAGTAGGGGTCACGATCATATTCAAACGGTGTTAAGTAGGCTTCGGTCTGGTTACGGCGGTCGCGGGTATGAACCAGTTTCAGGCCAAGGGTTTGACGCTCGGTGATATCCAGCTCACCTTTAAAGCGATAGTCTTTAACATCATATTCACTGTTGCTATAAACACCATCACCTTTATTTTGAGTGAAGCCAAACGAGAAACCGCCGAGATCATTACCGTAGCCGACGGTACCATCGAGCAGGCGATAATCCTGATTACCAAAAGCTGAGGTGACACTGCCTTCCAGTTCACCGTTACGGGGGACCGGTTTGGTGACAAAGTTAACGGCGCCACCCAGCGTTTGTGGTCCGTATAAAATTTGTCCGGCGCCTTTCACGACTTCCACACGGCTTAAAGCACTTGATGGCGTGGTGTAATGCACTACTGGATCACCATATGGTGCCAGCTGCAAATGCATGCCATCTTCCATAATCATCGCTTTAGAACTACGACGCGGATTCTGGCCACGGATACCGATATTGACATCAAAGCCCATGCTGCCGTCAGGGACCACGTTTAAGCCCGGCACGGTTCGCAGCCTTTCGATATTGGAAATGGGCCGGCGTTCTTCAAGGTATGCTTCATCAATAATGCTGAATGAGCCGGGTACAGCTTCCAGTCGATCCGGCAGGATGCCGGTGACCGTCATTTTGCCGGCATCAACCGGCTCTTCTGCCAATACGGCAAAAGGGGTCAGCAGTAGCGATGACAAAATCGCGCTGCTGAGCAGTTTTGGTTTTAAGTACATTTCTCTCTCCTGGGCGTAAAAAGCCAGTGAAGCCTAGCGAGGACAGAGATTTGGCCCTATAGGAAATATTCCTAAAGGTATGGTGGTTGCAGTGGTTTAAATCAGCCAGTTGCGGTATTCAATCGCTGAGGTGTGTGGCTGGTTTATAACAGCCATTTTGTGAGTCATTATGCGATGGCGTAAAGACAGAAAAATCAGGACGCTTAATGGCGCTAGCCAGTGTTATGCAGCATTACAGCCAGTTGTCCGGCTGCAATGCTGCACTGATCAGGCGGTGTTGTTTTTGGGCTTGGGCCAGCGATTGTTTGTTGTTTTTTTGCGACGTGGCAGCGCTGTCGATGCCTTGCCGTTATTGTTATCAGCATTTTGCGATGCACCGGCCACCCGTGGTTTACGGGAACGTGATGGCTGGTTGGCCGCTGGTTTTTTGCTGGCATGACTGAAAGCGGCCAGAGGTTCAGCCGGGGCAAATTCCGCTATATCCAGTCTGGGGATTGGATTACCAATCAGCCGCTCAATGGCCGTTAGTTCGACTAACTCTTCCGCACAGACCAGTGAGATGGCCTCACCAGTGGCACCAGCCCGGCCGGTGCGGCCAATACGGTGAACATAATCTTCAGCGACATTGGGCAAATCAAAATTTACCACATGCGGCAGCCGGTCAATATCCAGGCCGCGCGCCGCAATATCGGTGGCGATCAAGGCCTGAACTTTACCCGCCTTGAAGTCTGCGAGGGCTTTAGTGCGGGCGCCCTGACTTTTATTGCCATGAATGGCAGCAGCCGGCACCCCAATCTTATCGAGTTGTTTGGTCAGTTTGTTGGCGCCATGTTTGGTGCGACAAAACACCAGGACCTGTGTCCAGTCAGGTTGGTTAATCAGGCTGGCCAGCAATGCCGATTTGCGGCTTTTATCGACCGGAATAACGGTTTGTTGCACGGCACTGGCTGTACTGTTCTGCGGAGATACGGAAACTTCGGCCGGGTTATGTAAAAAGCCGCTGGCCAGCTGGCGTATCGCTTTGGAAAACGTTGCTGAAAACAGCAGGTTTTGTCGTTTGGCCGGCAACAAGGCGATAATTTTGCGGATATCATTGATAAAGCCCATATCCAGCATGCGGTCGGCTTCATCTAATACCAGCACTTCCAGCGCATCAAAACGCACGGCATTTTGCTGGTACAGATCCATTAAACGGCCGGGGGTGGCGATCAGGATATCAGCGCCTTTGCGCAGTGCCATCATTTGCGGGTTGATTTTGACGCCACCATAAACCACACAGCTGCGCAGCGGTAAAAATTGTCCGTAGGTCGAGACGCTTTCGGCAACTTGCGCCGCCAGCTCACGCGTTGGCGTTAAAATTAATGCCCGCGCCTGATTGGCCTTAACGGCCTTGCCTTCACTGAGGCGTTGCAGCAAGGGCAAGGTAAAACCAGCGGTTTTGCCGGTACCGGTCTGGGCGGCTGCCAGTAAGTCACGACCTTGTAAAATAAGTGGAATAGCCTGTTGCTGAATGGGGGTGGGCTGATCATAGCCCTGTTTCAGTAGGGCACGGGTGAGCGGTTCGGCAAGGCCGAGCGTTAAAAAGGACATAGCGTTCTCAATGAAGCTGAATAAAGACGCCGGACTATCGGCTGATAATCGAGCGGGCAGAATAATACGGATTTACTGACGTATTATCGCATGAATTAACATTCAGCAAGAATCATCGCCAAACTTCAGATGCAATACTCATAAATGATATGATCCAGTGCAATCATATTGCTATTAGGGAGATCCCATGCGTAAATCCAAAGCTATTATTTCTGCGGTTATTATTGCCGCAATCGCAATTTTTGTTGTCGCCGCCGTTTCCACTGTGATGACGGGCAGTAGTGAGAACTATCAGCAGCCGTCATCTCCTGCTTTATCTGACAGTGGTGATCAATCATCAGATACCAATTCAGGAGAAGAAAGCACTTCACTAACCGAACAGGCGCAGCAGGCGCTGGCCGATGAACAAAAAGCGCTTGAAAGTGCCAGCGAAGAAGCCATGGACGCCACTGAGGAAGTGGTGGAATCGGCCACCGAAACAGCAGTAGAAACCAGCGAAGCATTAGCTGAAAAAACCAACGAAGCCATTGCTGCAGCGGAACAATCGGCTGCTGAAGGCCGCGAAGAAGCCGAAGCGTTATTGGCAGAGGTATCAGAAGAAGCCGAAAAAGCAGTCAGCGATGAACCGGCAACCGTTGAAGCCACCGGTAAAGTGCATACGGTTACAGCCCAGGGCTTAATTTATAACCCGCTGGTGGTAAAAATCGCACCCGGTGATACCGTTGCCTGGACCAATATGAGCACGCATAACACCGAGTCACTGGAAGGGTTGATCCCGGAAGGTGCTGAAATGTGGGCTTCAGATATGAGTGATAATTATTCTCGTACTTTTACCCAGCAAGGTATCTACGTTTATAAATGTACGCCGCATTTCGGTGCCGGTATGGGCGGTGCGATTATCGTCGGCGAGCCGGTAAATCTGGAACAAATCAAGGCTGTAGATGCTAAAGGTGCTGCCAAACGGCTGGTCACCAAAGCGGTTCAGGCAGCTGAATCCATGTAGGTTGAAGGCAGCGTTTGCTGTCAGTTTGATTAAAAAAAGCCCGCTGATCCTGCGGGCTTTTTTGTGGCCGGCTAAAAAATCCTGTTTTTCGCTAACACCTGCTGAAAAAATACTGTATGCTTGCACGCTTCCTGACCAAACCAGCTGGTTTGAGCAGGTCGCGGAGCGGTAGTTCAGTTGGTTAGAATGCTGGCCTGTCACGCCGGAGGTCGCGGGTTCGAGTCCCGTCCGCTCCGCCATTTTCTTTTTGTTATTTCCCACGTCAAAAAAATAAGCCGTTGTCTTGAGACCAGGGCGACGAGAACCCGCGCTATAAAAGCTGGTTCGACAAAAATGCCGGGAGCATTTTTGAACAGCCGCAGGCTGGCCTTGCTTGCAAGGTGAGCCACAGGACGTGGCGAATAGTCCCGTCCGCTCCGCCATTTTTTCCTCGCCGATTCAGGCGAATAACCGTTAGTCTGACAAACGGTTTAAATCAGCCAAAGCCAATGTTTTAATACGTTTATTCTGTTCGGCTTTTTGCCGATCATCTTCAGTGTTGTAGCCCCAGTCTGCCAACCATAGATCAATGTTGTTCAACCGCGGTTCACTGATAACTTTTTGCAGCGTTGGCAGCCGATCTTCAACAAAACAGATGGCACCATTATGCTGGCCGGCAAATTCACTGAGAATAGCGTTTTTACTGCGTTGTCTTTCCAGCCCGTAAATTTGCGCTGCCGTGACGCTGATGCCGTTGGCATCAAGAATCGCGCTGACAAAGCGTTCTTGTTTGGTGGTGATGATCAACAGCTGTTCTGATGGGATCTGTCGTAAAAAATCGGCCATGCCCGGATATAAAGGGTTATTGGCGATCCAGCCGCTAAAATCTTCACCGATCCATTGATCACGTACTTTACCGAATAGGCTTTTCAAGACGTCATCATCAAGCTGATATTGCCGTTTTACGGCATTCATTTGCACTGAAAAATCGGTCAGTAAGCTCATCACCGTGGCGCCATCAAGCAATGCACGAAGAATTAAAATGCTTTCAAAGCCGGTTTCCAGAGCCGGTCGCACGCGGCGGAAATTTTCCAGCAGCTCGGTGGGTATTTCGGTGGTTAATTCAGGCCAGATCTGCCGGGCCGCACGCCAGGCGCTGAGCCCGGTTTCCAGTGCACTGTCGCAAATAACCCCATCAAAATCGAGTGCAAAAAGCGTGACCGGCATGTTCACAACAGGCAATGCTGGGCGTAATCACCGGCCTCATTGGCAGTCCAGTCACCTTTGGGTTTTTCTTTCATCATCACACACCATTCATCACTGCCGACTTCCGGGCTGCAGGCGGTGACAACACTTAGTAAACCAATGATAGCGAGGCAGCTCAGCCAGATATGTTTACGCATACAAAACTCCGCAAAAAAACGCTTAGCGCTGATAGACCAGCTTGCCCTGAAACAGGGTCATGGCTGTCTGATGATGGAATAACCAGCCAGCGAAAGGACTGTTTTTACCAGCGCTGATAAGTTGTCCGGGCTGACATTCAAAATCAGCGGCGGGATCAATAATACAAATATCAGCGCTGGCACCGATTTTCAGCTGGCCGGCATCAATGCCAAGGATTTCGGCTGGCTGGCAAGTCAGTGCCGCTAAGGCTGACAGCAGATCCAGCTCATCGTCTTCTACCAGTTTCAGGGTCAGTGGCAGCAATGTTTCCAGCGCCGAAATACCCGGCTGGGTTTCGGCAAACGGGCCGAGTTTGGCGTCGGCATCCAAAGGCTGATGATGTGAAGCGATAGCCTGTAAAACACCATCACGCAAACCCTGCTGTAATTGTTCGCGGTCCCGGATACTGCGCAGCGGTGGCAAAACATGGCTGAGCGCATCATAGTTGCCCAAATCATGTTCACATAAATGCAGGTGATGGGCACTGACATCGGCGGTCACGGGCAGACCGCGCTCTTGCGCTTCACGAATCATTTTAACCGCACGGCCACTGGAAATATTATGAAAGTGAGCACGTACACCGATTTGTTCAATCAGCAGCAAATCGCGGCTGACGGCGATGGTTTCGGCGCTTTCCGGAATACCTGACAAACCGAGTCTGGCACTGACCGTGCCTTCGTGTACGCAGCCCTGTTTTTGCAACCAAGGGTCAGCTGCGTTGATAAATACCGTTAAATCCAGTGTTGCTGCATATTCCAGCGCACGCCGCCAGACGACGCTATTTTTAATGGCATTGAGACCATTACTGACGCCAACACAGCCAGCTTGTTTAAGTGCCGCCATTTCCGCCAGTAATTCACCGCCAAGCTGTTGGGTCAGTGCACCAACGGTCAGTACCATGACCCGTCCGGCTTTTTTGGCACGATCTTCAATCAGTTCAACCACCGCGGGATTATCAATCACCGGATCGGTATCGGGCGGCACTGCGAGGGTGGTAATGCCACCCGCCACTGCGGCGCGGGTTTCGCTGTCAATGGTCGCGGTGTGTTCCTGGCCTGGTTCGCGCAGCCGGGCACTTAAATCAACCAGGCCGGGCGCAACAATCATGCCGCTGGCATCAAGCGTTAAATCAGCGGTAAAGTCGGCGAAATTGTCACTTATTGCAACGATCTTGCCGTTATCAATATAAATCGACTGGTTAGTATCGAGCTGGCTGGCCGGATCAATAATTCGGCCGCCACTAATGACAATCTTCATACCTGGGCCTCGTAAAAATCAGACTGACTGCCCAATGCCATCGACATTACGGCCATACGAATGGCAATGCCATGCGTTACTTGCTCTAAAATCACAGATTGCGGGCCATCAGCCACCGAAGACGCAATTTCCACGCCGCGATTAATGGGCCCCGGATGCATGACAATAGCGTCGGGTTTGGCAAAACGCAGTTTTTCCGGCGTCAGGCCAAAACAGCGGTAATATTCGCGCGCACTGGGTAATAAAGCCCCCTGCATCCGCTCTAATTGCAAACGCAGCATGATGACCACATCCACCCCTTCGAGTCCGGCGGCCATATCGTGATAAACATGAACACCCATGGTATGGCAGTCACGCGGCAGCAGTGTTTGTGGGGCGATCACACGGATCTCACCAACCCCCAGCGTTGATAATGCCTGGATCTGCGAACGGGCCACCCGTGAGTGCAGAATATCACCGACAATGGCGACCCGCAGGTTATGAAATTCCTGTTTGTGGCGGCGAATGGTAAACATATCCAGCATCGCCTGTGTCGGATGCGCGTGACAGCCATCACCCGCGTTAATGACGCTGACATGCGGCGCCACATGCTGGGCAATAAATTCAGCGGCACCGCTTTGATTATGCCGTACCACAAACATATCGGTATGCATGGCTTCGAGGTTGTGCAGGGTATCGAGCAGGCTCTCACCTTTGGAGGTTGCCGAGGTGCTGATATTAAAATTCATCACATCCGCTGATAACCGTTTGGCGGCGAGTTCAAAAGTTGAACGGGTTCGGGTACTGTTTTCAAAAAACAGGTTAACGATGGTTTTGCCGCGCAGCAGCGGCACTTTTTTTACCTGCCGGTGGCCGATCCCGGAGAATTGCTCAGCCCGATCCATGATCTCGGTCAGCAGTGCTTTTTTCAGCCCTTCAATGGTCAGAAAGTGACGCAGATGGCCTTGTTCGGTCAGTTGATTACTGTGCATGCAGGGCTCCGGCCTCACGCAGTTCAAGGTGCAATCCAGCCTCGCTGGATTTACGTAATTTCAGTTGCTGGCCCTTTTCGAGCTTGACGCTGGCACCGATAATATCGGGCCGGATCGGCAATTCACGACCATTGCGCTCAATCAACACGGCCAGTGTGACGGTGGCCGGCCGGCCATAATCAAATATTTCATTGAGCGCAGCGCGGGTGGTGCGGCCACTGTAAAACACATCATCAACAAGGATCAGGTGCCGGTTATCAACATCAAACGGCAGATCCGACGGCGATACCTGTGGGTGCATGCCAATGCGGGAGAAGTCATCGCGGTAATAGGCGATATTCAAAGTGCCCAGTGGCGCATCAAAAAAATCATCATCCAATAGCTTTTGCAGCGCCTGCGCGACCCAGACACCACCTGTATGAATGCCAACCAGTAGTGGTTTTTTGCCGGCAAACTGTTCTCGCAGTGTGTTGGCCATGTTTTCCAGCAAGGTTTGCAGTTCTGCATGTGTGCTTGGCATTGTCATTGTTGGTCCAGCCATGATTGAAGAATAATTTGTGCTGACAGGCGATCGACATCACTGCGTTTGGCGGACTGAAACTTATTGCGCAGGCCCATGGTGTCTACTGCTTCAAAAGTTGTCAGCCGTTCATCCTGCCAGGCCACTGGAATATTAAAACGATTGTTAAGCCGGTTGCCAAATTTCCGTGCGGCGGCAGTCATCTGCTGTTCACTGCCATCCATGTTCAGCGGTAGCCCCACCACCAGTTGATGCGGTTGCCACTGTTGTATTAAATCGGCAATTTGCTGCCAGTCAGGAATACCGTCCCGGGCTTTCAGTGCGCCAACGCCGCTGGCGGTACCGGTCAGTTGCTGACCAACGGCAACGCCGATATTTTTCATGCCAAAGTCAAAGCCCATCACGGTCTGAGCCATAATTATGCATGGCCCGTGTGGTTGGACATCAGATGAATATCAATGCCCAGCAGTTTGGCACTGGCTTCCCAGCGCTGTTCGGCCGGTGTATCAAATAACAATGGATGACTGGCCGGCACCGTCAGCCAGCTGTTTTCGGCAAGCTCTTGCTCCAGCTGACCTTCACCCCAGCCAGCATAGCCGAGCGTAACCAGCGCGTTTTGCGGGCCTTTGCTACTGCCCAGATCCTGCAAAATATCGCTGGAAGTGGTCAGAAACAGCTGTTCGTCAACGGCCAGCGTACTTTTCCAGTGTTGCCCACCGTCATGCAGCACCATGCCCTGATCTTTTTTCACCGGTCCGCCAAACAAGACGGTGCGGCTTTGCGCCCAGTCACTATTGTTGTCGATATGCAAATGGTTGAGTAATTCGGTCAGTTTGATGCGGGTTGGCCGGTTGATAATAATGCCCATGGCGCCGTTTTCGTCATGTTCACACAGATAAACCACCGAATGATAAAAAAACGAATCAATCAGTGTCGGCATGGCGACCAGAAAATGATTTTTAAAAAAGTTGCTCATCATCAGAAGAAGTTAAAACCGACCTGGAACAAGCGCTCGACTTCTTTGATGTAACGTTTGTTGGTCAAAAATAAAATCACATGATCTTCAGCTTCAATCACGGTATCACGGTGGACAATGATGACCTCTTCACCGCGAACAATGGCGCCGATAGAGGTGCCGGGCGGCAGGTCGATTTCATCAAGGCGCCGGCCAACCACCATTGAGGAGTCTTTATCGCCGTGGGCAATCGCTTCCAGCGCTTCTGCCGCGCCACGACGCAATGAATGCACAGCGACAATATCACCGCGACGAATATGCGCCAGCAGACTACCAATGGTCGCCTGTTGTGGTGACAGGGCAATATCAATGCTGCCGCTTTCCACCAGATCAACGTAGGCGGCGCGGTTAATCAGCGACAGCACTTTGCGGGCACCGAGGCGTTTGGCCAGCATCGATGACAGGATATTGGCCTCATCATCGTTGGTCAGCGCACAAAATAAATCGACCTTGTCGATTTCTTCTTCAATCAGCAGCTCTTCATTGGCGACATCACCCAGCAGCACGATAGATTGAGACAGTTCTTCTGATAAATAATCGGCACGATCCGGATTGGCTTCGATGATCTTGATTTGGTAATCATGCTGTAGTGCGCGCGCCAGCCGGATACCGATATTACCGCCACCGGCGAGCATGATGCGTTTGTAGGGCTTGTCGAGCCGGCGTAATTCGGCCATCACCGAATTGATATCTTTGCTGGCGGCGATAAAAAATACTTCGTCATCGGTTTCGATAACGGTATTGGCTTCCGGGGCAATAGCCCGGCCATTACGGAAAATCGCTGCCACCCGGGTTTCGGTTTTCGGAATGTGTTTACGCATTTCCCGCAGCGGATGGCCGACCAGCGGGCCGCCATGAAACGCTTTAACAGCCACCAATTGCACCAGGCCCTCAGCAAAATCCAGAACTTGCAGTGCGTTGGGGTGACTGACCAGCCGCTGAATATAGTTGGTGACCAGTTGCTCGGGGCTAATCAGTACATCAATGGCAATGGCTTCGTTATTAAACAGCTCGGGTTTGGCCAAATATTCAGGGGCGCGGATCCGGGCAATCTTGGTAGGGGTGTTGTACAGGGTATGACAAATCTGGCAGGCCACCATATTGGTTTCGTCACTGTTGGTCACCGCCAGCACCAGATCGGCATCAGCGGCGCCAGCCCGGGCTAATACGTCAGGATGTGATGCCTGACCCTGAATCGTGCGGATATCGTAATGATCCTGCAGTTTGGACAGGTTGCTGATATCGGTATCGACCAGCGTGATATCGTCATCTTCACGCGCCAGTGTTGAGGCAACCGAGGCGCCCACTTGTCCGGCACCGAGAATCAGGATCTTCATAACGGCGTCCTATACTTGTTTGCTGTCGATGCCAAGGGCACGCAGCTTGCGATACAAATGGGTCCGCTCCATACCGGCCAGCTTGGCGGCTTTACCGACATTGCCATCGGTTTCCTGTAATTTTTGCAGCAGATAAATCCGCTCAAACTGCTCGCGTGCCTCGCGCAGCGGCAAATCCAGATTAATGCCTTCAATATCATCGGCGTTGGGCGGTGGTTCAGCATGCAGCGCGGCATCAATATCCGCCACATCAATATCATCGGCGTCACCCAATACCAGCATGCGCTGAATAACATTTTTCAGCTCCAGAATATTGCCCGGCCAGTTGTAATTACGCAGCCGGTTTTGAGCAGCGACGGTAAACCGCCGGTAAGGTAAACCGGCCTGGGTGGTTTGCTGATCGACAAAAAAGTGCACCAGCTCGGGAATATCTTCGATATGGTCACGCAGCGCCGGCATTTGCAGAGTAATGGTATTCAGCTGGTAATAAAGGCCTTCGAGAAAATCGCCACGGTTGATGGCTTTTTCAAGCGATTGCTGGGTGGCGCAAATCAGCTGGCATTGTTTCAGCTGACCACTTTCCAATAAATGCAGCATCAGCGCCTGCGCATCATCACTGAGTAGTGCAATATCGTTGATATAAATGCAGTTTTGTTGTGCCAGTGTCATCAGCTTGTGGCTGTCGAGCGGAAAACTTTCCGGGCTGAACTCGATAAATTTGCCGTCGGCATACAAGCCCATGCGATGTAAGTAGTGTGCAAAACAGTGTTTGCCGGTACCGCCTTCACCGACCAATAAAATCGGCATCTCATGGCTGGCGACTTTTTCAGCCTGTTCGCGTAGTTGCGCCATTTTGGCGCTTTTACCGACCGGTTCGATGGCCATTTCCTGCTGCATGGCAGCTTGCCGGGCGCGGTTTTCCAAAGCCAGTTCGACACCGCGCAGCAATTTGGCCATCGACAGCGGTTTTTCAATAAAATCACAGGCGCCGGAGCGGGTGGCTTCAACGGCTGTTTCAATGGTGCCATGACCAGACATCATGACAATGGTGACGCTGCTGTTTTGTTGTTTGAATTCTTTAAGCAGGCTGATGCCATCGATATCGGGCATCCAGATATCCAGTAACACCAGTTGGGGTTGGTGATTAACAAACGCTTCGCGCGCCTCTTCGCCATTGCTGGCGGTGGCGACCCGATAGGCTTCGTCTTCCAGAATGTCTTTAATGAGATTGCGGATATCGGGCTCGTCATCCACAACCAGTATCAGTGGTTTGTCGGTACTCACGTCTGCTGATCCTCAAGTGGCAACCGGATAATTATACCTGCTCCATCGTCGCCAAGGTTTTCGGCCCAGACATCACCGCCGTGTTCTTCGATGATTTTTTTGACGATGGCAAGGCCGAGGCCGGTGCCTTTGGTTTTGGTGGTGGCGTAGGGTTCAAATAACTTATCAATCATATCTTCAGGAATGCCCGGGCCTTGATCCTGAATGGTGATTTCCAGCCAGCGCTGATGTTTATAGCGCAGCGCATGGTAACTGATGACAATATCAACGGCCATACCAGCTTCTTCGCTGGCCTCAATGGCATTTTTCAGCAAATTGTGGAGAACTTGCCGGAAACGGTTGCGATCAACGCGGATCTGCAGGTCTTCTGCACTATTCAGCAAGGCAAACTGATGTTGTGGATTGCTTTGATACAAGGTCAGCACTTCACGCAGCAGATCACCGACTGATAGCCATTCCAATTGCAGGCCGGGGCTGCGGGCATAATCGGAGAATTCATTGACCATATCTTTCATGGCTTCAACCTGCTGAACAATGGTGTCGGTCAGCTTGGTTAAGGTATCGGCCTGATCGGTTGGCACCAGCGACACATATTTATGCTGCAGGCGTTCGGCAGACAATTGAATCGGCGTCAGCGGGTTTTTGATCTCATGGGCGAGGCGCCGGGCGACTTCACCCCAGGCAGCATGACGCTGCGCCTGGATCAGCGCGGTAATATCGTCAAATACCACCACCCAGCCGGTTTCTCCCGGTAACGGCGTGCCGTGGCACATCAATGTTTGCCGGCCTTTGGCCTGATTGAGCTCCAGTTGTTGCTCCCAGGCGGCGGGTTTTAAGGTGTAATTTTTAATGAGCATGGCAAACGTTTGCAGATTGTCGTTAAGCCGCGACAAGCTATCCAGTGAGCTTTCCAGTCGTTGTTGTAAATTAACGTTAAGGATCTTGCTGCTGGCAACATTAGCGGTGCGCAAATACAGATCCTTGTCGATAGTAATGACACCACTCGATAAACTGCCCAGCACGGTGGTCAGATAACTGGTTTGCTGTTCCAATAGCCGGTGACTGCGCTGCGAGGCATTACGGGCCTGTGTTAACCGCTGTGTCATCTGGTTAAAAGAGCGCACCAGAAAGCCGATTTCATCATGACCGGATGCGGTCAGATGCATATTGTAGTTACCTGATGCCACCGCCTGTGTGCCCTCGGCCAGCTCCTGCAGCGGTTCAACAATACGCCGCGAAATCCACACTGCAAACCAGATCGACGCCAGTACCGTTAAAAATACAATCAGGCTCAAGGTCAGTGTAAAAATGGTAACTAGAGGCTGCCTTAAATAACTAAGTTCTTTGTAATCGGTATAGGCATCCTGGACATTTTTACCCAGCGTGCTCAGCTGCTCGTTAACCGGAAACAGGACATGCAGCAGGCGTTCTTCCGCCAACGGTGAGCCGCGGGGGATTTTCACAGCAGCACGTAATTGCAGCTCATCATCATCGGTGGGATCTAAACCGATGTAATCCTCACCCTGTGATATTTGCCGGACAATCGCTTCATCAGGCCGGTTGGGTACGATAATGGTCGGGTTATCAATGCTCGACACCACAATACGGCCGTCCATATTCCAGATACTCAGCTCCAGCGCACCACTGAGTCGGTTTAATTCACGCAGGCTATTGCCGAGGTTACTGTCCGGTAATTCTGATAATACGCCGGCCATCATCCGGGTTTGTCGAAGCAGGGTGCGCATGCGGATACCAAAAGCGCTACGGCTCAGCTCCAGTGAATCATCAAGGGCTTGCTCAACTTTGACATCAAACCAGCTGTTGATGCCGCGTTGTAAAAAGTGCACTGAAAAGCCATAAACAATACTGGTCGAGCCGACGATCAACAGCACAAATAAACTGACCAGCCGCAGTGTCAGTCGTGAACCGGCAGATTTACGCTGAAAATCACGGTATAACCGCCATAAGCCGCGAGTCAGCAGGCCGGCGAGAATCAGCAGGCAGGTCAGGCCGATACCAAAAATGATCAAAAATAAATCATTAAGCCGCGATTTATCCTGCGTTGCCGCACTGAGTAAATAGGCCAGCAGCAACAGCATGATGGCCAGTGAAAAATAAGGGGCAGTGCCGGTGCTGAGCCGGCGGATCAGTCGGATGGCCATAAAGCTTCAAACCACGGACTGGTGAGATCCCATTTGCTGGAAATCATCGCGCCAGGGCGCATGGGCGAGGGCAGTGCGGTTAAATCAATGCCACTGCGCAGTCGTAAAATCCGGCCGTCAGCGATTTTAGTTAATGCCGGTGGCAAAGTCAGATTGGTGATATTGCCCATAGCATTAAGGGCGCTGGCCAGTGTGGTGAAATTACGATGATTATCGGTTTCCGGCGAATACAACATATATTGCTGCGATAAATCGTGATAACGCAGTTCATAACGAATTTCGGCAGACCAGATGGTTTCATCCCATTGCCACCAGTCCCATAACAGCGGGGTGCGTTCGATCAGCTGAATTTCCTGAAAAAAGGTGATCGGCACGCCGTTTTCAAGGGCTTCCTGAACACGTGGTGTCAGCGGATAGCTGATGCTGGCATTGAGCGTATAGCCATTACCAATCTGATAAACCTGCGCCTGATCAATGGTGAACTGCGCCTGCGCCGTGAGTGGCAAAGCCAACCAGCAAAACAGCTGTATCAGGCGCTTAGCAGCGCTGCAAACAGGCATAAAAGAATCCATCAAAAGCATCATCCCCCGGCAATCGCTGATAGCCGTATTGTGCTTTACGGGCCGGCGCCTGCTTGACCTCTATCAGGCTGGCGTCGGCGTGGCGCTGCAAAAATGCGTTAATCTGGCCGGCATTTTCCCTGTCGAACACGGAGCAGGTAGTGTAAACCAAGATCCCGTCCGGTTTCAGTAATGACCATAGATTATCTAATAACTGCTGTTGCCGGGTCGCCAATTGGTCAATATCGTCTGGCCGTCGCAGTAATTTAATATCTGGATGGCGCCGAATCACGCCGCTGCCACTGCATGGGGCGTCAATGAGAATACGATCAAACAACTCACCCTGCCACCAGCTGTTGATATCGGCTGCATCCGCAGCCCGGGTGATTGCCGTTAAACCAAGGCGACTCAGGGTGTCGTCGACCCGCTGTAAACGAATTGGATCAATATCCAAAGCCAGCACCGATAGATCTGGCTGGCTTTCCAGCAAATGGGCGGTTTTGCCCCCCGGCGCGGCGCAGGCATCCAGTACCCGCAGTCCCGGTTTTAAATCCAGCAATGCCGCAACTTGCTGGGCCGCACCATCCTGTACCGAAACCCAGCCATCGTTAAAATGTGGCAGTTCGCTGATATCGCAGGCTTTATCCAGCAGCAAACCGTGCGGACAGTCCGGCAATTGCTGACTGGGGATCTGCTGCTCGCTGAGCAGTGTCTGATAGTCAGTCAACGCACATTTTTGCTGATTAACCCGCAATATCATCGGCGCCTGCTGATTATTGGCGCTGAGGATTTGTTGCCAGTTTTCCGGCCAGTCATGGCGAATGACATCAATCAGCCATTGCGGATGGGAAAATTCTCCGGATTCAGTCTGACTGGCCTGATTTTCCAGATCTGCCTGACGCCGTTGATATTGTCTTAAACAGGCATTCAGCAGACCTTTTGCCCAGTTTTTACCCAGCAGGCTAGCGGCATCGACCGTTTCAGAGAGCGCTGCATGCGGCGGGATGCGCAGTTCGCGCAGTTGATAAATGCCGATCAGCAATAGCGCATAAATATTCTGATCTTTATTTTTCAGCTTTTTCTGCAATAACGGATCGGCCAGTGCCTGGAGTGTTGGATACAGTCGCAGCACACCGTAACTTAATTGCTGGCAGAGACTGCGCTGCGCTGGCGGTAAATGGTTTAGCGCGGCCGTTAACACCCCATTCAGTGATTGTTTTTGTTGCGCGACGGCCATCACGATATTGGCGGCGGCACTGCGTGGGCAAAGCATTGATGATTTAGCCAAGCTGTTCGCCTGTTTGGATAGTGTGTGAATTGAGAAAATCGGTAACCGCCATGCGCCGCTTACCGGGTAATTGCAATTCCTGAATGCTGAGGATGCCGTTGCCACAGGCGATTAGTAAAGCATCACGATCAACACGGACGATTTCACCGGGTCGGCCGGTCAGTTTTTCGCCGCTTAGCTGCGCTGACCAGATGCGCAGAATGTCGCCACGAAAATGTGTTTGGGCAACCGGCCAGGGATTAAAAGCGCGGATTTGCCGGTCAATTTGCGCGGCAGGTTGTTGCCAGTCAATTTGCGCTTCGGCTTTTTGCAATTTGTCGGCGTAGCAAGTTTTTGAATCATCCTGGGCTTCAGCCGCCGTTTGTAAGGCAGCTAAGTCATCAAGCGTTGACAACAAAGCGTGGGCACCAAGCGCTGCCAGTTTGTCGTGCAAACGCTGCGCGGTATCATCAGCGGCAATGGGCAGGCTGACGCGTTTTAATACCGGTCCGGTATCAAGGCCGGCGGCCATTTGCATAATACAGACACCGGTTTCATGGTCGCCGGCGAGAATCGCCCGCTGAATGGGCGCCGCGCCGCGCCAGCGTGGCAGTAGCGAGGCATGGATATTCAGACAGCCTAAGCTTGGGGTATCGAGGATCGCCTGCGGCAAAATCAGGCCGTAAGCCACTACCACCATGACATCCGCCTGATAATCAGCCAGCTGTTGCCGATCGGCCGGATCTTTAAAATTAAGCGGTTGTTCAACAGCAATATTATGTTGCAATGCCAGCTGTTTGACGGGACTTGCCGTCAATTTGCGGCCGCGTCCGGCGGGGCGGTCGGGCTGACTGTAAACTGCAACAACATCATGTTTACTATCCAGTAAGGCTGCCAGGCTGGCCGCGGCGAAATCCGGCGTGCCGGCAAAAATAATGCGCATATTCAGAGTTTTTGTTTTTGATGTTTTTCGAGTTTTTTGCGGATCCGGTCGCGCTTTAAATTGCTGAGATAATCCACAAACAATTTGCCATCCAGATGGTCAATTTCATGTTGTACGCAGGTGGCGAGTAGCCCTTCAGCATCTCTTTCAAAGGGTTTGCCATCCAGATCCAGTGCTTTGAATCGGATGGTATCGGCGCGGGTAACCACTTCGTAGGCTTCTGGTACTGACAGACAGCCTTCCTGAAATTCACGCTCGCCCTCGGTCTCCAGCAACTCAGGATTTACCAGAATCAGCGGCTCGGATTTATCTTCAGAAATATCAATGACAATAACCCGTTTTTGCACATTAACCTGCGTGGCAGCAAGGCCAATGCCGGGTGCCTCGTACATGGTTTCCAGCATATCGTGGGCCAGCTGACGAATCTCATCATCAACTTTTTCGACCGGCAAGGCTTTGTTTCGTAGCCGCGGGTCCGGAAAATGCAGGATATTCAGAATCGCCATGTATCAAACCTGTGTTAAATAATTTCTATGACAGAAAAAAATCAATAACGTTTATTGTAAAGCGCTGGCGCAGCAATGAAAAATGCTTCGCATTAATGGTCGTGTCTTGAGCGCCTAAAAAACGGGCTTTCAAAACAAGATCGTGACTGCTGACATAAACTTAACTGCGATAGTTCACTTTGTACTTTAAGCTGCGCTGGTGTATAAGCTTATTTGTTGCCAAAGCGCTTGATTGATGCGCCGGCTTATACCACACTATTAGTTGAGGTTGTCCATCAAAGAGGGACGCGGACAGCCTGCCCAGTGTCCATGAGGATATGCCGATGATTCGCCGTTTATGTCTGACTTTATTTGTTGCTTTACTGAGCTTGCCGATTTTGGCTAATGAAGTAGCACTGAACCCGGATCATCCGGATCGTTATGTGGTCAAAAAAGGCGATACCTTATGGGATATCTCCGGCATGTTTTTACAACATCCCTGGCACTGGCCGGAAATATGGGAAGTTAATCCACAGGTCGAAAACCCGCATCTCATTTACCCCGGTGATGAACTCACCTTGACCTATCGTGATGGCCGGCCGGTACTGTCGGTTAATCGCGGCAAACAAACGTACAAAATGTCGCCGGAAGTGCGCGAAATTCAGCTTGAAAAACCGATCCCGACCATTGCCATGTCGGATATTGCACCGTTTCTGACAAAACCCAAAGTGGTGGGTGCCGAAGTGCTCGATAGCGCACCCTATATTGTTGCCAGCAGTGATGAACGGCTGATTTCCGGCACCGGAGATTTTGTCTACGCGCGCGGTGTCACCGGTGAAGCGGGTCAAAACTTCAGTGTGTTCCGGGGCGGCAAACAATATATTGACCCGGATACCGGTGAGTTGCTTGGCTACGAAGCCATTTACACTGGCGATGCCACCGTCACCGAGATCGGTGATCCGTCGACAGTGGATCTGACTTTTACCAACCGTGAAGTGCAGGTTGGGGACCGTTTGCTGGAAGTGGAAACCGATGATTTTGAAATGAACTTCTTCCCGCGGTCGCCTGAAACTGCTCTGAATGGCCGGATTATTTCCGTGTTTGATGGTGTTTCTCAGGTAGGCCAGTATCAAATCATCGTAATCAATCTGGGCACGCGTGATGGTCTGGAGCCGGGCCATGTTTTATCCATGTATAAAGCTGGCGAAACTATCCGTGACTCGGTTACCAAAGATCGCTTTGATGAAGTAACGTTGCCGGATGAGCATGCCGGCGAAGCGCTGGTTTTCCGCTTATTCGAAAAAGTCAGTTACGCCATCGTTATGAAAGCGACGACAGCCGTTAATCTCTACGACAAGGTTAAATCCGCGGAGTAAATCCTGACACTGGACGATTTCCCTCAGGGCCAGAAGGAACTGGCCAGCCAACTGGCACTGCTGCGCACAACAGGTGTGGGTGCGGTGACGTTCGCCAGATTAATGTCGCAGGTCAGCCGGGCCAGTGATATTTTTCAGCAGCCCGGTCAGCTAAAACAACTGCCGGAAAAATTACGCAGTGCGTTGCAAAAACCTGACTGGGCGCAGGTTGAAAACGATTTGTTGTGGCTGGCATCGCCAGACAGATTTGTGCTGACCTTAACTGATCCACGTTACCCGCCGCTGCTTAAAGAAATCCCCGATCCCCCGCCGTTGTTATTTGTGCAGGGAGATGTGGCTTGTTTACAAAACTGGCAACTGGCGGTGGTCGGCAGTCGTAATCCCAGCGCTTCTGGCCGCGATAGTGCTTATGAATTTGCCCGATACCTGTCTTCTGGTGGTTTACACATTTGCAGTGGTTTAGCCGATGGTATTGATGCGGCGGCACATAAAGGGGCATTAGCCGGCGGTGGCAAAACCATTGCGGTGGTGGGTACCGGGCTGGATCGGGTGTATCCGGCAAAAAACAGGGAGCTGGCGCATCAGATTGCCGGACAAGGGGCCATCGTTTCCGAGTTTCCTTTAGGTACACCGCCGCTTGCTGAAAATTTCCCGCGTCGCAACCGCATTATCAGCGGTTTATCACTTGGTACACTGGTGATTGAAGCGGCCTTAAAAAGTGGTTCACTGATAACTGCCCGAATGGCTATGGAGCAAAGCCGTGAAGTGTTTGCGATGCCCGGTTCCATCCACAACCCGTTGGCCCGTGGTTGTCATCAGCTGATCCGCGAAGGGGCCAAGCTGGTGGAAACGGCGGACCATATCATCGAAGAACTGGGCGCGCTGGCTGAATTTGCGCAAATCACTGATCCGCTGGCAAATAATCAGTCTGAAACTTTACCTGTCAGCGAAGACACTGAATATCAGCAATTATTTGCATATCTGGGATATGACCCCATACATATAGACGAACTGATTTTACGCAGCGGATTGACGGCCGATGCCGTTTCATCCATGCTGTTATTACTGGAGCTGCAAGGTCGCGTCAGTGCTTTGCCGGGAGGCAAATACACACGCATTAGCACCTGACCAAGCCCACAACAGAGAAGCCGATGAAAGAAAATGTAATTGACGTGTTGTTGTATTTGTTTGAAAACTACATCGACACTGAAAACAGCCAGCAGCCTGACAAAGACACCCTTGAACTCGAGCTTGAGCAAGTCGGTTTTCAGGAGCTGGAAATCCACAAAGCGCTTAACTGGCTCGACACCATGACTGTGGTCGCCCCGCAAGTAGATAACCCCGACGTTTCGATTCGTGTCTTTAATGACAGTGAAATGGAGCGGCTGGATGTGCAATGTCGCGGTTATTTACTGTTTCTGGAACAGGTCGGTGTTTTGGATGTCGAAACTCGCGAAGTCGTTATAGAACGCGTGCTGGCACTGGACAGTGAAGAAGTCGATCTGGAACAGCTCAAATGGGTGGTATTAATGGTGCTGTTTTATCAGCCGGGCAGAGAAGTGGCCTATGCCTGGATGGAAGATTTGGTGTTTGAGGACATGGAGGCAGTGATTCACTGACCGCCAGTTCAAGCATCGCAATAAGGCCCGTTTTTACGGGCCTTGTTATTTTAAATGGATAATATTTGGTGAAAAAATCTATGGGAAAAAAACTGGTCATCGTTGAATCGCCGGCCAAAGCCAAGACCATTAAAAAATATCTTGGCAATGACGTGGAAGTACTGGCGTCTTACGGCCATGTACGCGATTTATTGCCTAAGGAAGGCGCGGTGGATCCGTCTAAAGATTTTGCCATGAAATACCAGGTGATTGACCGCAACAGCAAACATGTTGAGGCGATTGCCAAAGCCATGAAGAAAGCCGATGCCCTGTATCTGGCAACGGATCCGGATCGTGAGGGAGAGGCGATTTCCTGGCATCTGTTTGAACTACTAAAAAACAAAGGTGTACTCAAAGACAAAGAAACCCACCGCGTGGTGTTTCACGAAATCACTAAGCAAGCGGTGAATGACGCCGTTGCCCATCCGCGCGAATTATCAATGGATCTGGTGAATGCCCAGCAAGCTCGCCGGGCACTGGATTATCTGGTTGGCTTTACCTTGTCACCGCTGCTCTGGAAAAAAGTCCGCCGCGGCCTGTCTGCCGGCCGGGTGCAGAGTCCGGCACTGCGGATGATTGTCGAGCGTGAACTGGAAATCGAAGCTTTCAAAGCGCAGGAATATTGGACCATTGAAGCCGATACCGAGGCCGATAAAACCCCGTTTCAGGCCAAACTGACGCATTATCAGAATGAAAAGCTCAGTCAGTTCAGTATCGATAATACCGAGCAGGCCGATAAAGTTGTCACCACACTGAATAAAGCGGCCGACGGCAAGCTGCTGGTCACCAACGTTGAGAAAAAACAACGCAAACGTAATCCGGCAGCGCCGTTTACCACCTCAACACTACAGCAAGAAGCTTCGCGGAAACTGGGTTTTGGTGCACAACGCACCATGAGTGTCGCCCAGCAACTCTATGAAGGTGTGGATACCGGCGAAGGTGCGGTGGGTTTGATCACCTATATGCGTACTGACTCGGTAACGCTGGCCAACGAAGCTATCAGTGAAATCCGTGAATTTATCGGCGAACGCTACGGCAACAAGTCGGTGCCCAGCAAACCGCAGGAATACAAAACCAAATCGAAAAATGCCCAGGAAGCGCATGAGGCGATTCGGCCAACCTCAGTGCTGCGTACCCCGGAAGATATGAAAGCCTATTTGCCGGCGGATCAACTGAAATTGTACACGCTGATTTGGCAGCGGACACTGGCCAGTCAGATGGTGCATGCGACCTTGAATACTGTCGCCGTCGATTTGGGCTGTGGTAAAGGCAATACGTTCCGTGCCAATGGTTCTACCGTGGTGAATCCCGGCTTTATGAGTGTTTATCTTGAAGGCCAGGATGACAAAAAAGCCGATAAAGATGAGAACCTGCTGCCACCCATGGCCGTAGGAGATGTCGTCAAATTACTGAAAATCCGGCCAGAACAGCATTTCACCGAGCCACCACCGCGTTACAGCGAAGCCAGTCTGGTGCGTGCGCTGGAAGAGCACGATATCGGCCGGCCATCGACCTATGCCAGCATCATTTCGACATTATTGCAGCGTGAATATGTTGAGCTGGTCAATAAGCGTTTTCACCCTACCGATGTCGGCCGGGTGGTCGGCAAGTTTCTGGTCGAGCATTTTACCCGCTACGTTGATTACAGCTTCACCGCCAAACTCGAAGATGAGCTGGATGCGGTGTCACGGGGTGAAGAAGAATGGATCCCATTGCTGCGCAGTTTCTGGGGCCCGTTTAAAGAGCAGGTGGAAACCAAAGACAAAGAAGTACAGCGCAGTGATGTCACGCAGGAGCTAATGGACGAAAACTGCCCGAAATGCGGTAAACAGCTGTCCAGCCGCTTAGGTCGCAGTGGCCGTTTTATTGGCTGTACCGGTTATCCGGACTGTGATTACACGCGCAATATTGATGGTGAAGAAACCACCGCCAGTGAACCGGAAAAAGTCGAAGGCCGGCAATGTCCGAAATGTGAATCGGATCTGATTTACCGTATTGGTAAGTATGGCAAATTTATCGGTTGCAGCAGCTATCCGAAATGCAAACATATTGAGTCATTGGAGCAGCCGGCTAATACTGGCGTTGATTGTCCGCAATGTCAGAAAGGCGAAATCCTGACCCGAAAATCGCGGCGTGGCAAGGTGTTTTATTCCTGTTCGGAATATCCGAAATGTGACTATGCGTTATGGAATGAGCCGCTGAAAGAAGCCTGCCCGAATTGCCAGTGGCCGATTCTGACGATCAAAACCACCAAGAGCAAAGGCACCGAGAAAGTCTGCCCGCAGAAAGACTGCGGTTTCAGCGAGAAAGTGGAATCGGCTTAATCGTTTTTGCGGTCGGCGTGACCGAGATCCTGCTGTGGCGCGATAATATCGCGCACCCGCTGCTTTAGCTCGGTGATGTCCGGGAAACGGCCTTCGGCTTTGCGATCCCATACCAGCTGGTCGTCAGCAGTGACGGTAAACAGGCCGCCGCTGGCCGGAATTAAGGTCAGTTCGCTGATTTCACCATCAAAAGTGGTGAGCAGTTCCTGCGCCATCCAGGCGGCGCGCAGCAGCCAGCGGCATTGCGTGCAGTAGTGGATTTTAACGTGATGCATTTAATCTGCTTGCAGCGCAGTGAATACCTGGTTAGCTTGTTTCATAGCGACTTTAGTGTCATTCGCCAGCACATTAAAATGGCCCATTTTCCGGCCCGGCCGGGCGGCTTTTTTACCGTATAAGTGCAGTTTAATATTCGGCTCAGTCAATAACTTGTGCCAATGTGGCTGTGAGTCACCCCAGACATCACCCAGCAGATTAATCATGACGACCGGAGAATGCAGACTGACATGACCGCTGGGTAAACCACATAACATCCGGACTTGTTGTTCAAACTGTGAGGTCGGGCAGGCATCAAGCGTGTAGTGGCCAGAGTTGTGTGGCCGTGGTGCGATTTCATTGGCGATCACTTCATCTTGCTGAGAGATAAAGAACTCCACTGCAAGCGTGCCAACATAATCCAGCCCTTCGGCAATTTTACTGGCTTTGCTAATAGCTGCTTGTTTGAGTTCAGTTGAAGCAATGCTGGGTACGGTTGTGCTGTGCAAAATGCCATTAACATGCACATTTTCAGCAACCGGAAAAGCCGTGATATCGCCATACTGGCTGCGTGCCAGCACTACGGAGACTTCGCGCTGTAAATCAATGCGTTGCTCCAGCACACATTCCTTCTGACCAAGACTGTCGAAAGCGGCATAAGCTGCCTCGAGATCCGGACATACCACCTGACCTTTACCGTCATAACCAAATGTCGCGACTTTTAAAATGGCAGGGAACTGAATTTTGTCGATGGCGCCAGCGAGATCATCACGTTTGTAAATGCTGACAAACGGCACGGTGTCGATTCCCTGACTGCGGATGAAATTTTTCTCGACATTACGGTTCTGGGTTTTGGCTAGTGCGGAAGCGGACGGGTGAACAACGGTACGCTGTTCCAGAAAAGCCAGCGTGCTGGCGGGGATGTTTTCAAATTCAGTGGAAATGGCCGCACACTGTTCGGCTAATGATTGCAGCGCCGTTTCATCGTCATAGGCTGCACAAATATGTTGGTCAGCAATAATGCCGGCGGGACTGTCTTTATCAGGATCCAGCACAATCACTTTGTAGCCCATGGTCTGCGCTGCCGTGGTGAACATCCGGCCCAGCTGTCCGCCGCCGAGCATGCCTAGGGTTGCACCGGGTAAAATCATGGTTATCCTCTCAAGCTTCAGGTGGCAGGGTCATCTCCAGCACCGACTGGTGCTGATCTTTACGGAATTGCGCCAACTTGGCTGACAGTGTCGCGTCGTGATTAGCCAGCATGGCAATGGCAAACAAGGCTGCGTTGGCGGCACCGGCCTCACCAATCGCGAAAGTGGCGACCGGAATGCCTTTAGGCATCTGTACAATCGACAGTAGCGAATCCTGACCTTTCAAATAGCGCGAGGGAACAGGGACGCCGAGCACCGGTACAGTGGTATTCGCTGCCAGCATACCCGGTAAGTGTGCAGCACCGCCGGCACCGGCAATAATGCACAGCAGGCCCTTTTGTTGCGCCGTTTTGGCATATTCAGTCAACAGATCCGGGGTGCGGTGTGCCGAGACCACCTGCGTCTCGTAGGGGATGCCAAATGCTTCCAGCTGTGCGACAGCTTTTTGCATGACGGGCCAGTCACTGTTGCTGCCCATTACCACACCGATAATCGCTTTGCTCATAATCAGTCTTGTCTGTTTGAGAAAAAGCAGTGCATTTTAGCTAGTTTATTGAAAATAGGAAAATTTAACGCGCAAAAAAGCGTCTAAACCATGTAGTGATAATTGAACGCTGCGGCCCGAATAGATATACTTGTTGATCCATTCTGCCGTATTTTTGGCAATGTCCTCCCGGTTTTGACAAGCTGCGCCGGTTCAACCGGAGGGGATTCGCGACGGCGCTAACAGACGATGAAGGTATAGACGTGAGTCAGCCAACAGAATTAACACAAGGCCTTTACCGGCCCGAATTTGAACGCGACAACTGCGGTTTCGGTTTGATTGCTCAAATGGATGGCAAGCCCAGCCATTGGCTCATCGAAACGGCAATTGAAGCACTGGGTAATCTGACCCATCGGGGTGCCATTGGTGCCGATGGTAAAACCGGTGATGGTTGCGGTCTATTATTGAAAAAGCCGGACAGTTTTTTCCGGGCGATTGCCAAAGAGTTAAGTTTTGATCTGGCCGAGCGTTTTGCTGTCGCTGTAGTGTTTTTGTCGACCGATGAAGCGAAAGCGCAGGCCGCGCAACAAGTCGTCAATGACAAGTTGAGCAAACAGGGACTGCAGGTGCTTGGCTGGCGCGATATCCCTGTTGACCCGCAGTCTGCCTGCGGTGAAGAAGCGATGCGTTCACTGCCAACTATGCGTCACGTATTTATTAATGCTGCGCCAGATATGGATGATGCGGCGTTTGAGCGTAATTTGTATATCGCCCGTCGCCAGTCAGAAAAAGTCTTGGCCGACGATAGTGATTTCTATGTGCCCAGCATGTCATCACAAGTCGTTTCGTACAAAGGCTTGGTGATGCCGTCTTACCTGCCGGTATTCTATAAAGACCTTAACGATCAACGCATGGAAACGGCGATTTGTGTATTTCACCAGCGTTTTTCCACCAACACCTGGCCGCAATGGCGTCTGGCGCAGCCGTTCCGCTATTTAGCGCACAACGGTGAGATCAATACCGTGCAGGGTAACCGTAACTGGGCGCTGGCTCGCGGTGCCAAGTTTGCCACATCATTGATTGATAATATGGATGATATCCGGCCGCTGGTCGGTACCTCCGGTTCTGACTCATCCAGTATGGATAATATGCTGGAAGCATTGCTGGCCGGTGGTGTCAGTATGTTCCGTGCCATGCGCTTGCTGATTCCGCCTGCCTGGCAGAATGATCCCACCATGGATGATGATCTGAAAGCATTCTACGACTACAACTCTATGCATATGGAGCCGTGGGATGGGCCTGCTGGTGTGGTTATTACCGATGGTCGTTATGCTGCCTGTACGTTGGACCGTAATGGTCTGCGGCCGGCGCGTTATGTCATCACTAAAGATCGCCATATCACACTGGCTTCAGAAGTCGGTGTCTATAACTATCAGCCCGAAGATGTAGTGACCAAAGGCCGTCTGAAACCGGGCCAGATGCTGGCAGTCGATACCCAGACCGGCCAGTTGCTGATGCCGGAAGATATCAACCAATTGTTGAAATCTGCTCAGCCATACAAGCAATGGCTACAGGATAATTTGCAGCGTCTAACTGATAAGAAAGATGCTGATGCAAGCACTGAACTCGAAGGCGAAGACTTCGCTATTTACGAGAAAATGTTTGGTGTTAGCTTTGAAGAACGCGATCAGGTTATCCGTGTGCTAGGTGAAGTCGGCCAGGAAGCCATCGGCTCAATGGGTGATGACTCGCCGTTTGCGGTAATGTCCCAAAAACAACGCTCGCTTTACGATTATTTCCGCCAGCAGTTTGCCCAGGTAACCAACCCGCCGATTGATCCGCTGCGGGAAAACATTGTTATGTCGTTGGAAACCTGTATTGGTGAAGAGCGCAACCTGTTTGAAGAAGGCGAAGATCATGCGCAGCGTGTGGTGCTGGATTCACCGGTGTTATCGGACAAAGTTTTTGCCGAAGTGTTGGCGTTGGGTGACAAAAACCCTGAATATAAATCCTATCGTCTGGCGTTAAGTTATGACGCTAAGGGTGAGCTTGAAGCGGCGATTGACGCCTTGTGTGCTGAAGCCGAACAGGCGGTACGTGATGGCCATGTGGTATTGGTACTCAGCGACCGGGGCCTGACAGCTGACCTATTGCCAATTCATGCTTTGCTGGCTACTGGCGCCGTGCATCAGCATCTGATCAAAGCTGGTTTACGTTGTGATGCCAACCTGATTGTTGAAACCGCCACCGCACGCGATCCACATCACTTTGGTGTTTTGCTCGGTTATGGTGCGACGGCAATTTATCCGTATCTGGCTTATGCCTGCCTGAACGATTTGTTGATTACTAACGAAATCAAAGACAAAAAACACGCTGATCTGTGCCGCAGCTACCGTAAAGGTATTAACAAAGGCCTGTTTAAAATCACCTCAAAAATGGGGATTTCGACGATTGCCAGCTATCGCGGTGCGCAATTGTTTGAAATTGTCGGCCTTAATGATGCCGTGGTTGATAAATGTTTCACCGCTACTACCAGCCGCGTTAATGGTGCCAGCTTTGAAGAACTGCACGCTGATCAGGCGATCCTTGCCAAACAGGCCTGGAATCAACGTCAGAAACGTGATCAGGGTGGTCTGCTGAAATTCATCCATGGTGGTGAATACCATGCTTACAACCCGGATGTTATCGGCACATTGCAAAAAGCCGTTCAGGGCGGCAGCTACGATGATTACAAAGCCTATGCGGCACTGGTCAATGAACGTGAGCCGATGGTGCTGCGTGATTTGCTGGATTTGAAATTGGCCGATCAGCCGCTGGCGATTGATGATGTTGAAGATGTCACCGATATTCTGCCGCGTTTTGACAGTGCCGGTATGTCGCTGGGTGCATTGTCACCGGAAGCCCACGAAGCGTTAGCGATTGCCATGAACCGCTTGGGCGGTCGCTCTAACTCCGGTGAGGGTGGTGAGGACCCAGCGCGTTTTGGTAACGAGCGAGTCTCAAAAATTAAACAAATCGCTTCCGGCCGCTTTGGTGTGACACCGCATTATCTGGTGAATGCCGAAGTATTGCAGATCAAGATTGCTCAGGGTGCCAAGCCCGGTGAAGGTGGTCAGTTGCCGGGTGGAAAAGTGAATCAGATGATCGCCACTTTGCGCCATTCGGTGCCGGGTGTGACCTTGATTTCACCGCCGCCACATCATGATATTTACTCGATCGAAGATTTAGCGCAGCTGATTTTTGACTTGAAACAGGTCAATCCGCAGGCGCTGGTGTCGGTCAAACTGGTTTCGCAAGCCGGCGTCGGTACCGTTGCCGCTGGTGTTGCCAAAGCCTATGCTGATTTAATCACCATCTCTGGTTACGACGGTGGTACTGGTGCCAGCCCGCTGACCTCGGTCAAATATGCTGGTGGTCCCTGGGAGCTGGGGTTGTCAGAAGCCCATCAAACCCTGCGCGCCAATGACTTGCGTGACAAAGTCCGGTTGCAAACCGACGGTGGTCTGAAAACGGGTCTGGATGTGGTTAAAGCGGCCATTCTCGGTGCCGAGAGCTTTGGTTTTGGTACTGGCCCGATGGTGGCACTGGGTTGTAAATATCTTCGCATCTGTCACTTGAACAACTGTGCGACCGGTGTCGCGACGCAGAATGAAAAACTGCGTACCCAGCACTTTATCGGTTTGCCGCAAATGGTCATGAATTACTTCCAGTTTGTTGCCCGCGAAACCCGCGAATGGCTGGCTAAACTGGGTGTGCGTAGTTTGCAGGATCTGATTGGCCGTACCGATTTGCTGGAAGTGCTGCCGGGTAATACCGCTAAGCAAAACAAGCTGAACCTTGAGCCATTGTTGTCAACAGCGGGTATCGCTGCCGATAAACCGCAGTTCTGCTTGGAGCCGAAAAATGAGCCTTACGATAAAGGTGAGCTGGCTGAGCATATGGTGGCCACCATGAAAGATGCCATTGTTAATAAAACGGGTGGTGAGTTCAGCTTTACCGTTCGTAATATTAATCGCTCAATTGGTGCCCGTATATCCGGTGAAATCGCTAAGCTCTACGGCAATTACGATATGGCCGACAAGCCATTGCGTGTGAAGCTGAAAGGCTCTGCCGGTCAAAGCTTTGGTGTGTTCAACGCCGGTGGTCTGGAAATGCATCTGGAAGGCGATGCCAACGACTATGTCGGTAAGAGCATGGCAGCCGGCAAGCTGGTTATTTATCCGTCACCGGAAAGTGACTTTGAAACCCAGAACGCCAGTATCGTCGGTAACACTTGTTTGTATGGTGCGACGGGTGGTGAATTATTTGCCGCAGGTAATGCCGGCGAACGTTTTGCGGTACGTAATTCTGGTGCCACGGCGGTTGTTGAAGGCGTTGGCGACCACGGTTGTGAGTATATGACCGGTGGTGTGGTGGTGGTACTGGGTGATACCGGCCTTAACTTCGGTGCCGGTATGACTGGCGGCCTGGCTTATGTATTAGATAGTGACGACAGCTTTGCCGAGCGTTACAACACCGAACTGGTGGAGTTGTTACGCATCGACAGTCCTGAAATGTCTGAAGTCGCCTTGCACCTCAAAGGTCTGATTGAAGATCATGTGCGCGAAACGGGCAGTGTCTGGGCGCATCAGATTCTGGATCGCTTTGAGCAGACACTGAAATCGTTCTGGCTGGTGAAACCGAAAGCGGCAACGCTGGATGGCTTGCTGAAAATTGCCACCAAAGCTGCCTGAGCCGGATAACAATAAAGATAACGATGAAAAAAAATACTTTTCAATTTTTAGAAGTGGGCCGGGTTGACCCGAAAAAGCTGGACGCCAATGTGCGGGTGCAGCAATTTGGTGATATTTATGGCGATTTTGATGCACCGCAAGCGGCCGAGCAGTCGGATCGTTGTTTAGAATGTGGTAATCCCTATTGCGAATGGAAATGTCCGGTTCATAACTACATTCCCAACTGGCTGAAACTGGTCAGTGAAGGTAACTTGGCGCAGGCGGCTGAACTGTCTCACCAGACCAACACGCTGCCGGAAATTTGTGGCCGGGTTTGCCCGCAGGATCGTCTGTGTGAAGGTGCCTGTACGCTGAATGATGGTTTTGGCGCCGTGACCATTGGTTCAGTGGAAAAATACATTACCGATACTGCGTTGGCACAAGGCTGGCGTCCGGATCTATCTAACGTTAAAGCCACTGGCAAACGGGTCGCCGTTATTGGTGCCGGCCCTGCCGGTCTGGGCGCTGCTGATGTTTTGGTACGTAATGGTGTGCAACCGGTCGTATTTGACCGTTATCCGGAAATCGGCGGTCTGCTGACCTTTGGTATTCCGGAATTCAAACTGGAAAAAGAAGTCGTCAAACGCCGCCGTGAAGTGTTGGAAGGCATGGGCGTTGAATTCCGTTTGAACACCGATGTCGGCAAAGATATCGAATTTCAGACGCTGATTGATGAATATGATGCGGTGTTCCTGGGTATGGGAACCTACACCTACATGAAAGGTGGTTTCCCCGGTGAAGATCTGCCGGGTGTCCATGAGGCATTGCCTTATCTGGTTGCCAACAACATGCAAATGCTGGGTTTGCCAACCGATAACTACGTGTCGTTAGAAGGCAAAAACGTGGTGGTGCTGGGCGGTGGTGATACCGCGATGGACTGTAATCGTACCGCGATCCGTCAGGGTGCTAAATCAGTGTCTTGTGCGTATCGCCGTGATGAAGAAAATATGCCCGGTTCGCGCCGTGAAGTGAACAATGCCCGCGAAGAAGGGGTGCAGTTTTTATGGAATCGCCAGCCGGTCGAACTGGTCGGTGATGAAAATGGCGTGACTGGCGTTAAAGTTGTTACGACGGCATTGGGTGCCCCGGATGAGCGTGGTCGCCGCCGGCCTGAGCCAGTGCCAAACAGTGAAGAAATTATTCCGGCGGACGCCGTGGTCATTGCTTTTGGTTTCCGGCCGAGTCCGGCACCTTGGTTTGAAAAATTCAATATCAGCATTGATGATGGCGGCCGTGTTAAAGCCCCTGCCAATGGTGGTGTGGCCTATCAAACCACCAACCCGAAAATCTTTGCCGGCGGTGATATGGTGCGTGGCTCCGATTTGGTTGTGACCGCCGTCTGGGAAGGTCGTGAAGCAGCTAAAGGCATTCTGGATTATCTGGAAGTTTAATTAAGTCCCCGTTGCTTGAGCAATTAACGCACTGCGCGTGTCAGATTAACTTAATCCGGCCCCAGTGCGTTTTTTGTGCGCCAAAGAAATAAAAGGAGACACCGTGTCAGAATTGAAAAATGACCGCTACCTGCGGGCGCTGTTAAAACAACCAGTTGATAAAACCCCTGTCTGGATCATGCGACAAGCCGGCCGTTATTTACCGGAATATCGTGCTGTGCGTGAAAAAGCCTGCAACTTTATGACCCTGTGCAGTACGCCAGAACTGGCTTGTGAAGTGACGCTGCAACCGCTGCGCCGTTATGATCTCGATGCATCGATAATCTTTTCCGATATTCTGACCATTCCCGACGCCATGGGGCTTGGGCTGTATTTTGTCACCGGCGAAGGCCCGAAATTTGAGCGTACTATTCGCACTGCAGCCGATGTTGAAAAACTGCCGGTACCGGATATGGCAGAAAGTCTTCGCTATGTCATGGATGCGATTCGGCTGACTCGCCGGGAAATCGATGGCAAAGTGCCGCTGATTGGTTTTAGCGGCAGTCCCTGGACACTGGCCTGTTATATGGTTGAAGGCGGCTCCAGTAAAGATTTTGCCAAAATCAAAGCCATGGCCTTTGATGCGCCCGAAATCATGCATGCACTACTAGCCAAATTAGCGACAGCTGTGACCGATTATTTAAACGCTCAGATCGAGGCGGGCGCTCAGGCCATCATGTTGTTTGACACCTGGGGCGGCAGCTTAAGTGGGCCTAATTATCGTGAGTTTTCGTTGCAGTATATGCAGCAGATCATTGCCGGACTGAAAAAAGAAAATGACGGCCGTAAAGTACCGGTCACCATGTTTACTAAAGGCGGCGGTCAGTGGTTGGGGCATATGGCAGAAAGTGGCGCCGATGCGCTGGGGCTGGACTGGACCACGGATATCTCACTAGCGCGTTATCAGGTGGGTGACAAAGTAGCTTTACAGGGCAATATGGATCCCTGTGTGCTGTACGCCTCACCGGCGCGTATTGAAGCCGAAGTTAAGGATATTCTGGCGGGATTCGGCCATGGCACTGGCCATATCTTTAACCTGGGTCATGGTATTCATCCAACCATCAATCCTGACCATGTGGCGGCATTGATTGACGCGGTGCATAAACACTCTGCGCCATATCATCAATAAATCCTGGATTGCAGACAATAAAAAAGGGCCGGTAAAACCGGCCCTTTTTGTTTAGCAATTAAAGCGAAGATTACTTGGTGTTGCTGGAAAACTCTGGATAAGCCTCCATACCACATTCCACCAAATCCACACCTTCGGCTTCTTCTTCTTCGGTCACACGAATACCCATGACCATTTTCAGGATTGACCAGACAATAAAGCTGGTAACAAATACCCAGACGAAGATAGTTGCAGCACCGATGATTTGAGCCGAGAAGCTGGCATCAGAGTTCGTCAGTGGTACCGCCAACAGACCCCACAGACCAACCACACCATGCACTGAGATAGCACCAACTGGATCGTCAATTTTGACTTTATCCATAAAGACAATTGAGAACACAACCAGTACACCACCGACAGCACCGATAATGGTGGCCATTAATGGTGTCGGTGTATCTGGACCAGCAGTAATCGCCACCAGACCTGCCAATGCACCGTTAAGGATCATGGTTAAGTCCGCTTTACCAAACATCAGTTTGGCAACAATCAGCGCAGCAACCACACCACCGGCAGCAGCTGTATTGGTATTCAGGAATACCATGGCGACTGCATTAGCGCTGGCCATATCGCCCAGTTTCAGTACAGAACCACCATTGAAGCCGAACCAACCCATCCACAGGATGAACGTACCCAGCGTTGCTAATGGCAGGTTTGCACCTGGAATCGGACGTACTTCGCCATTCGGGCCATATTTGCCTTTACGGGCACCCAGCAGAATCACACCCGCTAATGCTGCAGCAGCACCAGCCATGTGTACGATACCGGAGCCGGCAAAGTCTAAAAAGCCGATTTCACCGAGGTTGTACATGCCAAAGACATCGTTACCACCCCAGGTCCAGCTGCCTTCCATTGGATAAATAAAGGCAGTCAGAACAACAGCAAATGCTGCGAATGCCCATAGTTTCATCCGTTCAGCAACGGCACCGGAAACAATCGACATTGCTGTAGCAACGAAAACAACCTGGAAGAAGAAGTCTGAAGCAGACGAGTAAACTGCGCCACCTTCAAAACCCGCTTCAGCCGAAGCAGCCAATGCATCAGCAACTAACGTTTCACCACCGTCAATACCTGACAGGAACAAACCGCCACCGTACATAATGTCGTAACCAACAATCAGGTACGAAATTGATGCAATTGAAAACAGCATGACGTTTTTAGTCAGAATTTCAGTGGTATTTTTTGCGCGAACCAAGCCTGCCTCAAGCATTGAGAAGCCTGCCGCCATCCACATAACCAACGCACCACAAATCAGAAAATAAAAGGTGTCGATGGCATATTGGAGTTGGAAGATTTGATTTTCCATATTGTTAACTCCTCAAGCTTACAGAGCGTCGGTGCCGGTTTCGCTGGTGCGAATCCGAACCACTTGCTCTAATGGATAGACGAAAATTTTGCCATCACCGATTTTGCCGGTGTTAGCACCCTTAATGACCGCTTCAATGACCTGTTCAACAATGCCATCATCGACGGCGATTTCCAGCTTCAGTTTCGGCAGGAAATCAACGACGTACTCAGCACCGCGGTACAGTTCAGTGTGGCCTTTTTGACGACCAAAACCCTTAACTTCGGAAACGGTCAGGCCCTGCACGCCGATTTCCGACAGTGATTCGCGGACATCATCAAGCTTAAACGGCTTGATAACAGCTACTACTAGTTTCATAAGCGTATTCCTTCTTTAGAATGACGGCCCTGCGTAAAGCAGGGCCTCAAAAAATACTTAGAATGATTTAGAGACTGAGAACAGGAAGGTCTCTTCAGCACGATCACCGTAGATATCTTCAGCATCACTTTCAGCATCCTGATATGAAAGATCAAAAGTGAAGCCAGCCAGTTCTTTGGAAACACCTACCCAGTAATGAGTGTAATCATCGATACCGGTTGCAAATGTCTCTTCATCAGCATCGTAATAGCCAATACCGGCGTACAAGTTAACGCCGATTGGCAAATCGTAAGCGGCATCAAGAGACCAGTAGTAACCATCTTCATCAGAACCCAGCGTGTCAGATGAATAGGCAACACCGGCAGTGAAGATGCTGTAGCTTAAAGAACCATATATTTCATTCCAGTTATAGTCTTCGCCTGGAAACATGTAACGCAGAGCGCCAATATCGAAACCGATACCAGTTTCACCAAACTCACCAGAAAAGCCGGCATAAACGTCAATTTCAGAGCTGGCTTCGTCGTCAAAGTCGTAGCTGGAAGCCCAAGTACCCGCATAAAAACCACTGCTATGGGCATAATCAAAACTGCCGGAAATAGCTGGATCACCATCAGTTTGTGAAATACCACGCCAGATATATTCACTGGATAAAGCCACACTAGCACTGGTTGAATGTTGACCGTCTTCGCTTTCCCAAGCCATCGCAGTTGAAGTCATAGCCATTGTTGATGCGGCAAGGCACAATGCTGATAAAGTTTTCAATTTCATTTTGTTGCTCCTAAGCAAGGTTTGTCATGTAGTCGTTTGAATGTCTGCGTTGGTGATTTGCAACACGATGTATTCAGACTGCAACAACTAACGCAGTTTGTGTGCCAACTCGTAAAAAACAAATAAAAACAATCAGGTAGTGTTGTTTTCGGATTTTTAGCCTGAGCAGATCGAGATATTTTGGTGCAAGCTGAAATCACGGGTGGATCAAAATGGTGCGTACTGTGGTGTGACGGGCTTCTCACAATCTTGCTATGATGCCGGCACCGAATTCACTGAGTATCACTATGAATCCATTACAAATTGATCCCATTGCTGTCGATCTTGGCTTTATGCAGGTTCACTGGTACGGACTGATGTATTTGTTTGGCTTTGTCGCTGCCTGGTTACTGGCCCGAAAGCGTGCTCATACATTAGGGTTGAATAAGTCTCAGGTCGAAGATTTACTGTTTTACGGCGCCCTTGGGGTGATTGTTGGTGGCCGGCTGGGATATGCGTTGTTTTATGATTTAGCCGCCAATCTTGATAACCCGCTCAATATATTGAAGATCTGGCAGGGTGGTATGTCTTTCCATGGCGGTCTGTTAGGTGTGTTGATCGCGATGTACTGGTTTGGTCATAAAACCGGTAAAAGCTTCTTTCAGATAACAGACTTTATTGCACCGTTGGTACCACTGGGTTTGCTGTTTGGCCGGATTGGCAACTTTATAAACGGTGAGCTGTGGGGCAAAGTCTCTGATGTGCCCTGGGCGATGGTGTTTCCAACAGGTGGCCCGCTGCCACGGCATCCGTCACAACTTTATGAAGCGTTGCTGGAAGGGTTGGTTTTGTTTGTGCTGCTTTGGTGGTTTTCGTCAAAACCGCGTCCACGCGCGGCGGTGTCGGGTTTATTCCTGCTCGGTTACGGTAGCTTCCGGTTTATCGTTGAGTTTGTCCGGGTGCCGGATCCGCAATATGGTTATCTTGCCTTTAACTGGCTGACCATGGGCCAGATTTTGTGCCTGCCAATGATTATCGGCGGCATGGCGATGATGTTGTGGGCTTATCGCGCTAATCGGTCAGAATCAAAATCCACGTCCCGGCCGCGATAATCAGGGTTAACAATACCGCCAGTGAACCATAGTCTTTGGCGCGGCCGGAGAGTTTATGGTTATCGGTACTGACCCGGTCGACCACACACTCAATGGCCGAATTCAGTGCTTCGACAATTAATACCGCCAATAGCACGCTGATCATGGCAAAGCGTTCCAGCGCGGTGACATCCAGAAAAAAACTCACGGTGGCCATCACGATGAGCAAAATAAACTCCTGCCGGAATGCCGATTCATGGCGAATGCCAGCATAAAGTCCCTGCATCGAATAGATAAACGCAAATAATAATCGTTTAATGCCGGTGTTTTTTTCTATATGCATGTTGTGCTCCAGTGGGCTTTTATACCGGACTGAGTGTTTAAGCGCAGCAGCCGATACACCGATAAAGCGTTGAATTTTAGGCAAACATTGTGACTGGCATGTTAAAATCTGTCTCCGTTTTTTAAATCCAGGCTGTTGGTGGCATATGGCATTTCAGGATCAATATGATGTGATTGTAGTCGGTGGCGGTCATGCCGGTACCGAGGCTGCGCTGGCGGCTGCCCGGCAGGGCGTGAAAACGCTGCTGTTGACCCAGAATATCGAAACCCTGGGCCAGATGAGCTGCAACCCGGCCATCGGTGGTATTGGCAAAGGTCACCTGGTCAAAGAAATTGATGCGCTGGGCGGCGCGATGGCGCAAGCCGCTGACAAAGGCGGCATCCAGTTCCGAATCCTCAATGCCAGTAAAGGTCCGGCCGTACGCGCGACCCGTGCCCAGGCGGATCGCGTTCGCTATAAAGCCGCTATTCGTCAGGTGCTGGAAAACCAGCCGAATCTGTATTTATTCCAACAAGCTGTTGATGACCTGATTGTTGAAAATCATTGTGTTGCTGGTGTGGTGACCCAATCGGGTCTGCGTTTTGGTGCCAAAACCGTGGTGCTGACCGTCGGTACGTTTCTGGGCGGCGTCATTCATATCGGCCTGCAACGGCACCAGGGCGGCCGCGCGGGTGATCCGGCATCAATTGCCTTGGCTGAACGTTTGCGGGCGTTACCGTTTCGGGTGGATCGTCTCAAAACTGGCACACCACCACGGATTGCCACCAGCAGTATCGACTTTTCCGGTTTGACTGAACAGCCCGGCGACACGCCAACCCCGGTGTTTTCGTTTTTAGGGAAACGTGATGACCATCCGGCGCAAATCTCCTGCTATATCACGCATACCAATGAAAAAACCCATGAGGTTATCCGCAATAATCTGGATCGCTCGCCAATGTACAGCGGCGAAATCGAAGGGATTGGTCCCCGTTACTGCCCGTCAATTGAAGACAAAGTGGTGCGTTTTGCTGATCGTAATGCCCATCAGATTTTTCTGGAGCCGGAAGGGCTGGACTGTAACGAGGTTTATCCAAACGGGATTTCAACCAGTCTGCCGTTTGATGTGCAGTACGACATCGTCCGCTCCATGAAAGGATTGGAAAATGCCCATATCACCCGGCCGGGTTATGCCATTGAATATGACTTTTTTGATCCGCGTGACTTAAATCCGTGGCTTGAAACCAAACATATGCCGGGGCTGTTTTTTGCTGGTCAAATCAACGGTACCACCGGTTATGAAGAGGCCGGCGCCCAGGGTTTAATTGCCGGTTTGAATGCCGGCCTGCAGGCGCGCGGCAAAGATCACTGGTATCCGCGTCGTGATGAAGCCTATATCGGCGTGTTGATTGATGATTTGATTACCTCCGGTACTAAAGAGCCATACCGGATGTTTACCAGCCGTGCCGAATACCGGCTGATGCTGCGTGAAGACAATGCCGATAAACGTTTAACCCCAATTGGTCGTGAACTCGGCATTGTGGATGATGTGCGCTGGGCCGCTTACTCTGCCAAACAAGAAGCAGTGGAAGCGGAGTTTGCCCGCCTGCAAGCCAGTAAACTGGTACCGGAAAAAGTCGATCAGGCCCATGTCAGCAAAGTGCTCGGTGAACCATTGAGCAAAAACACCACCGCGCTGGAATTATTGCGTCGCCCCAATGTGGATTACGCCACGCTGCTGGATCTGCTGGGCGAAACCTCTGCGGTTGATGATGAAGTGGCTGAGCAGGTTGTTATCAATACCAAATACGCCGGTTATATTACTCGCCAGCAAACCGAAATCGATAAACTGCAGCGCCATGAAAACACCACGCTGCCCAACGATTTGGATTACAGCAATGTGCGCGGCCTCTCTAATGAGGTCCGCGAAAAACTGCAAAATGCCAAACCACAAAGCCTTGGACAGGCGGCACGGATCTCCGGTGTGACGCCGGCCGCCGTATCTTTATTGTTAGTGCACCTGAAACGCACCGGCCTGAGTCAGGCCAGCTAATGGCGGTGGATCTCCGGGCGCAGCTCGAAGCGGGCTGCGCTGAGCTGAACCTTGAGTTAAGCGAAATACAGATTCAGCAACTGCTGGATTATCTGGCCTTATTGGTTAAATGGAATAAGGTTTATAACCTGACGGCATTGCGAGACCCCGCGCAAATGCTCAGCAAACACCTGTTGGATAGTCTGGCGTTATTAGCTTATCTGGATGCGGAGAGTTTACTTGATGTCGGCACCGGTGCCGGTTTACCGGGCATTCCGGTGGCAATTTGCCGGCCGCAGATGGCGGTCACGCTGCTCGACAGCAATGCCAAAAAAACCCGTTTTTTGCAGCAGGTGAAAGCCGAATTAAAGCTCAGCAATGTGACGGTCGTGCACGGCCGCGTTGAGCAGGTCGATTTGCCAAAGTTTGCTATTATCACGGCGCGGGCCTTTGCCAGTGTCGGCGACATTATTGATTTAGCCGGCCGACACTGCGATGATGCCGGCAAGCTGATTTTAATGAAAGGCGTCTACCCCGAGCAGGAATTGCAGCAGGCCGCGCCGGGTTTTTCATTGCAGGCAGTCAACGCAATCAACGTGCCTTTTTGTGATGGGCAAAGGCATTTGGTAACTCTGATCAGGGATTAGAATGGGCAATATCTACGCAGTGACCAACCAGAAAGGTGGGGTTGGCAAAACCACGTCGACGGTTAATCTGGCGGCATCACTGGCCGATTATGGCAAAAAGGTATTGCTGATTGATCTGGATCCACAGGGCAATGCGACGACCGGTTGCGGCGTCGATAAAGAACAACTGCAAAGCAGCAGTTATGAAGTCATCATGGCCGAAAGCAAAGCCGTCGATGCCATTGTCCGGCCTGACGATCTGGGCTTTGATGTGATGCCGGCCAACACTGATCTGACCGCCGCTGAAGTGCAATTGCTGGATATCAATTTACGCGAACACCGACTGCGTTTAGCGCTGGAATCCACCCGCGAAAAATACGACTTCATTCTGATCGACTGTCCGCCGTCACTGAGCATGCTGACGGTCAATGCGCTGGTCGCCGCCAAAGGGGTATTAATCCCCATCCAATGTGAATACTATGCGCTGGAAGGGCTATCTTCACTGCTGAAAACCGTTGAGCGGGTCAAGCAGCGTGCTAATCCCAATCTGGAAATCACCGGCCTGCTACGTACCATGTTTGATGCACGTAATAATCTGGCCAATCAGGTATCGCGACAGCTCATCAACCATTTTCAGGGCAAGGTGTTTCACTCCATTATTCCGCGTAATGTACGGCTGGCCGAAGCGCCCAGCCATGGGCTGCCTGTGTTAAATTATGACCGGGCATCACGTGGTTCGATTGCCTATATGGCGCTGGCCAGTGAGTTGATGCGCCGTGATAAGAAAGCAACTGAAGCAGCAGGCGGATAATTCGGATGGCAACAAAAAAACGAGGTTTGGGACGCGGGCTGGATGCTTTGCTCGCTGACGTACAACAAACAGAAACCGATGTCAGTAACGACAGTTTGCAACATTTTCCGCTGGATCAGTTGCAGCCCGGCAAATATCAGCCACGTATCGACATGTCGCAAGAGTCGCTGGAAGAATTGGCCGACTCGATCCGCGCACAGGGCCTGGTCCAGCCGATAGTCGTTCGTCCGGTGGGTGATGGCCGCTACGAAATTATTGCCGGTGAGCGCCGCTGGCGGGCATCACGCTTGGCTGGTTTAACTACGGTTCCGGTACTGGTTAAAGATGTTTCAGACCGCAGTGCCATTGCCATGGCGCTGATTGAAAATATCCAGCGCGAAAACCTCAATCCGATGGAAGAAGCCAACGCGCTACATCGGTTACGTGAAGAATTCGAAATGACCCATCAACAGGCCGCCGAAGCAGTGGGCAAGTCGCGTGCTGCCGTCACTAACTTATTGCGACTGCGTAATTTGCATGATTCGGTGAAACGGCTGGTTGAAAACTGCGATCTGGAAATGGGCCATGCCCGGGCTTTGTTGGCGATCGAAGGCGAAGCGCAAGCCGAAGCAGCGCAGCAAGTGGTCGAAAAAGGCCTGTCGGTGCGTGAAACCGAACAGCTGGTCCGTCGTTTGTTGAAACCCAATAAATCTGCCGATAAACAACTCGCTCGTGCGCAAGCAGAAGTCTCTGAACTCACAGAGCAACTCCAGGAAAAACTCGGCCAGCAGGCCAGTGTTAAACATCTGAGCAGCGGCAAAGGCCGCGTGGTTATTCAGTACAGCAATGTCACAGAACTGAAAAAATTACTGTCCAGAATAAAGTAAAGCTCGGAAATCGTTGACCCTACAAACGGCATGTATTTATAATGCCGTGATTTGCTTAACGCAAAATTACAATCCAGCAGGCAACCATGAACAGCTTGGTCAGATTGCAGCCAGTCGATGCCATCTTGAAGCGTCAGGCAGGGTTGCTGGTAGTAATCTTTTTAGCAGTATTTTTCTGGCAAGGACTCGCCATTGCTATCGCCGCGGTTTACGGCGGATTGATAGCGGTATCAAACACAGTTTTGATGCGCTGGCATCTGGTGCAGGCGGCGAAAACAGCCGGTGCGGATGCAGGATTAAATTTACGCAAGGCATATAGTTGTGTCGCGCAGCGATGGGTGCTTACCTTCGCGCTGTTCACAATCGGATTTGCGGTGCTGGCTTTACGGCCATTGCCATTGCTGATCGGATTTATAGGCTTACAGCTGATGTTGTTTTTTGGACATATGAATCGGGCTTGAAACCAAACATGGCTAGTGAAACGATTACTTCATCTGAATATATCAAGCATCACTTACAAAATCTGACTTTTGGTAAGACGCAAGACGGCACATGGGGCTTTGCGCACTCTGCTGAAGAAGCTGCCAATATGGGCTTCTGGGCAATTCACGTAGATACCATCGGTATGTCATTGCTACTCGGTATCGCTATGATGTGGTTTTTCCGCAGCGCCGCCAAAAAAGCCAGCACTGGCGTCCCGACCGGCGTCGTCAACTTCGCGGAATGGATTGTTGAGTTTGTCGATACCAGTGTTCGTGGCTCATTCAGCGGTCGTAACCCGCTAGTTGCGCCACTGGCCCTCACCATCTTCATCTGGATATTCCTGCAAAACCTGATGGATCTTGTGCCCATCGACTTTATTCCAAAACTGGCCGAAATCATCGGCGTCCATGTTTTCGGTGCAGACCCGCACCATGTTTTCTTCAAAATCGTCCCAAGTACTGACCCTAACGCGACCTTTGGTATGGCGTTGCTGGTGTTCGCTTTGATCCTGTATTACAGCGTCAAGATGAAAGGGCTCGGCGGTTTTGTTGGTGAACTGACCCTGCAGCCGTTTGGCAAATGGGCACTGCCGATTAACTTCATTCTCGAAGGTGTCAGTCTGATCGCCAAGCCGGTATCCTTGGCACTGCGGTTATTCGGCAACATGTATGCCGGTGAAATGATCTTTATTCTGATCGCCATTATGTATGGCGGCGGTTTGCTGTTGGGTTCTTTTGGCGGTTTGTTACAAATCGGTTGGGCAATTTTCCACATCCTGATTATCACGTTGCAGGCGTTCATCTTTATGACGCTGACCATCGTATATCTCGATATGGCGCATCAAGAACACCATTAACATTGAGTGGTTTAACTTTTTAACTTTTTATAAAAGTGTTTTAGGAGAAAGAAATGGAACAAGCGTTACTGTTTATTGCCGGTGCCCTGATGATGGGTTTGGGTGCTCTGGGTGCTGCAGTAGGTATCGGTATCCTGGGTGGTCGTTTTCTGGAAGGTGCGGCACGTCAGCCTGAACTGATCCCAATGTTACGTACCCAGTTCTTCATCGTTATGGGTCTGGTTGACGCGGTACCAATGATTGCCGTTGGTTTGGCAATGTACATCCTGTTCGCAGTGGCTGGTTAAGACATTACACCTAACCCATTTGCGATAACAGAGAGGTATTAGCATGAATATCAATGCAACCTTGATAGGTCAGGCAATTGCATTTGCGATTTTTATCGCGTTTTGCATGAAATATGTATGGCCGCCGATCATGCAAGCGTTGGAAGAACGCAAAAAGAAAATTGCCGATGGTCTGGCAGCCGCTGAGCGCGGTCGTCATGAACAGGAGCTGGCCGAAAAACGTGCCCAGCAAGTGATTCATGAAGCCAAAAATCAGGCAGGTGAAATCGTTTCTCAGGCACAGCGCCGTGGTAACGAAATCGTTGATGAAGCCAAAACCAATGCCCGCACCGAAGGTGAGCGCATTCTGACTTCTGCCCGTGCAGAAATTGATCAGGAAGCCAACCGGGTGCGTGATGAATTGCGGACACAAGTTTCAGCCGTGGCTGTAGCCGGTGCCAGCAAAATACTTGGCCGCGAAATCGACGATAAAGCGCATACCAAGCTGCTTGACGAATTGGTCAGCCAAATCTAGAGGATACACAGGATGGCAGAAGCAATAACCATCGCACGCCCCTACGCTGTCGCCGTATTTTCACTGGCGCAGGAAAAAGGCGATTTGCAGACTTGGTCTGAAATGCTGCAAACGGCTGCGCAATGTGCAGAAAGTGCAGAGGTACAGGCCATTCTGACCAGTCCTGCGGTCAGCGATGAACAGGCTGTGGATCTGCTGGGTGATGTGGTCGGTAAATTATCCGACGATGCGCGCAACTTTCTGTTGCTGTTAGCCGAAAACAACCGGCTGCTGCTGTTACCGGAAATTGCCACTCTTTTTGAAGAGTTACGTGCCAATGCCGAGCAAATGTTGACCGCTGAAGTGGTCACGGCCCGTGCTTTGACCGATGCGCAAAAAACCAAAATCGCAGCCGCGTTGAAAAAACGCCTTGGCAAAGAGGTCACGTTGACTGAGCAAGTCGACGAAAGCCTGCTGGGCGGTGCAATCATTCGGGCAGGCGATCTGGTTATCGATGGATCTGCCTTAGGTAAATTGAACAGACTGGCCAACGCGATTCGCTAACCGGCCCGTTAAAGAGGAAACAGAGATGCAACTGAATTCAGCAGAAATCAGTGACCTGATCAAAAAGCGTATTGCAAGCTTTGACGGGGCCACTGAAGCACGTACCGAAGGCACCGTTGTCGGTGTCACCGATGGTATCGTGCGTATTCATGGTCTTGCCGACGTTATGTCCGGGGAAATGCTTGAGTTTCCGGGTAACACGTTTGGTATGGCGCTTAACCTTGAACGCGACTCCGTGGGTGCCGTTGTTCTGGGTGCCTATCAGCACATCACTGAAGGCGATAAAGTCAAATGCACCGGCCGTATTCTGGAAGTGCCAGTGGGTGAAGCGCTGCTCGGTCGTGTTGTTGACTCATTGGGTAAGCCAATCGACGGCAAAGGCGACATTGATGCCAAAGAAGCATCGCCAATTGAAAAAGTCGCGCCAGGCGTAATCGCCCGTAAATCTGTTGATCAGCCAATCCAAACCGGTCTGAAATCAATTGATGCCATGATCCCGGTTGGCCGTGGCCAGCGTGAGTTGATCATCGGTGACCGCCAAACTGGTAAAACTGCGATTGCCGTTGACACCATCATCAACCAAAAAGGTACAGGCGTTAAATGTATCTATGTGGCGATTGGTCAGAAAGCATCGTCAATTGCCAATGTGGTTCGCAAACTGGAAGAGCATGATGCACTGGGTCACACCATCATCGTTGCCGCTTCTGCATCTGATTCAGCTGCACTGCAATTTATCGCGCCATACGCCGGTTGTTCAATGGGCGAATACTTCCGTGATAAAGGCGAAGATGCGCTGATCATTTATGACGATTTGACCAAACAAGCATGGGCTTACCGTCAGGTATCACTGTTGCTGCGTCGTCCGCCAGGTCGTGAAGCATACCCTGGTGACGTTTTCTACCTGCATTCACGCCTGCTGGAACGTGCTGCACGGGTTAACGAAGACTACGTTGAGCAAATCACCGACGGTAAAGTGAAAGGCAAAACCGGTTCTTTGACCGCACTGCCAATTATCGAAACCCAGGCTGGTGACGTCTCTGCATTCGTACCAACCAACGTTATTTCGATTACTGACGGTCAGATCTTCCTGGAAACTGACTTATTTAATGCCGGTATCCGTCCTGCGATTAACGCCGGTCTGTCGGTATCACGTGTTGGTGGTTCGGCTCAAACCAAGATCATCAAGAAACTGGGTGGCGGTATCCGTCTGGACTTGGCGCAGTATCGTGAACTGGCAGCATTTGCCCAGTTTGCTTCCGATCTTGACGAAGCAACCCGTGCACAAATCAGCCGTGGTCAACGCGTTACCGAACTGATGAAACAGAAACAATATCAACCACTGTCTGTTGCTGAAATGGCGATTTCGCTGTTCTCTGCTAACGAAGGCTTCCTGGATGATGTTGATGTCAGCAAAGTCGGTTCGTTTGAAGCGGCCCTGTTGTCAAACATGCGTTCACAGCATGCTGAGCTGATGGATACCATCAACAAAACAGGCAATTTTGATGACGATATCGCTGGCCAAATGCGCAGCGCTATTGAGAAATTCAAAGCCAACGGCAGCTGGTAAGCGAGGCATAATTCATGGCTAGCGGTAAAGAGATACGCACGCAGATAGCAAGCATCAAAAGCACGCAGAAGATCACCTCTGCGATGGAGATGGTGGCTGCCAGTAAAATGCGTAAAGCTCAGGAACGCATGGCAGCAACGCGTCCCTATTCGGACAAGATTTACAATGTGATTCAGCATTTGGCTTTTGCCCATCCTGAATACAAACATCCGTATTTGCAGGATCGTGAAGAGTCAAAACGGGTTGGTTACATTATCGTCTCGTCGGATCGTGGTTTGTGCGGCGGTTTGAACAATAACCTGTTCAAAGTGGTACTCAACGAAATTCGCAGCAAGTCTGATAAAGGCATGCAAGTTGATGTCTGCACCATCGGTCAGAAAGCCTCAGCGTTTTTTGCCCGTTTGCCGGTCAATCTGGTTGGCCAGGCTTCGCAACTGGGTGACTCACCGCGTGTGAATGACCTGATTGGTACCGTCAAAGTGATGCTGGATAAATATGAGTCCGGCGAAATTGATGCACTGTATCTGGTCTATAACGAGTTCGTGAATACCATGACTCAGGAAGACAAGATTATCCGTCTGTTGCCAGCCAAGCCAGAAAAACCGAGCAAAGAGCTGTCACATCACTGGGACTACATCTACGAGCCGGATGCCAAAGAAGTTTTGGATGATCTGCTGGTCCGTTATATCGAGTCACTGGTGTATCAGGGTGTCGTTGAAAATATCGCTTCAGAGCAAGCATCGCGCATGATCGCGATGAAGAATGCATCTGACAATGCCGGCGACCTTATTGATGATCTGCAGCTGGTTTACAACAAAGCGCGACAAGCTGCGATCACACAGGAAATCTCTGAGATTGTTGCCGGCGCCGCTGCGGTATAACTGAAATAAAGGGCTGAGCAGCCCGAACCTATTGGAAAGAGGAAGCAAGATGAGCTCTGGAAAGATTGTACAAATTATCGGTGCGGTCGTTGACGTGGAATTTCCCCGCGACAGTCTGCCAAAAGTTTACGATGCTTTGATGGTTGACGAAGTTGGTCTGACCTTAGAAGTTCAGCAACAACTGGGTGACGGCGTGGTTCGTGCCATCGCGATGGGTACCACCGACGGTCTGAAACGTAGTCTGGCAGTCAGCAACACTGGCAAAGCCATCAGCGTACCGGTTGGTCAGAAAACACTGGGCCGTATCATGGACGTGCTGGGTAACCCAATCGACGAAAAAGGCGATATCGGTGAAGAAGAGCGTTGGGGTATCCACCGCAAAGCACCTTCATTTGATGAACTGTCTGCCAGTAACGAATTGCTGGAAACCGGTATCAAAGTTATCGATTTGGTTTGCCCGTTCGCTAAGGGTGGTAAAGTCGGTCTGTTCGGTGGTGCCGGTGTTGGTAAAACCGTCAACATGATGGAGCTCATCCGTAACATCGCGATTGAGCATAGCGGTTTCTCGGTATTTGCCGGTGTTGGTGAGCGTACCCGTGAAGGTAACGACTTCTACCATGAAATGACCGATTCCAACGTAATCGACAAAGTATCACTGGTTTACGGTCAGATGAATGAGCCACCAGGTAACCGTCTGCGTGTTGCTCTGACCGGTCTGACCATGGCCGAGTTTTTCCGTGATGAAGGTCGTGACGTACTGTTCTTCGTTGATAACATCTATCGTTACACACTGGCCGGTACTGAAGTATCAGCTCTGTTAGGTCGTATGCCTTCAGCGGTAGGTTATCAGCCAACACTGGCTGAAGAAATGGGTGTACTGCAAGAGCGTATCACCTCAACTAAAGTCGGTTCTATCACCTCTATCCAAGCGGTATACGTACCTGCGGATGACTTGACTGACCCATCTCCAGCCACCACCTTCGCCCATTTGGATGCGACCGTTGTACTGTCACGTTCAATTGCTGAATTGGGTATCTACCCTGCGATTGACCCGCTGGATTCAACTTCACGTCAGCTGGACCCATTGGTTGTCGGTAACGAGCATTATGACATTGCCCGTGGTGTACAAAACACCCTGCAACGTTATAAAGAACTGAAAGACATTATCGCGATCCTGGGTATGGACGAACTGTCAGAAGAAGATAAACAGTCAGTATCACGTGCTCGTAAGATTCAGCGTTTCATGTCACAGCCGTTCTTCGTTGCTGAAGTATTTACCGGTGCACCGGGTAAATATGTTTCTCTGAAAGATACGCTGGCAGGTTTCCGCGGTATTCTGGATGGTGAGTATGACTCACTGCCGGAGCAAGCTTTCTACATGGTTGGCACCATTGACGAAGCCATCGAAAAAGCCAAGAAGTACTAATCTCCGGGGAGGTAGCGCATGGCTATGACTATACATGTTGACATCGTAAGTGCCGAAACAGCCATCTTCTCTGGTGAAGTAGAAGCCGTATTTGCCTCGGCAAAAATGGGTGAGGTGGGTATTTACCCACGTCACACCCCATTGCTGACCACCCTGAAACCGGGTGAAGTGCGTGTATTAAAAGACGGTAAAGAAGAACACTTTTACGTTTCCGGCGGTATGCTGGAAGTACAACCGCATGTGGTGACCGTATTGGCGGATACCGCCGATCGTGCATCCAATCTGGATGAAGCCGCAGCAGTGGCAGCCAAAGAAGCGGCTGAAAAAGCGATGAAAGATAAGTCTTCAAAAATGGACTACACCGAAGCAGCCGCACAATTGGCAGAAGCCATGGCGCAGCTGCGCAGTATTGAACGTATGCGTAAAGGCAAAGGCCGCTAAGAAGCCTGATCCTGCATACGAGGCCGTCTTTGACGGCCTTTTTTTTGCCTTAAATTAACCAAACCACAGAGACACAGAGGGCACAGAGTTTTTAGAAAAGTAGTTACTAATAGACGGCTTTTCGCGGCGACAGTCTGAGTTTATCCACAGATTAAGCAGATGAGCGCAGATTAAAAATACGCCCTCTCCCTAGCAGGGAGAGGGTGGGAAGGTGACCGTATATTTTGTCCATCGCCTCTGTGCCTCTGTGGTTAAAATAAAACCTATCATCTATCTGCTAGAATGCCTTATCCCCATTAATCAAAGCTATTTATGTCACTAAGCATCATTATTCTCGCTGCCGGTAAAGGCACCCGTATGAAATCCGCCAAGCCAAAAGTCATGCACACACTGGCGGGCAAACCATTGCTGCAACACGTTATTGATACCGCCCAACAACTGAATCCCGCCAATCTCGCCGTCGTTTGCGGTAATGGCGCTGATGAAGTGGTGCCTTACCTGCAAAACCAGAAAATCGACACGGTGATGCAACTTGAGCAAAAAGGCACCGGTCATGCCGTTGAGCAGGCTAAAGCGGCGTTTGCCGATAGCGAGCAAACCTTGGTGTTATATGGTGATGTGCCACTAATTGAACTGGAAACGCTGCAGGATTTAATTAATTGCGGTGATGAAAGTAGCCTCAAAGTACTGACCGCCATGCTTGATGATCCCACCGGTTATGGCCGTATTGTCCGTGATGACAATGATCAGATGCTGTGCATCATCGAAGAAAAAGATGCCGATGATGACATCAAAATGATCAACGAAATCAACACCGGCATTATGTGTATTCCGTCCAAATGGCTGACGCAGGCGCTGGATCAGCTTGATAACAACAATGCCCAGGGCGAATATTATCTGACCGATTTAATTGCCAAAGCCGTCGAGCAAGGCATCGATACCAGTTCGGTGGTCTGTGATGACGAGATGGAAGTCGCCGGCGTTAATAACCGTGTACAACTGGCTGAACTGGAAAGTTATTACCAGCAAAAACGCGCCACTGATTTAATGATGAGCGGTGTCACCATGCGCGATCCGGCGCGGATTGATATTCGTGGTGAACTGTCAGCGGGTCAGGACATTATCATCGACATCAATGTCATTTTTGAAGGCAAAAACACCATTGCCGACAATGTCGAAATCGGCGCTAACTGCATTATTAAAAACAGCACGATTGCCAAAGGCGCACGGATTCTGCCCAACAGCATTATCGAAAACGCTGAAATCGGTGAAAACGCTGAAATCGGCCCGTTTGCCCGTATCCGCCCCGGCACTAAACTGGCCGCCAAAGCCAAAGTCGGTAATTTTGTCGAAATCAAAAATGCCAATATCGGTCTCGGCTCCAAGATCAATCACCTCAGCTATATCGGCGATACCGATATGGGCGCTGATGTGAATATCGGTGCCGGTACTATTACCTGTAATTATGATGGTGCTAATAAACACCGCACGATTATTGGTGATCGGGTGTTTGTAGGCTCGGATACACAACTGATAGCACCGGTCACCGTTGAGGATGGGGCGACGATTGGGGCGGGATCTACTATTCGGAAGGATGCACCGGCGGATGCTTTGACGTTGACTAAGTCGGAGCAGAAGACGGTTAGAGGTTGGCAGCGGCCGGTTAAGAATACGTAATCACTAATTGCTTAGCTTTCTAAGGGATTGCTTATGGGATTTGTTCGTCATATTATCAATTATTAACTCAATGACAGGATCAATACTCAAAAACACTGAGAGTATTTCTGGGTAGAATCATAGGACGATTTAAAAGTGATACCAAAACTCAATCAGTCGGGAGTTCTCCCACCTTTTATCAATGAACATGACCCTGCAGATGCACAGGGAATGTCACCATATAAAGCAACAATAAAAGAGTTGGTATTACGATATGGTTACTCTCCCGAGAGAAAATTAATTCTAAAAGGCTTACTGGATTACCGAGAGAGACTCAGAACCTTGGGTATTCGAGAAGGGTTTCAGTGGGTCGACGGTAGTTTTGTTGAAGACGTAGAGGCTATCAGAGGGAGACCTCCAAATGATGTTGATATAGTCACTTTTGCGACGAGGCCCAACACATTAAGGGAGTTCGCTCAATGGAAACAGGCAGTATCAACAAATGAAGACTTATTTCACCCGGAAGTGAGTAAGCAAGTTTTTACTTGTGATGCTTATTATGTTGATTTGGGTCTAGCTCCAACTTATTTAGTTGATCGAACTCGCTATTGGTTTGGATTATTTTCCCATCAAAGAGAGTCTTATTTGTGGAAAGGGTTAATTGAAATTCCAATTGATTCTGATGATACGGAAGCAAGACATATATTAGAGCAGGAGGTATAAGATGCCTAAAAAGCTCAATATTGATAGTCTAACTGCTGAGATAAATACAGTAACTTCTCTTTTGGAAAGTTCGAAATCAGCTGAAGACATAGTTGGTGAAATACAATTTCAACACCGATTAGAAAAGTTACAAGAAGAATTAGAAGCCCTAAAAGAACAAAAAATTACAGATAACAATGCCAGTGTAGCCCTATTTTTTGGTGGAAAACCGGTCATTGGTTCAAAAGGGATAGCTGCTAACTTCGCTGGTGTTGCTTTAGAACAATTCCAAAACCTAATTGCAAAAACATTTGCAACTACAGAGCTTGGGCAAATTGGCTCTAGGGGCAAAGTACCATTTAAATCAAATTCGAGTTTGATGGTTACAGATCTTGCTAGAGGCTCATTTGGCTTTATTTTGGATGAAATGTCAGACCAATCTTCTCTTGGGGAATCAGAGCTCACATTTATTATTGATAAAGTAGCAAGCTTCCTTAAAGATTCTGCTGCAGAGGATGAAAGTGTTTTCGAGGAACTAATCGAAAACCTTGATCCAAGAACATTGCTAGCGTTAAAAGAGATATTCGCTAATTTAGATTCAAGTGAGGCAACTATCCGTGTTGTAGAGGGTAAAAATGATATCACTCTTGATAGTAAAGGTATTCACAGGGCTAGGCTTAGGACTGAAGCAACATCTATAGAGGAAGAGACAACGGAAATTTCTGGTGTACTTGAAGGGTTATTACCAGAACATAGAAAGTTTGAGATAAGAGATGATGAAGGCAAATTAATTTATGGTTCAGTTGCTAAAGAGGCATTAGAACAATTTGAGTCTTCCCCGAAATCCGTAATCGGAAACAAATGCATGGCAACTGTACTAATTAAAACAGTTATGCCTTTGAATAGGCCACCAAAAGAAGTTTATCGTCTCATAAAGTTTATTCATTTTAATGAAATTGAGTAATCAAGGGGTCAGACGCGATCGATTTTTGAAGATTCCGACCCTAGCAAGTAGGTTGGGTTGAGGCACGAAACCCAACAATCCAATTTATAATTAAAACGTCAAACGCTGCCGCTGGGCGTACATTTATTTTGTTTGCCCAAAATAAACGAACCAAACAAAAGGGCCCCCGATATTGCCTTATTTCCAAAAATTAACCTTATTTTATGGCGTGGTCGAAAACTGATTCGTGGCATCCCTGCCACTCACCCTGCGGGCGCCTCCGGCGTCCAAATTTGTTCCAGACAAATTTGTCGCTGCGCTCAGACAACCTTTATGCTTATCCGACCAGCTCTGCGATGCTCGGCTTCGCAAAAGGGCGTTAACTATACTTACCGTAGGTTGGTGCTGAGCTTGCGAAGCCCAACACTTTAATGCCGCGTCATGTTGGGCTTCATTGCATTTAGCCCAACCTACCAAAAAAAGCCCCGAATTAACGGGGCTTTTTGCTGTTAACCGATTGAAAAATCAATCGCTGACTTCATGACCGACCACGCCACCAACGACTGCGCCACCGACTGTTCCGACCGCGCTGCCGCCGGTTAAAATTGAACCCGCTACGGCGCCAATACCAGCACCGGCTGCTGTGCTCTTATCCTGACTGGACATCCCGCTGCAGGCGGCTAAACCCAGCGTTGCCAGTGTGATTAAGATGCCCGTCGAAATTTTACGTGTGTTCATAATGTTGTTACTCAAAGTTCGGCGATAAATATCGAGCCGATGAATTCATCATACGCGCTATCTATAATGTTCATACGTTTATATTTATAAAAAATATTTAAAAATCAATAATTTATTTAACGGTTAGGTTGACGATGAGCTTACGAAGCTGATGACGCTGGCTTGCAATGACGGTGCTTATTTAGCCCTCACCCCAGCCCTCTCCCTGGGGGAGAGGGAGAAAGATATTTGCATGACTATTTTGAGTATTAGCCCGCTGGCCGGTCAGGCCCTCTGCCGGGCAATAGATTTGATTTAAAAAACCATTCGACGCGGTGATAATAACGAGCTGCACCTGCCGGGAGTGTGTTGATGAATCCAATCATGACGACGATTTTGCTGCTGATCTGCAGCAATATTTTTATGACGTTTGCCTGGTATGCACATCTCAAAGAGATGGGCGACAAACCTTGGGTAATTGCCGCCTTTGTCAGTTGGGGCGTGGCGTTGTTTGAATATTTATTTCAAGTACCGGCCAATAGGATTGGTTTTACCGTGATGTCGCTCGGTCAGCTGAAAATCTTGCAGGAAGTCATCACGCTGAGCGTGTTTGTGCCGTTTGTGGTGCTGTATATGAAAGAGCCGCTGAAACTCGATTATCTGTGGGCGGGCTTATGTCTGGTCGGTGCGGTGTATTTTATGTTTCGCAGTCACTGATTGATATTAAATCCGGCAATTTTCTTTATCCCCCACCCTGAAGAAGAGAGAAATTAAATAACGGCTTTGGGCGCAGAGTTATTCAAAAAGCCGCGCAAATGCATCACAAATTTATCAGTGTTGTCGTGATTAATTTTTGCCGGTAACTCGTGACGTAGTTGTTGCATCTTGCTGCCAGAAACGCTGATATAGCCCATCGACCAGCTTTCAAAAATGCGTTTGTCACAGAGATCGATGCTCACCAGTTTGCAGCGTTGATGCCGCGGATCGTCGATGATTTTGGTGTAAAGCGACAGGACATTTTTCTCAGGTCCTTCCAAGACCTGAATAAAGTCGCGTTTGTTGTAACAAAGAATACCGGTGACACGGGTTTTTTCGTTGTTTTCTCGCGATTGCTCAAGGATTTGCAGCACTTCAGCTTCGGTCAGATCAATACGCGCCTGGCTGGTGTAAAGCAGTCTGAGAATACTATCCATTTACTTTCCAAATAGTTGTTGCTGAATGGCTACAGAAATTTTTTGAAGCCTGTGGCATGGCGGTTTTCAGTGATTCTGTCACAATTTTTATGACTGTTTCAATGATGTTTTGATGAACGGTTTCGACTCCAGCATTTTTCTCAAGTTTTCAGCAAAATTTGCTTCCTGGCGAATAGCCACACAAACCCTACGTTGACAGCTGGCGTTTATGTCTTTACGATCTGCAAAACTTAATCATTCTCATTTAGCTTAACTTTCAATAAAACGGGTATCTACAATGAACCACTCTGCCAGCGGTCTGCGGCTATTTTGCGTGCCAGCCATTTTATCTCTGTTTATCACCTTGCCAGCAATGGCTGAAGAAACCGAGGATAGCTCGGTTGAACTGCCAACGGTTTCAGTCACTTCGAAAGCCGCTGATGCACTGGGTTACATTGAATTGGAGAAAGAGCCAAAAGTCGGCAAGCTGAATGTGCCTATACAGGATCAACCTTTCTCGATATCCGTGGTTGACTCGGAATTTATGAAAGATACCGGCGCAAAAAATATTCAGGATGTGCTGCAATATAGCTCTGGAGTTTACTCTGGTGCATTTGGTGCCGATACCCGAATTGACAGTGCCAAAGTGCGAGGCATTTCTCCCGGCCTTTACCTTGATGGGTTAAGACAGGTTTATGGTTCTTATAACAGTGTTCGAACCAATATTTATGCTCTAGAAAGTATTGAGGTTCTCAAAGGGCCTTCTTCCATGCTGTACGGTCAGGGTGATCTCGGTGGCGTGATTAACTCGGTATCAAAACTACCCAAAGCTGAGCAGCAGGGTGAGATCTGGGGACAATATGGCTCGCATAATCGTAAGCAGATTGCATTCGACGTCACTGGACCCGCGACAGACGATGGCAAATTGCAATACAGAGTTGTTGGTTTACAACGCGATGCTGATACGCAGGTCGATTATGTTGAAGATGATGGCTATGTGATTGCACCTTCAGTCACCTGGAAACCAACAGAAGATACAACGTTTTCCCTTTTGTTAAATCGTCAGGAAAATAAAGGCCAGGTTTCGGCGCAGTTTTTACCTCAGGCCGGCACGCTTGATCGAGGGCCGCTTGGGTATGTCGGCTCCGAGACTTTTGTCGGTGAGCCTGACTGGGACAGATACGATAGAGAAAAGACGGAATTAACTTTCTTTTTCGATCATAAATTTAACGATAGCTGGTCATTTTCAACAACTGCCCGTTACACAGAGTCTAGTACCGAAACTCGAGAGCATTGGACGCAGGTGGGCGGTGTGGTTTCTCCTGAGGGTAATATTCCTCGTAGTATTCATCAGGCTGATCGTGAGACGCGGATATTTAATCTGGATACACGTCTGTCAGGGGTGTTCGATCTTGGTATCACCCGTCATAACCTGATTATCGGTTGGGACAGACAGGATGCATTGTGGGAAGAAGAGAATTACGTTTCCAATTCGACAGGGGGCGGAATAATCAACATATATGATCCGCAATACGGAAACTTAAATACAGCAGCATTAGCGAACCCGGTAGATCGTGATGATAATGAGATACAGCAAGTTGGTATCTATCTGGCTGATCATATTGAAATTGGCAAAGTCGTTTTATCGGCTGGTTTACGACGTGATTTCGCCAAAAACCGGAAACTCGCTGTAACCGGGCCCAATACAACAAGTGATGAGCAGGAAACGACAGGCCGTATCGGTCTGATGTACAGGTTTGATAACGGTTTATCACCTTATGTTAGTTATGCTGAGGCGTTTAGCATGAACCTCGGCACGGATGGTACCGTTGCGGGGAATACATTAAAGCCAACGACAGGCGAACAGGAAGAAATCGGTATTAAATACCTGTCACCTGATAAAACATTAGCGGTAACAATGGCCTATTTCGATATTACGGAAACTAATCGTGTTGTTCAGGGACAGACGCCGGGTGGTGTTGAGCAGGTTGGCTCAGTCATTGATGGCTGGGAATTACAGCTAAACAAGCGTTGGCAGAACTTCGAAACACAGTTTGCCTATACTGATTTGAATGCAAAAAATGATGAAACGGGTGACCGATTATCAGCGTTAGCTGAAAAAACCGGATCCTGGTGGAATAAACTCTACCTTGGTGATCATTGGCGCGTCGGTGCAGGCATTCGTTACATTGGTGATGTTGTGGGTGGCGGTGGCGCACCTGAAATTCCTTCAGAAACCCTATATGACGCCATGATTGGATATGCAATAGGCGACTGGGACTTTACCGTTGATGCGAAAAACCTGACCGATGAAGAGTTTATTTCATGGTGTCGTTATGACGGTGGCGATTGTGGTTATGGTGAACGCCGCTCAGTAGCCGCCAACGTCCGCTACAGTTTTTAAAAACAGCCGGCCCGCTGGTAAACGGGCCTTTAGTTCTCTCTCCAGTGCTGACTGGATTAGGGTTCACCGGTTTGCCGGTGAACCCTTTTTTTGCTCAAAAAACCAGAAGTTTTAATGCCAGTAACGGTGACCACTACGGTAACCATGACGATCGCCACGGTGATAATCGCGTTTGTAATGACGTTTATGGCCATAATCTCGGTAGCCGTAATGTGACCGGTGTTTGTAGTACTGTTTTGGTTTGTAATAATGCTTTTTGTAATGGTGGTTATTGTGGTGTGAATAACCATGATGATAACCACTAAATACCGGAAAACCGAAACCGATATGTACATCCACATCGGCTTTGGCCTGATTGACCGATAAAGCCATCAACATGCCCGACACCAATAAAATAATGCCGGTTTTTTTCAGTGTGTTTGAAGACATCGTCTTAACCCCGCTTAAATTCTGATTACGATTAACAGACTAATCCTTTGCAACGCGAAGTTGGGTCAAGGCATGTAAAAGTATGTAAAAACAGCGACTTAATACCCAAAAAATTGGCACTGCCGCACATTACAAGACCGTTGCAAGCGCCCTAAAAAAGGCGCATAAATACAGTATGTAATATGTCACAAAGAGATCTGTATGGAGATTCTGGTATTACTGTTTGTGGTGGTGGCGATAGTTTTTTATTTGATGGCTGAGCCAATTGACCCTCTGGCAGACACGCAGGATAGTCATGATCTGCGTTATCGGGCGGTCAAAATAAAGCCTTGCGAACAGGCTTGTCAGGCAGCTTTGCAGTGCTCACCTATTATTTTTCTGAGTGGACAGGCACCCAAATTACCGTTAAATGCCTGCGATCGGATGAACAACTGTGATTGCCAGTTCCAGCATTATGCCGACCGCCGGCAACAAGATGACCGGCGCGATGCCAGTTATGCTATGCGAGATATGTATTATCAGGAAGAACGCCGCTCGGCCAAACGTATTGGCCGCCGGGCCAGTGATCGATACAGCGATATGGTGTCGGCGTAACGGCTAAATCACGCCAAACGCCAGCATGGCATCAGCTACCCGCCGGAAGCCGGCAATATTGGCGCCGACCACATAATTGCCCGGCACACCGAATTCTTCAGCGGTCTGGCAGCATTGGCGGTGAATATTGATCATGATTTCATGCAGCCGTTCTTCACTGAATTCAAAGCCAGAGCTACGGGTAGCATTGTGCTGCATTTCCAGGGCTGATGACGCGACACCACCGGCGTTGGCGGCTTTACCGGGTCCGTAGGCGATATTATTGTCCAGAAACAGGCTGACCGCCTCCGGCGTACAGGGCATATTGGCCCCTTCACACACGGCGATGCAGCCGTTATCAATCAAAACCTGCGCATCTTCGGCATCCAGTTCATTCTGAGTAGCGCAGGGAAAAGCCAAATCACAGTGAATGTGCCAGATATTGCCATTTTCGATGTATTCAGCATGTGGATGGTGATCCACATAACTGGCGAGTCGGCCACGCTCGACTTCTTTGATTTGAATGACGGTATCGACGTTGATGCCATGTTTATCAATGATGACGCCGTTAGAATCAGAGCAGGCAATGACTTTGGCACCAACAACGCGTAGCTTTTCCATGGCATAAATGGCGACATTACCCGAGCCTGATACCACACAGGTTTTACGTTTTAGCTCGATGTCCTTGGCGCAAAGCATGGCCTCGGCGAAAAATACCGCACCATAGCCA
>FYBJ01001403.1_pt1 | contig 101250 bp, 96 predicted proteins | sample 1134611 | NCBI WGS metagenome assembly FYBJ01 (sample SAMEA104116008, study PRJEB20421) | marine metagenome | isolation source: marine
CCGCGGTCGTCTAGGCCTGGAATTGCCGGTCACCGATAGCTTTGTCTTGCGTACCGATTACAGTCTGCGTCGCAGTCATGATTTTGATATTGATGGCTTTCAACAGCGCGGCCAGACGGTTGGTGATAAAGACACGCTGCAAAACAGTGCCACTGATACCGATGCGTTTTCGGTTACCGGTTTATTTAAAGGTGACTGGGGTCATGCCGGTTTAGGTTACAGCCGCTGGCGAACTAATTACGGAATTCCCGAAGTGACACTCGGCATCGGCGAAGAAGAGCAGGAACAGATCCGCGCTGATTATGATCGCATTGATTTTCGCAGTGAATTTAATGATCCCCTGCCCGGCTTCACCAGCGCCCGCCTGAAAATGGCCTATACCGAGTTTAACCAGCAGGAAGTCGGTACTGAACTGGATAATGGTCAGTTTGTTGAAAGTGAAGCTGAAACCAGCTTTGAAAACAACGAAACGGATCTGCGTCTGGAAATGGTGCATCTGCCGATTGGTTTATGGCAGGGTGTGCTCGGTCTGCAATTTAATGATCGTGATTTTCAGGCCGATGGTGCCGGTCACGGTCATGGCGGCGGTGAACATGGTGGTGAAGGTTTTTATGTACGAGCCAATAAAACTCAGTCATTCGGTGCATTTTTGCTGGAAGAATTACCGACTGATTTCGGCCGGCTGGAGTTTGCCGCTCGAGTCGATCATGTTGATTCAGATCCGCAAGCTTTAGATGAAGAACGCCATATTGATATAGGTGGCGAAGAACTCGAACAAGCCGCTGATCTCGGTGACCGCAGCTTCACACCGTTCAGTTTGTCCGCAGGATCCATTATTGATTTGGATGCCAGACACCATCTGCGCCTGGCAGTCACCCGCTCACAACGGGCGCCGTCAGCTGAGCAACTGTATGCGTTTGGCAGCCATGCAGCAGCCGGTACGATGGAAATCGGTGATCCGAACCTCAATGAAGAGACTTATACCAATTTTGAAATCGGTCTGGATCGTCATGCCGGTCTGTTCCGCTTTGATGCGACCTTATTTTATAACCGCGTTAAAGACTTTATTTATCTGGAAGCACAAGATGACGGCACCGGTAATGCGGTGACCGTTGACGGCGATACGCTGGTGTTTAATGAACAGGCTGATGCGGAATTCTATGGTGCTGAATTTACCGCTGTTGCCGATTTAATTGAGGGTCCGGTGCCTTTGAGTGTTCGTTTCAGCGGTGACCATGTCCGCGGCAAATTGCGTGATGGTGGTGATTTACCGCGCATCAGTCCAACCCGTCTGGGTGTTGGTTTTGATACCGGTTACGGCGACTGGGATTTGAGTATCGATTACCGGCGGGTCTTTAAACAAAATAAAACGGCTGTGGCTGAAGACAATACCAGCGGCTACAATCTGGTGTCATTTGATTTGTTCTGGCGGCCGGACAGCTTTAAAGGTGGTGAGGTCTTTATTCAGGGCCGCAACCTGCTGAATGAAGATGGCCGCCGGCATACCAGCTTCCTGAAAGATGAAGCGCCGATCATTGGTCGCACTATCATGACCGGTGTACGGTTTGATTTTGGTGGTTGAAAACCAATAATCCTCTGACAAAGCCCGGCCAGTTAGCCGGGCTTTTTTTATAGTCAAAGCAGCCTGAATTTGCTAACTTCTGGCTATTCAACCAAGGAGCCTGAAATGGCAGACGAACAAGAAAACAGCACGCCGAAAGTGATTTATATCTTATATCTGGTGGGCATTTTATTACCGGTCATGAGTATTGTCGGCGTCGTGGTCGCTTATGTGTTTCGCGGTGAGGCCAGCGAAAATATGCAATCACATTATACTTTCCAAATTCGCACATTCTGGATTGGCTTACTGATACAGATTATCGGCTGGCTGACACTGATTGTCGGTATTGGCTGGCTGATTCTGCTAGTTTGGCTGATCTGGCTGGTTGTACGTTGCGCCAAAGGGCTGCGTATTGTCAGTAAAAACCTGCCCTACCCTAACCCTAAAACCTGGCTGTTAGAATAATTATTCGCCGCGATAAATTGCCAACGCACCATTTGCCTGCTGGGTTGGCATGATTTCCAGTGTGGTGACATTAACGTGTTTTGGCGAATTCGCCAGCCAGAAAATGGTCTCGGCAATATCCTGCGCCGTTAATGCTTCGGTGTTGGCATAGACACTGTCAGCGCGCTGGTTGTCAGCCTTAAAGCGAACCATGGAAAATTCGGTTTCTGCATTACCCGGTTCGATATTACTGACGCGCACGCCGGTACCCAGCAAATCCGCGCGCAGCGCCAGCGAAAACTGTCTGACAAACGCCTTGGTAGCGCCGTAAACATTACCACCCGGATAGGGCCAGTTACCGGCGACTGAGCCAATGTTAATAATATAACCGCGCGCCCGTTCAACCATTTTCGGCAGCACTAAATGGGTACAGCGCATCAGTCCCTTAATATTGGTATCAACCATCCGTTCCCAGTCATCAAGTTGCGTTTGGTGAGCCGGTTCCAGCCCCAATGCCAGCCCGGCATTATTAACCAGTACATCAATGGCAGAAAACGCCTCTGGAATATCCTCAATTGCTTGCTCGGTAGCTTTGCGGTCACTAATATCAAAGGCGCTGATGTGCACTTGTTCTGCACCGCCTAATTCTGCTTGCAGGTTTGCCAGCCGTTCATGCCGGCGACCCGTCAGAATTAAACGCCAGCCAGCTTTTGCAAATAGCCTTGCTGTCGCTTCACCAAAGCCAGCCGTTGCGCCAGTGATCATTATAACGGGGGCATTTTCGGACATAATCACTCCTTATTCTGAAGCGCGTTCATGCGCCTTCGGCAAATACAATCGTGCGTCGGCCACTGATAATTATGCGATGTTCAATATGTGCTTTAACGGCGCGAGCTAATACCAGCCGCTCGATATCTTTACCTATCATGACCAGATCCGCCGGACTGTTGTCATGCCGCACCCGTTCAACATCCTGCTCAATAATCGGGCCTTCGTCGAGTTCTGCTGTGGCGTAATGTGCTGTTGCACCAATCAGTTTAACGCCGCGGTCATAAGCTTGGTGATAGGGCTTAGCGCCCTGAAAAGCCGGCAAAAAACCATGATGGATATTGATGACTTTACCAGCAAATTCTTCAACAAAATCTTCAGAAAGAATTTGCATATAACGCGCCATTACCACCAAATCGATCTGATATTCGGCCAGTAATGTTTTGATCTGCTGTTCCTGCTGCGCTTTGGTGTCATGGCTTATCGGCAAATGATAAAACGGTTTGCCAAATTGCCGGGCCATATCGGCAAGATCATTATGATTACCGATAATCAGCGGGATCTCACACTTCAATTCGCCTTCGTATTCACGCAGCAGTAAATCAAAAGGACAATGTGATGCCTTGGTCACCAGTAGCGCGACCCGGTAGGGAATTTCGCTGTAACGGACCGACCAGGTTAATGCCATCTCAGCAGCTTGTTGGCTAAAGGCTGCCTCCAACGCGGCATGCGGTAACTGGTCTTCGTCTTCGAGTTTAAGCCGCATAAAATAACGGCCGTTTTTGGTGTCGGTATATTGCTGGCAATGCAGGATGTTATAACCGCGGCTGGCAAAAAAACCGGTTATCCCTGCCACCAAACCTTTCTGGTCTGCACACTGGATCAGAAATACAATGGCTTTCATGCAATACATCCCACGCTTAATAAAAGCGCAAAGACTAGCACTTTGCCGGGCATTTATGAATATTCGTTGTATTTGTCTGCGCGACCTTTAACTTTGTCTTTGGGATATTTAGCAGCATTTTTCTGCATTTTATTGCTGATTACCTTTGCCAAATCAACGTCCAGATCATGGCATAAATACGTGAGGTAAACGGCCACATCAGCAATTTCATCTTCCAGCGCTTCACGTTTATCTGAGGCCAGCATGTTTTTGATTTCAGCAAGGCTGCGCCATTGAAACCATTCCAGTAATTCAGCGGCTTCAATGGCCAGTGAAATTGCCACATCCTTGGGATTATGAAACTGTTCCCAGTCCCGTTCACGACGAAAATCCAGCAATTGCTGTTTTAAATTGTCATCAATCATTTCAGAAAACTTTCCACAGTCTGACAAAAGGCATCGGGCTCGTCAGCGTGCACCCAATGGCCGGCATTGGCAATACTGACGAGTCTGACATTGCTGAAATTTTTGCGGATCTGTTGCCGATCCGCAGCACTGATGTAATCAGAATGGGCACCACTTATAAACAAGGTTGGTTGTGACACTGGTTCTGCCAGCTTCACCGCCTGTAACAGAGCCGGATAGTTGCAAAGCAGATGGTTAAGGTTAATTCGCCAGTCAAGTTTGCCATCAATGGTTGCCAGATTGGTCAGTAAAAAGCTGCGTATGGTTTTATCTTCAATACTACTGGCCAGTGCAGCATCTACTTCACGGCGCTGATTAAACTGCGCTAAATTGAGCGCCATCAGATTTTTCAGAATATGGCTGTGACTATCCGGATATTGCCGAGGTGCAATATCCACAACAATGAGGTTGTTAAGCCGTGATGGATAATCAGCAGCGAACTGCATAGCAACCTTGCCACCTATCGAATGGCCGAGTAAATCGATCTTTTTCAGATCCAAATTATCCAGCGTATTGGCAATATCGGTTGCCATCAGGGCATAGTTTTGTTGAGCATGATGAAAAGACCGGCCATGATTACGCAGATCGACGCTGATAACCCGTCTTGTTTTTGCCAATTGTCTGGCAATACCTCGCCAGTTATCGGCTGACCCAAACAGCCCATGGATCAGCAATAGTGGCGTCTCGCTGTCACCGGTAATTTGATAATGCAAACTCATAGAGCTGGCAGTTTGCCGTTATAATAGTTAACTTTCAATAACAGGTGCTCAGTCGTGGATGAAATGGTGTTAATGATGCTAGTCAAGCAATATGCAGACAAGTTCGGTATTACCTTCAGCTCCAAACATCTTGATGATGCCGATAAAAAAGCCAAGCTCATTACGCTGATGCAGCAAGCACTGGCTGGCCAGCGAGGCCCCGTGACCGATGCGGATCTGGAAACATAAAAAAAGGTCATCGTTAAAGATGACCTTTTTTGTAACTTGATAAGCGCGGTATTACAGCTTTTCAAACACCAAACAGGCGTTGGTACCACCAAAACCAAAGCTGTTGGACATAACCGCTTTAATGCCAGCATTGTCCTGTGTTTTCTGCACAATCTTCATGCCTTCAGCCTGTGAATCCAGATTATCTATATTGGCAGATGCCGCGATAAAATCATCCTGCATCATCAGCAAACTGTATATCGCTTCCTGAACACCGGCGGCACCCAGCGAATGGCCCGACAATGATTTGGTTGAACCCACCCATGGCATATTGCCATCAGCAAAAACCTGTTTAATCGCGCCCAGTTCTGCCAAATCACCAACCGGTGTACTGGTTCCATGAGCATTGATATAGTCGATTTTGTCATTACGCATGGTCGACATTGCCAGTTGCATACAGCGCTGCGCACCTTCACCGGACGGCGCGACCATATCGTAACCATCAGACGTTGCCCCATACCCCGTTAATTCGGCGTAAATCTTGGCACCACGGGCTTTAGCATGTTCGTATTCTTCCAGCACTAATACACCGCCACCACCAGCAATCACAAAGCCATCACGGTCAGCGTCATAAGCCCGCGAGGCTTTTTCCGGCGTATCGTTGTATTTGGTAGACAAAGCACCCATCGCATCAAATAACGAGCTCATTGACCAGTGCTCTTCTTCAGCGCCGCCGGCAAACACAATATCCTGCTTGCCCAGTTGGATTTGTTCCATGGCGTTACCAATGCAATGCGCGCTGGTCGCACAGGCAGAAGACATTGAGCAGTTAACACCTTTAATTTTGAATGGTGTCGCAAGACAAGCTGATGTGGTACTGCCCATCACCTGGGTTACCCGGTATGGACCAATGCGTTTCAGACCTTTTTCACGCAGAATATCGGCTGCTTCCACCTGATTGGCAGATGAGGCGCCACCAGAGCCCATGATCAGACCGGTACGCGGGTTAGATACGTCTGCTTCAGTCAACCCTGAATCGGAAACTGCCTGTTGCATAGCAATGTATGCATATGCCGCGGCATCACCCATAAAACGCAATACTTTGCGATCGATATATTCTTTAAAATCAATATCGAAGTAGCCGGCAACGTGGCTGCGAAAGCCCATATCGGCATAGACTTGTTTGAATTTGATTCCGCTTCTGGAAAACCGCAGCGATTCACTGACTGTTGCTGCATCTAACCCTAAACAGGAAGTGATTCCTAAACCGGTTACTACTACACGTCGCATCGTCATATCCTAAAAATCATCCGTGGAAGTAAACAAACCCACCCGCAGATCTTTGGCAACATAAATTTCCCGGCCATCAACCGATACGGTGCCATCAGCAATCGCTAATACCAGTTTGCGGGCAATGACCCGTTTCAGGTCAATTTTGTAGGTAACTTTTTTGGCTGTCGGCAATACTTGCCCGGTAAATTTAACTTCACCAGAGCCTAGTGCCCGGCCACGTCCCGGATTACCATCCCAGGCCAGAAAAAAGCCGACCAGTTGCCACATGGCATCAAGTCCCAGACACCCCGGCATAACCGGATCCCCCGGGAAATGGCAGTCAAAGAACCAGAGATCCGGATGAATATCGAGTTCGGCAATGATCTCTCCCTTACCGTAGGCGCCTCCGGTATTGGCGATATGGCTGATACGGTCCATCATCAGCATGTTCGGGACGGGCAGTTGGGCATTGCCGGGGCCGAACATCTCGCCGTGACCACACTGCAATAGCTCCTCGTAGGAAAATGATGCTTGCTTACTCATGAAAACTCTTGATTATCCCCTCAATTGGGCACGCTATGATAGCACGATCCTACGCAGCGCAGAAAAGCGGCAAAGCTGCTAAAAAAAAGCCACGGCCGGCTGGCCGTGGCTAAGTTCAATAAACAGACTGATATTTAGTTGGTTGCCACAGTCGCAGAGGCCTCAGGTGCCTGTACGTCCAGACCTTCAAGCAACAGGCCCATGCTATTCAAAATACGATACATCGCATAGGTTTCGTCATATTGCGCTTCAGTTAACGAAATCCGTGACCGGAACAATTCATTTTCTGAATCCAGTAAGTCCAGCAAAGTCCGCTGACCAAGGCTGAATTGTTGTTGATATGCATCACGGGTCTTTTCAGCAGACTCAGCATACTTTTCAAAATATACCATCTGATTACGCACAGTTTGCAGCGCATTCCATGACAGGCGGGTGCTCTCTTCTACCTGACGATGTGTGTTATTACGAATTTCAGCAGCTTGATTAATCAGCGCCGCAGTTTCTTCGCGACGGGCCTGATCACGACCACCGTTATACAGATTGTAACGCAATCTCAGCATCGCCTGAAAGTCACGATCTGATCCACGGACGGCATCAATATTGTTGTCTTGACGGGCACCGACTTCAAAATCCAAACGCGGGAAAAATGGGGCTAAAGCAGTGTCATGCTGGTAATTGGCAGACTCGACATCGGCATTGGCTGATTTCAGCGTCGGATGGTTATTAATCGCCATATCGATCGCTTCTTCTACCGACGCAGGTATCAACCCCGCTGGTGATTCCGGATCACTGAGTGAAGTAGGCATGATACCGACTACACGCAGATAATTGGTTTCGGCATCACGCAAATTACTTTGCTCGGCCATCAGATTAGTCTCAGCCAGAGACAAACGACCCAGACTTTGATCAACATCAGCACGACGACCTACACCCCGCTCAGCGCGAAGCAGGATTTGGTCATGGGTGCGTTGGTGCGCTTCCAGATTGTCTTGTGCCAACTCAACAATTTTCTGCCGGCGCAATACATTCAGATAAGCATCAATTGCTTCTAAGGCCGTGTTTTCCGAAGCACTGTAAACAGTATAGGCACGTGAGTTGGTACGAGCTTCCTGCCGATTAACTTCGTTTTTAGTCTGCATACCGTCAAACAGCATTTGTCTTGCATTCAGACTGGCTTCATTACGGTTGTAACCAACACTATCACCGTTATCAGTACTATTACGTGTTGCGGGATTGCTGGTGCGCTCGTAACCGGTACCCAGGCCCAAATCCAGGGTCGGGAAATAACCGGCACGTGCCTGATCGATTTCTTTTGAGACGGCGTTACGTTCATGTACCGCCGACAAGACATCCGGGTTAGTTTTTAAAGTAGTATCAACCGCCTCACGTAAAGTCTCAGCAGAAACCACATTGACACCGGCAATTAGTGGGATGACAAAAATTAACTTTTTCATAATGCATGTCCTATTACTTATGAGCTGTGTTGCTTGCGGCATCCCCTCACTCAACACAAAATTATTAACCAAACTTATTTATTAAGTTTTTCCTTAAACGTGCTGAATCCAAGTATATGCCTAAATTCAGCGTAAAAACACTAGCGTAAATCGCGAAATACTATCGCTAGCGACAGACGATCCGGCAAATTCATTTTTTGAAAGATAGTCGTTAAATGCGCTTTGACGGTTCGTTCTGTAATATTCATTTTGCGAGCAATCATTTTATTGGTGGCACCATGGCTGACCAATGCTGCTACTTCACGCTCTTTGGGCGACAAACTGTCAGCCGCTTTGCGGTGCGCATCATCGATTTTTGGTGCGTGATTCATTTCATCAATCAGATCAGCAATCAGGTGCCGCTCAACCCAGACCTCTCCCTGCAAAATCAGGTGAATTGCGATCCGCAACTTATCCAGCGGTAATTCTTCATTAAAGTAACCACGCGCACCTTGTTTCAGGGCAGCAATCTGCATTGACACCGGTTGTTGCGGGCCAACAATCAAAATCCGGCTATTTGGCGCAGCAGCTTTTAAAGCAACCAAGGCATCGGCCTGATGTGCATCCAGCAAACTCTGCTCACAAATCAGCATATCAGCAGCCTGCAGGGAAACCGCTTGCTGCATGGCATGAATATCACGATAGGCAAAACACAAATATTCTTTATGCAATGCTGTTGCTATTTCGCGCGCTTTATCAGCGTCAGCAAAAGCAAGATACACCCGGGTTTGTTCGGTTAAATGCTGATTCATTTCAATACCCATAAACTAGCGTTCCCGCAAGGCTTCATTTTTGGCTTTCAGGATGGGTTTAAGCAAGTAATCCATCACTGTTTTTTTGCCGGTCAGAATATCCACTGTAACCGTCATACCCGGGATAATTTCTAAATTGCCTTTGCTGCTTTCAATCTGATTTTTTGTGGTGCGCAAATAAATCAGATAAAAACTTTCATCCTTGTCATTGGTGATGGTGTCGGCACTGATCCGTTCCAGTTTTGCCGGTAAACCACCGTAAATCGAAAAGTCATAAGCGGTGAATTTCACCATAGCATCCTGCCCCGGACGCAAAAATGCAATATCTGCAGGTCGAATATGTGCTTCTATCAGTAAGTTATCTTCAACCGGCACGATTTCTACCAGATCTTCACCCGGCTGCATCACCCCGCCAACAGTATTGATCAGAATACGTTTTACCGTACCTTTAACAGGTGATCGCACTTCAGTACGAGTCACGCGATCTTTAAGCGCCGAGGTACTTTCCTGGGTACGCTTAAATTCAGCTTTGACTTCACTAAGCTCACGAGCAGCTTCAGTTTGAAAACGTAACCGTTCTTCAGCGATTTTGCGTCTGACCTCATCTAGCGCCGATTGAATTCTTGGAATAGCCAGGCGATTAGCATCCATTTCACCTCGTAAATCGTTGACTGTACGTTTCAGCCGAAGTATTTCTACTTCAGACATAACACCTTCTGCGACTAATGGCTCAGACATCGTTAACTCCTGATTACTGAGCTCGTAACTACGCCGCAATTGTTGTTGCTTAGCATTACGTTCAACTAGTTCCTGCTGACGCTGTTCTGCTTGTTGCTGTAAAACACTAATGGTACTTTCTAAACTACGCTGTCTTGATGCATAAAGCTCTTGTTCATCCGCAGCCAAGATGGGCTGTTCGAATAATAATTTTTCAGGCAATACCAGAGGCTTGCCCTCGCTTTCAGCCTCAAGACGCGCCACTCGCGCCATCAATTCCCAATATTTAAGCTGTGTTTCACGAAATGATGATGAAAAACGGGTGTCATCGATTTTCATCAACACATCCCCTTTCTCCACCAGCTGACCTTCGGCCACCAGAATTTCGCTGACAATCCCCCCCTCGAGATTCTGTACCACCTGCAAACGGCTTGAAGGCACAACTTTGCCTTCCCCACGCGTTACCTCGTCTATTTCAGTAACAACCGCCCACCAACCAGCACAAATAAAAAACAATACCGTCAAAATCAGCAAGGAATGGCCGCCGCGATGAGCTGATTCCATGGTCGCCGAGCTGACCTCGGACATAAACTCAATATCATCAGGATGAGTACGCTTAAACAATCCCATGATTTATCCTTTTGAAACCCGTATATGACCGCTTTTCAATGCCGTCATAATTTGCTCGCGTGGCCCATCCGCCACCAACCGTCCCTGATCCATAACCAGGATTCGATCCACCAGACTGAGCAATGAAGCCCGGTGCGTAACCAGTAGCAGGGTTTTGTCCTGAATAACCTCACTTAATTTTGCTTTAAAACGTTCTTCGGTACTGTTATCCATCGCATTGGTTGGCTCATCAAGTACCAATACCGGGGGCTCCATCAATAATGCACGTGCCACCGCAACACTTTGTCGCTGACCACCCGATAAGCCCTCACCCCGCTCACCGACCGGCATGTCAAAGCCAGCCGGATGCCGATTCACAAAATCAGTGACACCAGCAATTTCAGCCGCACGTAATACGGCGGTATCTTCGGCAAACGGTGCCCCCATGGCGATATTGTCACGGATACTGCCAAAAAACAGCACCACATCCTGCGGTGCATAGCCCATACTGCGACGTAAATCGACCGGGTCAATCTGCCGGATATCAGTGTTATCCAGCAAAATTGAGCCATCTAATGGTTCATATAAACCGAGCAGCAATTTTTCGATAGAGCTTTTACCGGAACCAATCCGGCCGATAACGGCCACTTTTTCACCAGGAGTAATTTTGAAACTGACTTCCGTCAGTGCATCCATGGGTTGTTCCGGATAACGGAAACTGACGTTTTTAAATTCGATTCCGCCCTGAAAAGCCGGCCGATGTAAAAACTCGCGGCCGCTCGGCCGTTCAACTGGCAGGTTCATCATCGAATTTAACGAGCTCAATGCCGCTTTAGAATGATGGTAGCGCGTCAAAATCGCCGCCAGCTGACTCATCGGCGCTAACGCCCGACCAGTCAGGATGGTGCAAGCAATCAAGGCCCCCATGGTGATTTCATTTTCGCTGATGAGATAAACGCCATACACCACCACCGCAATGGTCGTCATTTGCTGGACAAAGCTGGTGAGATTTATCGCCGTAGTCGACAGTAATCGCGCACGCTGACTGTAGCGGGCAATGAAGCCAATGGTCTGTTCCCACTTGCGCTGGATCGGCGTTTCAGCGCCAATGCTTTTAATCGTTTCCAGCCCAGTCAGTGTTTCAATCAGCGTGGCACTCTTTTGCCCGGAATGGCGGAATAAATGCTGAATCGTCCGGCCCAGCGGAATTTGAATGATGAGGCTGATTAAAATCGTGATGGGAATGACCGCCAGCGGTATATAAGCCAAATTGCCTGCCAGCATCCAGATCACGGCGATAAACAGAAACGCAAACGGTAAATCAATCAGTGTTGTCAGGGTTGCTGAGGTAAAGAAATCACGAAATGACTCAAATTCCTGCATGCTGTTGGCAAATGAACCCACGGAATTGGAACGTGCTGACATTTTGATGCCCATCACCCGTTCAAAAATCGTCGATGACAACATCACATCGGCCCGTTTACCAGCCATATCGATGAAATAGCCGCGCAGTGTTCTGAGCAGAAAATCAAAAATAAACACTGTAGCAACACCAATCGCCAAGACCCACAGCGTTGACAAGGCATGGTTAGGTACCACCCTGTCATACACATTCATAATAAATAGTGGTGAAGCCAGCGCAAACAGATTGACCAGAATGGAGGCGACAAAGACCTCACTATAAATAGGCCAGAAGCGCATGATCGTGCCCCAGAACCAATGGCCGGCACGCGGTACTGCTGAACTCTCCGTACGTTTATCAAAATGATGTGCCGGTTTGATAAAGATCGCGTAGCCGCTATATTGCTTTTCCAACTCACCGATGTCGATTTCGGTTTCGCCACTGCCGGTTTCCGGAAAAATAACCGTCGCTGTTTTGCCTTTGATGGCCGTCAGAATACAAGCTGTGGTGTTATCCAGCAGCAACACTGCTGGCAGCACCATTGGTGAAATTTTGCGTAGCGGACGTTTAACTGTTTTAGATGATAAGCCGGCGCGTTCTGCGGCACGGCTGAATAAACTCGGTGTCAGTTTGTTGTCTATCAGTGGCAGGCCGGCAACCAGTGAATCAGCACTGTGTGGTTTGTTCAGCATTTTTGCCAGCAATAACAAACAGCCCAGCAACGGATCATCAAGTGTTTGACGGCCCTCTTCCGTATGCCATTGCGGTTTGTCATTAAGCTTGGTGACTTGCTCGGTTTCCATCGAAATCCATTATGCCAGATGAAAAAATGTGATGAGTCTCACAGTTTTTTACTTTACTGTAAAGTGATTCACCCTTAATCTCAACATTAGCTTATAACATCAGAAAACTACAGGGAATAATCAATATGGCTTACATACGCCGGAATGCACAGGGAGAAATTATTGCTGTGTTTGATGCGCCGCAACCCGATGCCAATGAATTCATATCGCCTAACGCACCGGAATTATTGAAATTTTTAGGGCAGAATAATGATGTAAATGCTGCCCGGACGATATTATCGAGTTCCGATCTGGCCCTAATCCGGGTATTGGAAGATTTGATCAATACGCTAATTGATAAGGGCGTTATTTTATTTACTGATCTGCCGCCAGCAGCGCGCGAAAAACTCGCCAATCGCGAAAAATTCCGCGATCATCTGAGCAGTCTGGAGGATCTGATGAACGAAGATCCCGGTTTACTCTAACGCTTATTTTTTGCGCTGGCGCCGGACGGCCTGCTGGCGTTTTTCCTGCTGCTTCTGACTTGCCTGATGTTGTTTCTCACGAAACGGATTGTCACTGGTTTTGAACTCGACCATGACGGGTGTGCCGTGTAATTTCAGCACAGTGCGGAAATAATTTTCGAGATAACGACGGTAGCTTTGTGGTGTTGCTTCAGTCTGATTTCCATGAATAATAATGCGCGGCGGATTTTTGCCGCCCAGATGTGCATAGCGGAATTTAATACGCCGGCCATTAACCAGCGGCGGCGGATGATCAGCAACCGCATCTTCCAGCGCCCGGGTTAAACGCGGTGTTGGAATTTTACTCAGCGCCGAACCATAGGCCTGTTTGACCGATTTGAGTAACAAACCGACACCACTGCCATGCAGCGCCGATATAAAATGCGTTTTAGCAAAACTTAAAAACGGCAAGCGCCGTTCGATATTGGTTGCTACCCACTCGCGTTCTTGTTTTTCCAGTCCATCCCATTTATTCACGGCAATAACGACCGCCCGGCCACTTTCAATGATAAGACCGGCCAGATGCAGATCCTGTTCGACGATGCCTTCTTGGGCGTTGAGCACCAACATCACCACGTTGGCAGCTTCGATTGCCTGCAACGTTTTCACAATACTGAATTTTTCCAGCGCTTCCGACACCTTGGAACGGCGCCGAACACCGGCAGTATCAATCAGGGTATAAAGCGTGTCGTCTTTTTCAAACGGAATATAAATACTATCTCGGGTGGTGCCCGGTTCATCAAAAGCAACAACCCGTTCTTCACCGAGCAGCCGATTCACCAGTGTCGATTTACCGACATTCGGCCGGCCAACCACTGCCAATCGGATCCGGCCATCTTCTTCATCTGCAATATTGTTTTCTTCAGGCAGTGAGGTATCTGGCAAAGACTTGACGATACGTTTCAGTAAACCATCAATACCTCGACCTTGCGCCGCGGAAATCACTTCCGGCTCACCCATTCCCAGCGAATAAAAATCAGCAGCGGCAATTTCCCGCTGTTCACCCTCGGTTTTATTGATAACCAACATGACAGGTTTGCCAACATTACGCAGCAGTTGGGCGATTTGTTCATCGGAAGGTGAACGGCCATGACGACCATCGACCAGAAACAGAATCAGATCCGCTTCGTCAATCGCCAGTTGCGCCTGTTTACGCATCAACTCTGCCATGTTATCGGTCTGATCAGTCAGACCACCGGTATCAATCAGAATAAATTCGGCATCGTCATCACGCACTTGGCCGTATATTCGATCCCGGGTCAGGCCTGCAAAATCCGCAACCAATGCATCACGGCTGCGGGTTAAACGGTTAAATAATGTCGATTTGCCAACATTCGGACAGCCCACCAGGGCAACAACTGCTTTCACTTATGGGGTCTCAATAGCCGTTAAACGACCGTCACTACTCATTACATACAAAATGCCACCGGCCACGACCGGTTGACTGGTAATAGGCTCATCGCCTAATTCCTGACGAGCAACAAAACGACCGTCGGAACGGGCGATCCAGTGCAAATAACCTTCCAGATCACCGACCACAATATATTCACCAACAATTGTCGGCGCCGTTACATTGCGGCGTAACAATCGGGTTTGCCGCCATAAAGAGTCACCACTGCCATCTTGTATTGCCCAAACATAGCTGTCTTCGTCGGTGATATAAACGGCTTCTCCCGGAGCTACGTCAAAGCCTTCCTTGGATGAGATTTCGCGTTCCCAGATCTGGTTGCCTGTCGGAATGTCCAGTGCTGCCAGGTTTCCCTGATAGGCAGCGGCGTATACCGTGTTATCGATAACTTTTAGATCAGCATCAATATCTACCAGACGCTCCAATTCAGTCCGGCCGCGCGGCACAGCAATACTTTTTTCCCAGATAACTTTGCCGTCAGTCAAAGACAATGCCACGAGTTTGCCATTGTCATAACCTGCCAGCGCCCGGTCACCGACAATTTCCGGCGCGCTGACGCCACGCAAACTGAGCAGCGGCACACTGCGTTGATAATTCCACAGCACTTTGCCTTCATTTGCTGAAAGCCCGGTCACCCGGCCATCTGCTGTTCGCACCACCACGACATTTTCATCCGCTTTAGGCGGCGCCAGAACTTCACTGCTCAGTTTTTGCCGCCAGAGAATGTCACCATTACTATCATCAAGGGCAATGACCTCACCTTGCTGCGAGCCGATCAGAATTTTGCCGGCACCACCGCCAACACCCGCGGCAACCGTGACATCCAATTGCTGACGCCAGACACTGCGGCCATTATCTGCCTGATAACTGCGGACATCACCTTCTGAATCCACAGTAACAATACGGTCATTCTGCAGCCAGGGTGATAAATCAGCATAAGTATTGGTTGCACCATCACCGGTGTTTTCCTGCCAGAGAATGTCCGGTTCGAACTCAGGTGTAAATTCTACCAATGGCTCTGGTGGTGCTTCATAAACTTCTTCAACAAACAAATACTCAATGGCACCGCAACCAGACAAAAAAGCAAACAACAGTGAAACTGAAAAAAAACGTTTTATACTCATTTGACGGCCACATCATCACGTTTCATTTGCAACAAGCCATAACGCGGGTCATTACTGCTGACATTATTCATCGCGCTTTGGTAGGCTTTGTGAGCTTGTTCTGCTGAATCCAGAGCGGCGAAAATATCGCCTTGTAATTCGGCAAATAAAGATGCAAACCCTTTTGTCTCGGCATGCTCCGTCAGTTGCATGGCAGCATCCAAATCACCGGCATCCATTTTCAGTCGCGCTAAACGCAACCGGGCCAGATCCTGCTGCGCAGGCAGCTCCGCATTATCAATCACCCACTGTAGCTGTTGTATGGCCGCTTCTGAATCATCATTGTTAGCAAGTTGTGTAGCCATTTCCGTGCTTGCGAAAACAGCATAAGGCGTTGCCGTATATTCAGCTTGCAGTTGACTGACGGTTGTTTGTGCCTGCTCTAAATCGTCCTCACTCATGGTGACCAGCGTTTGCTGATACATTACGGCGGCCTGTTCAGCTTGCGCCGCTTGATAACTGAACCAATAACGACTGCCAAAAATTGCCACAATACCCAGTGCAACACCGGCAGCGACAGCCATACCGTTTTCACGCCACCACTGTTTTATCGCTTCACTTTTCTCTTCATCGGACGCGTAAATATCCATTTTGACTCCTGTTTTGTCCGGTCAGCACCGGGCAGATGATCATTAAAAATAATGCAGCGATTATACGTGTTTACAAGCGGCTTGTGGCAAAGCTGTCATCACCACAACAAACGCACCAGTCCGGTGCGTAGATAACATTGCTTGCACTTTTTTCGCGCACAACATGCACCACTCTGGCGAGAGAAATTATCTATCTTATTGTTTTAAAGAGAATTGTCTAAATTGGTGCAATATTTGCTGTTTTGGTGCCGCAGCAATAACAATTTAAAGGAAACAACCGTGCAAACTTCAACTGATGTGTTATTTATCTTGCTAGGTGCCATCATGGTATTAGCAATGCATGCCGGCTTTGCATTTCTCGAAGTCGGAACTGTCCGCAAAAAAAACCAGGTCAATGCGCTGGTCAAAATTATTACTGATTTTGGCGTCTCGACCATTGCCTATTTCTTTATCGGTTATGGCATCGCCTATGGTCTGAATTTCCTTCAGCCATCGCCGATGCTGGTCGAAAATAATGGCTATGCGCTGGTCAAGTTTTTCTTCTTACTGACCTTTGCTGCGGCAATTCCGGCCATTGTTTCGGGTGGTATTGCTGAGCGGGCTAAATTTTACCCACAATTAATCGCCAGCTTTTTTATTGCCGGATTCGTTTATCCCTTATTCGAAGGTATCAGCTGGAATGGGCTGTTTGGTATGCAAGCCTGGCTGACCGAGAGTTTTGGTGCGCCGTTTAATGATTTTGCCGGTTCAATTGTTGTTCATGCAGTCGGTGGCTGGATCGCGTTAGCCGCTGTTTTGCACTTAGGACCGCGTCATGGCCGCTATGGTAAACAGGGCGAAATTTTTGCCCACCCGCCTTCAAGCATTCCATTTCTGGCATTAGGTGCCTGGATCCTGACCGTCGGCTGGTTTGGTTTTAATGTTATGTCCGCACAACAAATCGAAGGTATCAGCGGCATCGTTGCTGTTAACTCTTTGATGGCAATGGTGGGCGGTACGCTGGCTGCGTGCTTAATGGGACGTAATGACCCGGGCTTCGTCCACAACGGTCCGCTGGCAGGTTTAGTCGCCATTTGTGCTGGCTCTAATGTTATGCACCCGCTTGGTGCATTGGTCACGGGCCTGATTGCCGGTGGTTTATTTGTCTACACCTTCACTCTGGCACAAAACAAATGGAAAATTGATGATGTTTTAGGTGTTTGGCCACTGCATGGTTTGTGTGGTGTTTGGGGCGGCATTGCTGCTGGTATTTTCGGCCAGTTGGCATTAGGTGGTTTAGGTGGTGTCAGCCTGATTTCACAGCTGATTGGCACAGCAGTTGGTGTGACGATTGCCTTTGTTGGTGGCTGGATCGTTTACGGACTGCTGAAAAAATTCATGGGTCTGCGTTTGACGCAGGAAGAAGAATATAACGGTGCCGATTTAAGTATTCACAAAATCAGCGCTAACCCTGTTAACGATTAGCAAAGTTCGGCATTATCCGCTGCTTGTCAGCGGATAATGCCACCTTTCTGGTTATCCAGAAAATCCATAAAACAGGCCAGTTCATCAGTTTCCTGTTTAATCAAATCCAGCTTATGACGAGCGTCTTCCAAACGCAGACCACTGCGATAAATCAGTTTATAAGCCTGACGAATATTACGGATCTGTAGTTCACTGAAACCGCGGCGTTTAAGCCCTTCGACATTAACACCCACGGGTTCCGCCATATGTCCTGACACCAGAACATAAGGTGGTACATTACGGGAAATAACACTGCCCATGGCACTGAAAGCATGTGCGCCGAAACTATTAAACTGACTAACCAGGGTGAAACCACCCAGAATGACGTAGTCATCGATAATCACATGCCCAGCCAGCGAGGCATTATTGGCAAAAATATTATCATTACCAATGATGCAATCGTGGGCGATATGTACATAAGCCATGATCCAGTTGTTATCACCCACCTTGGTAATACCACCACCTTGACTGGTACCACGGTTAATAGTGACCGACTCACGGATCAGATTGTTATCGCCAATTTCCAGCAGTGTTGCTTCACCGCCATATTTTTTATCCTGGGGCTCGGCACCAATGGAGGCAAACTGAAAAATACGGTTATTTTTGCCGATCCGGGTCGGCCCTTCGATAACAACATGTGATGCAATTTCACAGCCAGCGGCAATTTCCACATCCGGGCCGATAATGCTGTAGGCACCTACTTTTACATCATCTGCCAATCTGGCTTTTGCATCAATAATAGCGGTTGGATGAATCACGATGGCATTTCTTGATTAACACACATGATGTCAGCACTGACGACCACTTCACCGTCGACACTGGCTTCACCACTGAATTTCCACAAATTACGTTTGTTTTTTATCAGTTTGACTTCGAGTCGAAGCTGATCGCCCGGCTCAACTGGTTTTTTAAAACGGGCATTATCAATGCCTGCCAGATAGTACAGCGCTTCATCAGTACGGATATGATCAGCCGTTTTAAAAGCCAAAAGCCCCGTCGCCTGAGCAAGTGCTTCAAGAATCAGCACACCTGGCATGATGACCCGCTGCGGGAAGTGGCCGGTAAATTGCGGCTCATTAAAAGTAATATTCTTGATCCCCACCAGATGCTCGCCAGGGGTAAATTCAATAACCCGGTCAATCAGCAAAAAAGGATAGCGATGCGGCAGCAAACGCTGAATTTCATGTATATCAATGGTGTTCAAACTGATTTTCCTTGCATCTATGTGTTGTCACATCCGCGTAATATTAATGGCACAGGCCAAAACGGTAAAGCCTGAGAGAGCCGGTTCACTTTTCCGCAAGCTGTTCTTCAAGCGCTTTAACCCGTGCCTGCAACTTATCCATTTGCCGGTAACGAATGACATTTTTGTGCCATTCACGGGTTGGCTCAACAGGGATCCCTGAGGAATAGCTTCCAGGCTCAGTAATGGATTTGGTGACCATACTCATGCCAGTCAGCTGTACACCATCACAAATTTCAATATGACCAGCCATAGCGGTAGCGCCGCCAATCGCGCAATGCTTGCCAATATGCGTACTACCAGCGATACCGACACAACCTGCAATGACCGTATGCTCACCAATCACCACGTTATGACCTATCTGGATCTGGTTATCGAGTTTGACACCATTGCCGATAACGGTGTCATCAATTGCACCGCGATCAATTGTGGTATTGGCACCAATATCTACAACATTACCAATTTGTACGCTGCCAACCTGCGGGACTTTTAACCATTGGCCTTGGTTCAGCGCGATACCAAAACCATCAGCACCAATAACAACGCCGGGGTGAATCATGGCGCGCTGACCAACGCGAACACCTCGACACAAAGTCACTCTGGCGACCAGTATCGTCCCTTGGTCAATTGACACATCACGTTCGATAATACAACCGGGGCCAACTTGCACATTGGCGGCAATGTTAACGCCCGCCGCTACATAACATTGCGGACCGATTGCAGCTGTCGGATCAATGTTTGCGCCTTCATCAATGACTGCTGAAAGATGAATCCCCGCTTCTGCAACTGCAGGCTGAGGATGTAACAAGGAAGCAATTTTGGCATAGGCTACATAGGCATCATCGACAATAATGATATTGCCCATCAGCATTTCGCTGTCTGCCGCCGACACAATAACTGCACCGGCGCGAGTGTTTTTCAAAAACTTACGATATTTGCTGTTAGCCAGAAAACTGATGGCGTCGGCACCTGCATTTTGCAATGTGCCGACGGTTTTTATCGGATAATCCGCTGCACCAATCAGCCGGCCATTAACCCGTTCTGTCAGTGCCGATAATGTCCAGACCACGCAGTATTATCTGGCTTTCAGCTGTTCCAGCACTTTGCTGGTCAAATCGGCTTTATCGCTGGCAAAAATGACGCCCTGATAGAGCACCAGATCATAATTTTCAGCTTTGGCAATTGAAACGATTGTTTCTGCGATTTCTTCTTCCAATTTACGTAATTCTTCGTTACGTCGGATCGACAAATCTTCGCTGTACTCTTCCTGCAAACGTTTCAATTCACGCTGATCGCCAATGATCTTGCGCTCTTGTGCATCACGCTCATCAGCACTCAGAATCGCCGCATCTTTTTGTAATTTTTCCTGCGCGGTCCGCAGTTGACGAGCCTGCGCTTCCAGCGATTTGCTGCGTGCAGAAAATTCTTTTTCAAGACGTTCCAAAGCACGATCTTTTTGTGGTGACTGATCCAGAATCCGGCTGGCATTGACCACACCGATTTTCAAATCATTAGCAAAACTGGCGGGACTGGCAGCCAGCAGGGCCAGTGATACCAACATTACTTTAACTGTATTCACTTTCAACTCCAGATTGATTAACTAAAATGTTGACCCCAGCGAGAACTGGAATGCTTCTTTTTCATCACCACTTTGTGCATTAAGCGGTGCTGCGATACTAAATGACATTGCACCGAACGGTGAAATCCAGATAGCCGATACGCCGGTCGAGTAACGCAATAAACTGGCATCAAAACTTTGATCAACATCATATACGTTACCGAAATCAATAAAAGTACTGAGACGGAACGAACGCAAGGTTTTCTTCATAAACGGTACCGGGAAGATAACTTCTGCACCACCAGTCACCAGCAGATTACCACCGATGGGCTGGTCATCGCCGCTTGGCGTAAATTCACGGACACCGAGTGTATTGGCTTGGTAACCCCGGACAACACGAATACCGCCAGCGTAGAAGTTTTCAAAAAATGGCAGTTCTGCTGTTGAACCATAGCCATCGGCATAACCCAGATCGGTGCGTAATGAGAACGTTAAATCATCGGAAATCGGCCGGAACCACGTATTACGATAACGTAGTTTATAAAACTGTAAATCGCCACCCGGCACAGCCACTTCGGCGCTCAGACTTTGTTCCATACCACGTGTTGGCAATAATGCATTATCACGAGAGTCGCTGGTCCAGGCAATGGTCACCGGAAAAGCCGTAAATGAATCACCTTCGCGTTCAATAAATTCTTCATAACTGGGCACAATAAACCGGCGGTCAGTTGGCAGATCAATCGCCGTCCGCTCAAAACCCAGCGCCAGACTAATGCGATCTTCTTCAGCAATCGGAATACCGAAGTTAATATCACCACCTAAAGTGTCAGTACTGTAGTTAGCAAGGTTAGCTTCACGAGCATCGGTCTCCCGATAAAACGCGTTAAAGCCCTGACTGATACCGTCAATGGTGGCAAACGGATTGGTATAACCAAAACTGTAGACCGTGTTGACATCACTGTTGTTAAAGCCCAAACGGATATGTTTACCGCTACCCAGAAAGTTACGTTGCGTCAGGTTGGCATTAAAAATAATACCGTCAGACTGTGAAAAACCAATACCGGCTGAAACACTGCCCGAAGCCGTCTCGGTAACGTCAAAGTCCAGATCGACCTGATCACTGGTGCCCGTAACCGGAATAGTTTCAACGTTGACATCTTCAAAATAACCGAGCCGTGAAATCCGCTCGCGTGATTGCTCGACTTTACCGGTATCAATCCACGCTGATTCCTGCTGACGCATTTCCTGACGCAAGACTTCGTCACGGGTTTTACTGTTACCGGCAATATTGATCCGGCGAACATAAGCACGACGGCCCGGATCGACAAAAAAGGTCAAATCCACTTCTCGGGCTTCTTTATCAATTTCAGGGACTGCATTAACATTGGCAAACGCATAACCATCGTTGCCAAGCCGATCGGTCAGATTTTTTGAACTGTCGTTAATCGCTTTACGAGAAAAAATCGAGTTTTTACGAATAGTCACCAAATCGAACAGTTGTTCTTCCGGCACGATCAAGTTACCGGCCAGCCGTACTTCGTCAACTTTGTAGCGTTCACCTTCGGTAATATTCACAGTGATAAAAATCTGTTTTTTATCATCACTAATGGTGACCTGCGTCGACTCAACAGTGAAATCAACATAACCACGATCCAGATAAAAAGAACGGATGGTTTCCAAATCCGCAGACAGTTTTTGCCGTGAATACTGATTATCTTTGGTTAAAAATGATAACCAGCCGCCGGTGCTGGATTCGATTTCTTCAATTAATTCATCATCATCGTAGTTTTCATTACCGACGATATTAATTTCACCGATTGTCGCCACAACACTCTCTGCCACAGTAATACGAATACCCACCCGGTTACGCGACAGCGGCGTTACTTCAGACTGAATATCAACGCCATATTTACCGCGGCTGAAATATTGTCGCTGCAGTTCCAGCTCGACCCTTTCCAGCATCGCCTGCTCAAATACCTGCCCCTCGGCAAAACCAATCTGACTTAATGACTTGGTCAGTTCATCACCGTCAATATCTTTGTTACCGACAAATTCAATACTGGAAATTGCCGGCCGTTCGCTGACTTTAATGATCAACACGCCATCATCGCTTGCCACCTGAACATCATTGAAATACTTGGATTTAAACAGGGATCGAATAATGCCCTGCACATCATTTTCGGTCAGCTCATCACCGACTTTAACGGGCAGATAGTTAAACACGGTACCGGCGGATATCCGTTGCAAACCTTCTACGCGTATGTCTTCGATAATAAATTCTTCAGCCCAGGCTGCCGAAGTCACACAAAAAAAGGCCAGTGCAGTGAGTAATTGTTTCATTGTTATTATCAGACAGTCCGCCGACGAAATCGTAAGTGTACCTGCAATGCCGTGATTAGCCAAACAGTCTTGCTAAATCATTGGCAAAGGCCAAAATCATCAGCATTAGCAATAGGATCAAGCCAATCTTCTGTCCCTGAATCTGCAGCGATTCAGATACCGGACTGCCTTTGATCCACTCGATAAAATACATTACTAAATGTCCACCATCGAGGACCGGCACCGGCAATAAATTCAAAATCCCCAGACTGATACTGATCATCGCCAGAAAACTGATAAAACTAATCAGGCCCTGCTGGGCGCTGCTGCCAGCAAACTGAGCAATACTGATAGGACCGCCCAGATTATCGGTAGACACCGTGCCTCGCAGCATTCCCCACAAACTCGCCACCGTATTGGCACTGAAAGACCAGGTTTTTAAAACGGCTTCGGGGATCGCTGCCAGCGGCCCGTAACGCAGTTCTGCTTGCAACTCGGCAGGTAACTGCTCAGAAGGCATGGCAACACCAGCACCAATACGGCCTTTATTCTGAGTATCTTTTTCTGGCGTCACGTCTACAGTGAATTGTTGCCCATCACGCTGATAAGTAATTTGTAATATTTCACCGGGTGATGCCTGAATCAGTGCCACCCAAGCCTGCCAGTCATCAATAGTTTTTCCATCGGCACTGATTAATTTATCGCCTTCCTGCAAACCGGCTTTGGCTGCTGCGCCATCAGCAACAATTTGACCAAGTACAGCCGGAATTGCCGGCCGGTAAGGGGTAATACCCACCTGCTTGAATAATTCACCGGCAGCATCCAGACCGATCTTCGGCAATTGCAGCGTTTTATCCTGCTTGATACCAGCGCTTAACACCGTAATGGTGACTGTTTCACCACTTTTGGCATATTCCAGCCAGCGCTGAAAAACGCTATTCCAAGTGGGTGTTTTTTTATTATTAACGGCCAGAAGTTCATCACCAGCTTGCAGTTGCGCAATGGCTGCCGGTGAATCGGCATCAACGCTATCAATAATCGGTTTGCTGCCCGGCACACCGATTACCAGAATCAGCCAATAGGCAAAAACAGCGAATATTAAGTTGGCTGCAGGTCCGGCGGCGACGATGGCCACTCGCTTTCGGAGAGATTGCTGGTCAAAACTGACTGCTTTTTCAGATTCCGAAACTTCAGTTTCCCGGCTATCGAGCATTTTGACATAGCCGCCGAGCGGCAAAGCAGCGATAACAAATTCTGTGCCGTTGTTGCCGGTACGCGACCATAATGCTTTACCAAAGCCGACTGAAAACTTCAGTACTTTGACACCACATCGCCGTGCCACCCAGTAATGTCCAAACTCATGGATCACTACCAGCAGACTCAGCGCGATAATAAAATAAAATAACGACTGCATCAGACAATCAATCCGGCGGCAACCTCACGTGCGGCTTTATCAGCTGCCATTACCGTTGCCAAATCTTTTGCCGGCTGCGCTTCAACAGTATCCAGCGTCTGTTCAATGATCTCGGCAATTTCAGTAAAACGGAGCTGTGTTTGTAAAAATGCGGCCACCGCTACTTCATTTGCTGCGTTAAGAATCGCAGTACTGGTACCACCAGCTTCAAGAGCCTGATAAGCCAGTTTCAGGCAAGGAAAACGTTCAAAACTGACCTCAGCAAAATCCAGCCGGCCAGCTTTCACCAAATCCAGTGGCGCGACACCGGAATCAATTCGTTTAGGCCAGGCCAGTGTGTTGGTAATCGGCGTGCGCATATCCGGATTGCCCATCTGCGCTAACACCGAACCATCATCATAATCGACCATAGAGTGGACAATACTTTGCCGGTGTAAAACAACCTCGATCTGACTCGCCGGCAGTCCGAACAACCAATGCGCTTCAATGATTTCCAGACCTTTATTCATCATGGACGCAGAATCCACTGAAATTTTCTGGCCCATTGACCAATTAGGATGTGCCACTGCCTGCGCCGGTGTCACCTCGGCAAGATCTGCCAAATCCCAGTCCCTAAAAGGCCCGCCGGAGGCGGTCAGAATAATGCGTCTGATGCCTTTATCGGCAAACTGATATTGTTGTTTTTCGCCTACCGGCAGGCATTGCCAAATCGCATTGTGTTCACTGTCGACCGGCAACAATTCAGCGCCACTCTCATTCACGGCTTGCATCAACAATGCACCGCTCATCACCAGCGCTTCTTTATTGGCCAGCAAAATACGTTTGCCGGCTTTAGCAGCCGCCAGTGTTGGCATCAGTCCCGCTGCACCAACAATCGCTGCCACCACGATATCGGTATCGTGGCTTTCGGCAATATCATTTAATGCCTGCTCACCGCTCAAAACTTCAGTGGCAATTTTATGTGCAGCAAATTTTTCGGCAAGTTGCATTGCAGCTTGTCTGTCCAGCATTACGGCGATTTTGGGCCGGAACTGACAACATTGCTCAAATAGAGCATCAACAGAACGGTTAGCCGCCAGCGCATAAACCTGATAATCACCAGCATGGCGTGACAATACGTCCAGTGTGCTAACGCCTATCGATCCGGTCGAACCCAGAATCGTAATGCGTTTCAACGGACACCTGCAAGATATAAACCTGCCGCAAACACAGCACTGGCAGCGAGTAAGCTGTCGATACGATCCAGCATGCCGCCATGTCCAGGTAATAACTGGCCGCTGTCTTTAAGCTGATAACTGCGTTTAATCAGGCTTTCAAATAAATCACCGATAACCGATGCCAAAGCTGCCAGCATCGTTAATGCCAGCCACAACATATCACTCAGCTCTGCTTGCAGACCTATGCCAATCGTTAACAAGTAAGCAATACCGACCAACAGCAGGCCTCCGGCCAGCCCTTCAATGGTTTTATTAGGACTGATTTCCCTTGCCAATTTATGCTTGCCAAATTGTTTGCCGAAAAAATAACCACCGGTATCCATCAGCCACACCACCAGCAATAAATACACGACTATCTGTGGGCCGGCATCCACCAGACCATGCAGCCACAAAGCACTGTAAATAAAACCGGATAAGGTAAGCACCGCCAGAATATAACTGCACAGACGCTGCTTTATCACACGATCAAATTGCGCCGGCAGTGGCCGGTGAGCATAAATCATGACAACAGCAGTGATCAAAATCCAAAATGCCAAAAACAGCATCAACACCTGTTGACTGCTAAACAGCGGCAGACTCAGTAATGCCAGAAAAAGCAGTAAAGCGATGCCGGCAACCCGAACACCTCTATTGTGAACGCCGATCATGCTGAGCCATTCCCAACCTGCCAAAGCGGCAGCAATCATCAGAATGATCAGAAACCAAAGACTTGGCAGCAGCAATATCACGGCAGTAATCAGCGGAATTAATAAAGCCGCTGTCAACAGACGTTGTTTAAGCATCGTCTGTTTCCTGTAGTTGCTCGGAGGTTCTGCCAAAACGCCTTTCACGCGTGCCATACCATTCGATAGCCTGATCCAGAGCTCGGGCATTAAATTCCGGCCACAAGGTATCGGTGAAATACAATTCGGTATACGCCAGCTGCCAGATCAGAAAATTGCTGATTCGCTGCTCACCACCGGTGCGGATAAACAAATCCGGCTCAGGTAAGTCGGCGGTGATAAGTTGGCTGTTAATATCGGCTTCCGTTAATGAATCTGCACTGCGTTCACCCTCTGCAACCTGCTTTACCAGCTTTTGCATAGCCTGGGTTAAATCCCAGCGGCCACCGTAATTAGCAGCGATGTTGATGATGAGACTGGTATTGTTTTTCGTGAGGCTTTGCGCAGCGTGAATCTTTTGTTGCAGTGTGTCAGAAAAGCGGCTGATGTCGCCAATGACATTCAAACGGATGTTATTTTTGTGAAGCCGTTTGACCTGATTATCCAGCGCGTGACTGAACAGTTCCATCAACAGATCAACTTCTTTACCGGGACGTCGCCAGTTTTCACTGCTAAAGGCAAACAAACTGAGTACTTCTACACCGCTGGCGACACAATGTTTCACAACACCTTCAACCGCACGCACACCGGCACGATGGCCCATAAAACGGGGTTGTAAACGTTGTTTTGCCCAGCGGCCATTACCATCCATGATGATGGCAATGTGGTGGGGAACAGATCGGGCTGACGCCTGCATAGGGTTCGTGAACCTCGCGGTTACACTTCCATCAGGTCAGTTTCTTTATCGGCCAGAACGTCGTCAATTTTTTTGATGGTGGCGTTGGTCAGCTCTTGAATATTTTCTTCTGCTACCCGCGCTTCATCTTCTGAGATTTCTTTTTCTTTGAGCAGATCTTTTACGGTGCCATTGGCATCACGACGAATATTACGCACCGCGATACGGGCGTTTTCAGCTTCAGACTTGGCGACTTTGACCAAATCCCGGCGACGCTCTTCCGTCAAGGCCGGTATCGGAATACGAATCGTCATACCAGCACTGTTTGGGTTAACCCCAAGATCCGACGTCATAATGGCTTTTTCGATAACAGACACCATGTTTTTTTCCCATGGTGTCACACTGATGGTGCGGGAATCTTCGATACCGACATTGGCAACCTGGCTCAACGGTACATCTGAACCGTAATACGGCACCATGACATGATCCAGCAAACTGGTATGGGCACGGCCAGCGCGGATTTTTGCCATTGCTGTTGATAACGCTGCGACACTTTTTTGCATCCGTTCAGCGGCGTCTTTTTCAATCTCATCAATCATTTTCGAATCCTATTTCACCAACGTACCGACATCTTTGCCATAAATGATGTCAGTCAGATTACCGGATTGGTGCACATTAAATACCCGCAAAGGCATTTTTTGTTCCTGACACATGACCACCGCGGTGGTATCCATGACTGCCAGACGGTTATTAATGACTTCGTCGTAACTTAATGTTGAGTAACGAACCGCATTGGGGTTAGTACGGGGATCATCATCGTAAACACCGTCTACCTGCGTGGCTTTTAGCATCAGATCGGCGCCGATTTCTACAGCCCGCAAACTGGCAGCAGAATCAGTCGTAAAAAACGGATTACCAGTACCCGCCGCAAAAATAACTACCCGGCCTTTTTCCAGATGACGTATCGCACGGCGACGTAAATAATCTTCACAGACTTCATGAATACGAATCGCTGACATGACCCGACAAAAAGTACCATTGCGCTCCAATGCATCCTGCAATGCCAGTGCATTCAATACGGTGGCGAGCATGCCCATATGATCCGCACTGACCCGATCCATCCCTTTAGCCGCAAGGCCCGCACCACGGAAAATATTACCGCCGCCGATAACAATGCCAAGTTCAACGCCCTGCTTGTTGAGGGCGGTGATCTCTTCGGCAAAACGGGCAATCACTTCCGGCTGGATGCCGTATTCGGCATTTCCCATCAGAGCTTCGCCACTTAATTTCAGCAAAACCCGTTTATATACCGGCTGATTACCCGCTTCGGTCATGGATTAATTACCCCGTGCTTGTGCCATAACTTCTTCAGCAAAGTTATCGGCTTTTTTCTCGATACCTTCACCCACTTCGAAGCAGGCAAAACCTTCAACTTTAGCACCGGCTTTGTTTACCAGTTTTTCAACAGTGGTATCCGGATCTTTAACAAATGCCTGACCCAGCAAAGTGACTTCGTTGACAAACTTGCTCATCCGGCCTTCAATCATTTTTTCAACGATTTCTTCAGGCTTGCCACTTTCACGTGCTTGGGTAGCAACAATATCACGTTCTTTTTCAATCAGTTCCTGTGACAGTTCATCCGGTGAAACCGCTTGTGGGCGGCTGGCTGCCACATGCATTGCCAAATCGCGAGCCAATTCAATATCACCACCAGCCAGTTTGACCATGGTGCCGATCCGGTCACCGTGACGATAGCTACCGATAACACCGTTCTCAGCTTGCATCAGGGTGAAACGACGCACCTGAATGTTTTCACCGATTTTGGCGATCAGAGACTGACGTGTGCTATCGATGCTGTCACCGCTGTCCAAAGTCAGTTGCAGCAAGCTTTCCAGATCAGCTGGTTGCTCGGCCAGTACTTTTTTGGCAACAGCGTTAACAAAGTTGATGAAATCATCGGCTTTAGCAACAAAGTCGGTTTCAGAGTTAATTTCCAGCATGACCGCTTGTTTGCCGTCATCGGTCGTTTCGATAGCGATAATGCCTTCAGCCGCAACACGATCCGCTTTCTTGTCAGCTTTCGCCAGACCCGCTTTACGCATGGCTTCAATAGCCGCTTCGATATCACCGTTTGATTCAACCAGTGCTTTTTTACATTCCATCATGCCTGAGCCGGTACGCTCACGCAGTTCTTTTACCAGTGCAGCAGTAATTGCCATTTTTTAAAACCCTTAATCTGTTTGTTTATGGTCGGCCACAAGGCCACACATACAACACAGGCCCGCCTTTGCAGGCGAGCCTGTTGAATACGTCAGCGATTACTCAGCTGCCGCGTCTGCATTTTTTTCTGCAACTTCGACGAATTCTTCGTTGCTGTCACCGGTGGTGACTGATGCACGACCTTCCAGAATCGCATCAGCGATGTTGGCGGTGTACAAACGAATAGCACGCATTGAGTCATCATTGCCCGGGATCACGTAATCAACGCCATCCGGGTTGCTGTTGGTATCAACGACAGCGATAACGGGAATACCAAGTTTGTTGGCTTCCTGAATCGCGATGCGCTCATGGTCAACGTCGATAACAAATAAAGCATCAGGCAAACCGCCCATTTTGCGGATACCACCGATGCTTTTTTCCAGTTTTTCCTGCTCACGTGACAGGTTTAGAACTTCTTTCTTTTTCAGACCTTCGGTTTTGCCGCTTTCAATCATTTCCTGAATCGCATCCAGACGTTTGATTGACTGACGAACCGTTTGGTAGTTGGTCAACATACCGCCTAACCAGCGACGATTGACGTAAGGCATGTTGGCGCGTTCGGCATCTTCACGAATCGCGTCTTGGGCAGCGCGCTTAGTGCCAACAAACAGGATACGGCCTTTTTTAGAAGCCAGTTTGCTGACAAAATTCAGCGCATCATTGAACATCGGCAAGCTGCTTTCGAGATTGACGATATGAATATTGTTACGTTTACCAAAAATAAACTGGCCCATTTTTGGGTTCCAGTAACGGGTTTGGTGACCGAAGTGAACGCCTGCTTCAAGCATTTGGCGCATTGTAATTTTAGCCATGGTTATACCTTTATAATTGGGGTTAATCCTCCATGTACCCCAGTCATCGACTACACTGAACGCGTTCAGGCAGCACCCCGATAACTGTGCCGGCACATGTGTGATTTAGCCTTGCAGCCCATGCCGCAAGGCGCGCATATTATTCCACACTTACCCGACAAAACAAAGTAAAACGCGCTTATCTGCTTATATAGTCTCGCCTGACTGGCATCAGCTATTGTAATACGGCAAACTACAAAGGTTTTAACCACTTAAATCAGGATCAACCAGCACCATGGCTGTGACCATCAAGAACGCTGAAGAAGTCGAAAAAATGCGCGTCGCCGGCAGGCTCGCCGGTGAAGTACTGACCATGATCGGCGATCATGTACAGGCCGGCATTACCACCGATGAGCTGAATCAAATCTGTCACGACTATATTGTTAATGTGCAGGGCGCGATCCCGGCACCACTTAATTATCATGGTTTTCCGAAATCAGTCTGTACTTCGGTCAATCATGTTATTTGTCATGGTATTCCCGGCGATAAAAAGCTTAAAGACGGTGACATCATTAATATCGATGTAACTGTCATCAAAGATGGCTATCACGGCGATACCAGCAAAATGTTCCATGTTGGCAAAACCTCCATTCTGGCGCAGCGTCTGGTCAAAGTCGCCCGTGAATCAATGATGATTGGCATTGAAATGGTCAAACCCGGTATCCGTCTGGGCGATATCGGCCATGCTATTCAGCAGCATGCTGAGAAAGAACATTTTTCCGTGGTTCGTGAATATTGTGGTCATGGTATTGGGCAGGTTTTTCATGAAGAACCGCAAGTGCTGCATTACGGCACGCCTGGTACCGGTATGGCATTGCAAGCCGGTATGACATTTACCATTGAACCCATGATCAATGCCGGCAAACGTCATGTACGGCAATTACCGGATGGCTGGACAGTGGTCACTAAAGACCGATCTTTATCGGCACAATGGGAACACACCATTTTAGTCACCGATGACAGTTTCGACATTCTCACCCTGCGTGATGAAGAGCGCTGAATGAAGGTTTATTAATGACCCAAGCTGATCTTTCGATATGGGATCTCGGCACAGCTGATAACAGCGTTGCTTGCCGTGCTTTGCTGAAAACCGCTCAGCAGGCTTTGAAAGACAAGTTTTTTAATGACCATGCCGACATTGACTGGCTGGTTCACCAGCAAGCACATTTTGTTGACCAGGTTCTGCAGTTTCTCTGGCAACAGTATTTGCCTGCCGAAGCGCCGGCCAGCCTGATTGCCGTCGGCGGTTATGGCCGCGGCGAGTTACACCCGTTTTCCGATGTGGACCTGCTGATCCTGTTAGATGAATCGGTGGCAGAAAAGCCGCCATCAGCTTTGACCGAATTCTTAACGGCGCTTTGGGACATCGGCCTCGACATCGGTCATAGTGTCCGCAGCCTTCAGGAATGCCGCACCCAGGCTGAAGATGACATCACTATCGCCACCAATTTATTGGAAGCGCGGTTTCTCTGCGGCCATCAGACTTTATTCAAAGACCTGCAACAGCTGACGGTCTCGAACAAAACCTGGGATACCCGGCTGTTTTTCGAGCGTAAGCGTCAGGAGCAAATTGATCGGCACCGTAAGTTTAATGAAACCGCCAATAATCTTGAGCCGAATTTAAAAGAATCACCGGGTGGCCTGCGTGATATTCAGGTGATTACCTGGGTGGCCCAACAACATTTTGGTGTGCGTAAACTCGCCGGCCTCAATCAAAAAGGCTTTCTGGCGCAAAGTGAATTTGATGTGCTCGACAAATCCCGCCGCTTTTTATGGAGTGTGCGGTTTGCCCTGCATCATCTTGCCGGCCGTAAGCAAGAAAAGCTGATGATTGATTTTCAGCGGCAAATCGCTACAAAGCTCGGTTATCAGGATACTGAAGAGCGTATGGCGGTTGAGCATTTTATGAAAGACTACTACCGCTGCGCTCGCGCGGTAGGTCAGATGAATGCCCTGCTGCTACAGATCTTTGAAGAGAACATCATTCTTGCCGATGCACCGAGGGATATTCAGCCAATCAACCGGCGGTTTCAGTCACATAACGGCTATTTAGAAACACTCAACGCCGGTATTTTTGCCTTTTACCCTTACGCACTTCTGGAAGTGTTTTTGATCTTGCAGCAAAACCCGCAGCTTAAAGGCATACGCGCCTCAACCATCCGTCAGATCCATGCGCATTTGCATTTGATCGACAAACGTTTTCGCGCCGATATTAAAAACCGCAGCCTATTTATGGAAATTATCCGCCAGCCCAAAGGTGTCACCCATGAATTTCGCCGTATGAATCAGCTTGGCGTCCTCGGCGCTTATTTACCGGGCTTTGGCAAAATTGTCGGCCAGATGCAACATGATTTATTTCATGCTTACACCGTTGATGAACATACGCTGTTTCTGGTGGCTAATTTACGGCGATTTTCCTGCGCAGAGTTTAATACCGAATTTCCGCTCTGCTCAGAGGTGTTTTACCAGTTAGCAAAACCGGAGCTTTTGTATATCGCCGGTATTTTTCATGATATTGCCAAAGGTCGCGGTGGTGATCACAGTGTGCTTGGTGTTGTTGATGCCGAAGCCTTTTGTGCGCAGCACAGTATCAGTCAATACGACACACAAATCGTCACGTTTTTAGTGCGCCATCATTTATCCATGTCAGCCACCGCACAGCGTAAAGATATAGAAGATCCCGATGTGGTGCGCGAATTTGCTGAACTGGTCGGCAGCGTAGAACGGCTCAATTATCTGTATTTGCTGACCGTTGCCGATATTCGTGCCACTAACCGCAATCTTTGGAATAGCTGGCGGGATTCGTTGCTCAAACAGTTGTATCACAGTACCCGGCAATGGCTGGAACACACCGAACAACAAGCGAAAAGCACACAGGAAAAAAGTTACAAGAAATACCAGCAGGCGCTGGACGAACTGACCGAACAGGGTTTTAACCCACAGGATATTTCCATCCTCTGGCAGGATTACGGGCTGGATTACTTCCTGCGTCATAGTGTTGATGAAATTGTCTGGCATACCCGCAACCGGCTTGCTGATCCGGCGATAGAACCAATGATTATTGTCCGCCAGCATAATGAGCCGTCAACACTCGAACTGTTTATCTTCAGCCGTGACCGCCGCGGTTTATTTGCTGCGATGACCTCCACGCTGGAACAACTGCAACTGAATATTCTCGATGCCAAAATCAATACCACCGATGAAGGCAACACGCTCAACACCTTTATCGTCAACGGCGCCAGCCAGCGGCATGAAGACATTATCAAAGCCATGCATAAACAGCTGGCACGCGGTGAACTGACCACGGGCTACAAACCGCAAATCATGCCGCGTACCAGCCGCCTGTTTAAAACCGAACCAACCATTAACTTTGCCGCCAATCAGCAACAAAACCACACCGTGATGGAGCTCTATACACATGACCGGCCGGGGCTGGTGTCAGCTGTCGCTCAGGTACTGGTGTCACAAAACCTGCAACTGATAAACGCCAAACTCACTACCCTCGGTGATCAGGTCGAAGACGTGTTCTTTATTACTAATGATGATGACAATGCGCTGAGTGACGAAGAACAAGCAATGTTACTGGTAGAGCTAAAAATCAAACTGATGCAACAGGCTGAACAGCAAGCTTCGGCGGTGAGTTTTTAAAAAGTTTTTTACCTGGAAATCTTGCGTTCTCAACGCTGAGAATGAAAGTATTCAGATAACACAACAATAAAAAAAGGGATGGCCGAAACCGACCATCCCTTATTGTTATGCATATTGCGCGTTATTCGCCGATAGTTGCCTGTTCAGCTAACTGCGCTGCTTTTTTGTCGCCAATACCTTTGACGTTGACAACCTCACCCATACTGGCAAATTCACCGTTAGCTTCACGGTAATCAACAATATTCGCCGCCGTTGCAGGGCCAATACCATCAATCATTTGCAGTTCATCGGCAGACGCCGTATTCAGGTTGATTTTGTCAGCGGCAAAAGTAGCGCCACTTGCCAGCGAGAAAGCCAGCAGAAAAGCAAAAATCCATTTTTTGAACATCTTCCATACTCCTTGTTCTGATTAAAAATCGGCCTTCATGGCCGACTTTGAGATTACTTTAAATCAATCCAGTATGACAAGCTTTTTGACAGTTTTATTATTTACTTCGCAACTTAAATGATGATAGTTAGAACAACTAACACGCGTTTAACGAACCCTGTCACCAGCACCCTTACCTAATATTGTTGCAAGGATAAACCGAAAATAATCAAGCATGGACCACTGCTGAATCATTGCGGCATCTATTTCTGCAAGTTTTATCGGGTCTGACATATCAACATCATTGATTTGCGCCAAACCGGTGATTCCCGGCCTGACCAAGAAAACACCTCGTTTATCACGTTCATGAATCAGTTCATCTTGACTAAATAAGCAAGGCCTTGGCCCAACCAAACTCATTTCACCTTTTAAAACATTCCATAGTTGTGGCAGCTCATCCAGCTTACTACGCCGCAAAAAATGACCAAAAGGCGTAATCGCATCCCGGGTGGCAAGATGGCTGGCAACATGCGCTGTGTCTTTTTTCATGGTACGGAATTTAACGAGTGTGAAAGGCTTTTGATAACGGCCGACCCGAACCTGCTGAAACAAGGGAGTGCCTGTGTCAAAAAAACCCACGATAAACAGTAACAACATAACCGGTGCTGTTATAAGCAACCCTATTGCTGCCAGAATAATATCCAGAGTCCTAATTGCTATAGCCATTTAACGATGCCATACCGTGCGGTTAATATAAGGTGTATAACTCATTATCAGCTTCACTACCTGCTCAGAGACATTCATATTCTGGTAGTCATCAATATCCATTTGTTCGCCGGGTTGCTGAGCATGTATCGCCGTTGCTGTTTTTACAGACTTAATGACATGCTCGCTATTCAAGCCACTCATTATCAGTACACCGGCATCCATGCCTTCTGGCCGCTCGTGCGACTCGCGTAACATGACTGCCGGAAAGCCCAGAATAGCTGCCTCTTCAGTAATTGTGCCGCTATCAGAGATCGTGCAAAACGCATTTTTTTGCAAATGAATATAGTCAAAAAAGCCAAAAGGTTCGGACAAAATAACTCGTTGATGAAGCGTCATATTATCCAACTGAGCAATTTTTTCTCTTGTCCGAGGATGTGTCGACACAATCACCGGATAACCAAATGTCTCGGCAAGCTGGTTCAACAAACCCAATAATGTTCTTAATCGATCAGGTGAATCAACATTCTCCTGGCGGTGCAGACTGACAACCAAAAATTTTTTCGGTTCGATCTCCAAATTACCTAAAACGGTCGACTCCGCAATCCGTGTCTCGTGATATGCAAGCATCTCAGGCAAATGTGAGCCTGTTTTGATAATCGTTTCCGGTGCAATACCCTCTCCAATAAGATAGCGGCGCGCGTGTTCAGACAATACTAGGTTAATATCACTGAGATGATCAATCACCTTCCGATTAAGCTCCTCAGGAACACGCTGATCAAAACAACGATTACCCGCTTCCATGTGAAAAACCGGAATTTGTCTTTTCTTGGCAGCAATAACGGCCATACCCGTATTGGTATCACCATATATCAAGACAGCTTGAGGTTGCTCCAGTGCTAGTACATGATCAGTCTTGGCAATAATCTCTGCAATAAGCGCCGCTGAACTATCTGCCTTAACCCCAAGAAAATGATCAGGTTTTCTGACCTCTAACTCGTCAAAAAAGATCTGATTCAGACTGTAATCATAATTCTGACCAGAGTGGACGATTACATGATCAAAATGCTGATCAAGTTTCATCATAACCCGGCTCATTTTGATAATTTCTGGTCGCGTCCCCAGTAGCGTCATAACTTTCATGGCATGACGTCCTGAATAAAGGGCTGTTCGCGCAATAGTGACATCAGTTCATTAACGTCCAGTTGCCGTGTGTTATCTGAGGTGTAATCTTTCGCACTGGTAAGGCCCATCTCACCTTCGTCAAAATATTTACTGTAATTCAAATCTCGGTCGTCTGCCGGGATACGGAAATAATCTCCTAAATCTTCAGCCCGGGCCATTTCTTCACGATTGATGAGAGTCTCATACTGCTTTTCACCATGACGCGTTCCAATAACACTCGTCTTGAAGGGCTTCTCAAACAATAACGACAAAGCTTTAGTCAGATTTTCAATATTTGTTGCCGGTGATTTCTGAATAAAAATATCGCCCTGCTGTCCCTGTTCAAAGGCCGTTAATACCAAATCAATGGACTCATCCAGTGACATCAAAAAACGCGTCATCTGAGGATCTGTCACTGTCATCGGTTTATTCGATAACAACTGTTCAACAAACAGTGGAATCACCGAGCCACGCGACCCCATAACATTACCGTATCGCGTGCAACACAGCGTTGTATCGATTATATCTTCTGACATTCTTGATTTGGCTATGGTTACTTTTTCAGCTAGTGACTTAGTGAGGCCCATAGCATTTATCGGATAAACTGCTTTATCAGTACTCAACACCACAACACGATTTACTGCAAAACGTATCGCTGTATTGATAACATTTTCCGTACCTATGACATTAGTCTTAACAGCTTCCATCGGGTAAAACTCACAAGAAGGCACCTGTTTAAGTGCAGCAGCATGAAAAACAAAATCCACACCATGCATAGCCTCCGAAACACTAGACAGATCGCGAACATCGCCGATATGAAATTTCAACCGGGAATCAGCTAACGTAAGACGCATATCTTCCTGCTTTTTTTCATCTCGGCTGAAGATCCGGATCTGACCAATATCCGTTTTTAAAAACCGCTTGGTCACCGCATGTCCGAAAGAACCGGTGCCGCCGGTAATGAGTAGCGTTTTTCCAGTAAACACTTAATTCATCCTCTGTTGGTACATTTGTTCGATCAGAGTAGGCCAGTCTGGACTGATATACCCCGTGGCAGCCATGAATGCCTGCATATCTAATGAGCGGTCGATAACAACCTCATCATCGGGCACAATTTCTATTTGTTTTTCATAAACGGCTGCGATCATTTTCAGCAGGTCATATTTGCTGATCGGTGCCGATGCCAGTTGATACAAGCCTGACAAATCGCTTCTATTCAAAACATATTTGTCCAGAACCCTGGCAACCTCTGTCGTAGGCAACCCAGAAAAAATTGCTCTGCGATAACCTGAAACCTTACTTGTTTGAAACAAAAACCATTCTAATAATGATCGTTTACTGTCTAATTCATGTCCAATGATTGACGTTCTGAATGTCAGAACATGTGACTTATCTGGAATCTCACCAAGATATTTTGTTTTGCCGTAAATATCTTCTGCATCACTGTCATCATTTTCCAGGTAGTTACCTTTTTTACCGCTAAATACGCAGTCTGTACTGATCTGAATTAATCGACACTGATATTGTTCACACAGCTTGGCAATTTGATGTGGCAACAGAGCATTGAGCTGGATGGCCAGTGAACGCTCTGATGCACTGGGATCCTGTTTTATAAGTCCCACACAATTGATCACCCATTCGGGCCGCACTGTTTGAATAACATTTTGTAGCGCTTTTGCATCAAGTACATCTAATGGCTGAAAAAGTTTGTCACGCAAACCGGCTTCAAAGAAACCAATGCTGGCCGGATTTCTTAATGTGCCATAAACCTCATAGCATGGTTTTTGAGAAAAATATCTGAACAACGTACTGCCCAACATACCACTAGCACCAAGAATCAAAATTTTCATTTAGTATCGTTAATGACCTCTTTTAATAATGTTGCTAACTTCTCTGTCTGAGCATTCATCTCAAAATTTTCTTTAAAATAACGTCTGGCGCAATTTCCCATGTGGTCACGTTTTTCTGGTGGAAGCTTATAAAGCGAATGGATCGCTGCCGCCAGTGCACTGCTATCACCTGCTGGCACGACCAATCCAGAACCATTGGATTTAATAATTTCTGCAGATACACCATTCACCGCAGCGAGAATAGGCTTTCCTGCTGCCATATAAGCCTGTAACTTGCTGGGAATGGTTCTTGAAAAAGCTTCACTATCTCTTAGTGTCAGTAAAACCGCATCTGTTGCCGCATACAGCGAAGGCATTTCTGACATCTTAAATCGGCCAGCGAGCACGATATTATCCAGTTGAAATTTTGCCACCTGAGTTTCAAGCCAACGACTACGATGGCCACTACCAACCATAATAATCTTTATTTCTGGCGTAGCTTTAAGCGTTATGGCTGCATCAACAATGGTTTCTAATGACTGTGACTGACCGAAATTACCGGCAAACATTACCGTAAAGTGATTTTTGAACACCGCTGCCAGATGCTTGGTTAACTCAGTTGAATCAACAGACTTGGCAATATCTGGAAAGGAGTTCGGGTAATAAATAACTTTCTCTGCATCAGCCAACTTGTTAACTGGCGCGCGGAATCCCTCCGAAGGGATCAGTAAATGATCACAATACCGATAAATCCATTTAACAAGCTGCCGACAAGCCCACAAAAGACTACGATTCTTAACGAACCCCGAATCTGCCAGGCTTTCCGGCCACAGATCCTGTACCCATAACACCACAGGACAATTTAGTCTTCTTTTCAAATACAAAGCAGGTATGCATGACAATACCGGTGATGGTGCAAACACCAGAATCACATTTGGCTTTTCATTAATAACCAACCTCGGAAAATACCGTAGACCATTCCATATAAATGAAAAGTAATTCATAACTAACTGATAGGCATTAGCCTGATAACGCGGTCTTAGTGGCACACGAATTATTTTTACACCATCACTGTAATCTTCACGAACGATACCCCAACGCTGATAACCAGAAAAAATCTGGCCATCAGGATAATTTGGTTTTCCAGTAAGAACTGTAACCTTATGCCCGAGGTTTGCCAGACAAATAACCAGATCATTAATAATGAATGACTCCGGCCAAAAATACTGACTGACGACAGTGATATTCACGGTTTAAACTTGTCGGCCGGCATAATAACGACGACATAACTTTTCGGCCGCATACACCATCAGGATATTGGCTAAAATCGTGCCAAACAATAAATAACTTTGCCCGGGGACATACCCGAAATTAGTAATTCTGAAAACGATTACCTGAGCAATCAATGCAGCAAAAATCAGATTATTACCAGCCAGTTTAAATGCCAGATATTCCAATGCAGATCCAGCGACAACGACAACCACCATGCCTACAAATAAAAACCATAATGATCCCGGATAAAACAAAAATGCCACCATCCCTGGCAGGTTAATAAAGTGATGTTTTGTTTTATCAATCGCCACATAATCAGAGTTAATCATCAAATCATAAAAACTACTCTCGTAATGCGAATACTTCTCGTCCCAAGCTTCTTTCCAGAGAGGCCAACCCAACTCACCATGCTCAATTACGCCAAACACACCCTCAATGCCAACCCAACGATCAACAAATAAAGGTTTGGTCATTAACACAACTAAACGAATATCCGACTCCAGCTTTGTGAGCCAGCTTTGCTCTGAACTGCTTGATTGGCCGTCAGAGTCAGTTTGAAATGTTTTTGATTCAGTCTGACTCTGCAAGGGGTCGCTTTCAGCCAGCGCACCGATTTGTGTGTTATTTGAATCTGAAATTGATACATTAAATTTAATAACGCGCAGATAATTGACAGTGGTGACCGACAGCGCAAACAAAGTCAAAAAAGCCACTGCGATAATGATCAGTTTACGCCACTGGAAACTAATCTGATTACCTTGAGCCGTTTGATAAACACCATATGCCAATGCTGCCACATTAAGCACCATTGCACGACTCAATAAACTCACACTTGAAAAAAAGCCCTCTGCAAGTGCAATACCAGCAGGCAAAAGTGTAATACGTTGCTGTAAAGCCAGTTCAAAGCGCAAAATCATTGCTGATATGCCGGCCAGTCCAAACGTCAGCAGCCATGTATAAGTCCCACTTATCAGAAACGGTACTTGAATATCAGGTATTTCTCCGCGTTGATAAATGCCAAGCCATAAATTAGAAAGTGCCAACGCAATTATCAACAAAATAAATGCTGACAAGATCCATTTCCGAAATCGGCTATAAAAAGCGAACAGGCTCGGAACCCCTATTTCAGTTTTGACCGGATAGCTGAACAAAAAATATTGCCGGATAATTCCAGCAACAATAACCGCCAGTATCCCAATAGCACCCACCAGCAGTGCCTGATCAAAAAGATCGTGCGAACCGGCAACCTCCACAAAGTAACCGTTTTGCAGCCACAACCTTAGTGAGAATTTTAGCCAAAACCCCAACCACAAAAAAATACTCAGAAACAGCTCAACAAAACTGGCTTGTGACCTTATCGCAAATACCAGCATGGCATTCGCCAAGACAGAAAAAAGCAGATATATCCACCAATCACCATCATACAAAGGGAGCGTTAAGTAAAATAAAATAGCGGCAAAAACGATAATGGCAATTCTGAGCAGTTTCAAAACAAAATCCTGGAAAAAATAAAACTTTTAATACGCGGAGTGTGGCGGTATACAACGATAAATTATCCAGCTCAGCAAGCCAGAAACGAAGAACAAAGTCACCAACAGCGATGGCATCAAGATATTCATTAGCGGCATGACAATACCAACCAAGAGCACACCAAAGGCAACATCACGTTGGACCGTCGGTAATTTATGTAGTTGAATCAGACACATTCTGCTGTGCTGTGCCAAAACCATCAGCCCTGCACCGATAACGGAAAAACCAATAGCCCAAATCATATGAGATTGGGGTAATACATTTATAAACGTCAAAACCAACAAACTCACGCCGATAAAAAGACTGGCACAGAGCTGGTAACCTAAGACACGATCCAACTGATTTTGCTTGTGATAAATTAACGCCGGACCTAAGGCATAAGTATACAAAGAGGCAACTATGGCACCCACAGCAAATCCGGCAATTAAATTACCAGCAAGCACTTTGCCAGCCATAAACACCAGCACCACACGAAACAGATAATTAGTCGCTCCAACTACAACCGTTCCAGCAAAATACGGTGAAAAATCCTGCAGACCAATCGGAATGAAAGGTGCCCGCCATTTAGATACGTTATCTGCAAATAAAAATATTGCAGGTAACAAAGCCCAGACGGCCAACAAGACTTTAAACCAGTCCGGTCTAATACCCACGCTGAGCAGCAAAAGTAGCAGAGCCAAGCCGTTGACAACGATGTACGTTAGACCGAAAGTGAGTTGGTTAGACTTTTCGTGCGCTGCCAGTGGCACTTCCAACAGCCACTCAATTACTTTGCGTAGTAATAAACATGCAACCAGCCATACAGCGACATCGACAAAAATCAGCAATAACCAACTCAAAACTGTTGCGGGAGCAACGCTGTAAATACGCAACTTTTGTAGCCGTATCGCTGCATTTTCCAATGTCTCACCGAGAACCAAATTACGAGCATTGGCCGATATAGACAAAAACACCGCCATAATCGCGCCTTGAATAAGGGCAATATCAGCTGCCAAAACTGCGTTATCAGTCCATGCAGCTACAATGACGAGTAATGTCATGCCAAAAAAGTTTGAGGCAGCAGCGGCTGAGTAAATCAACACACCAACCGTATTTTTATTCAATTTGTAATGGCTTTTTTAACAGGCAAAGAAAAACGGCTTGTATTTTACGTGTTCAAGCCCGATACAACATGCTCTCATCACACCATAGTTAGTCATGCACAACAAGAAGGTGATTTGTTTCGCTGAGTTTTTCACCCAGATCCTAAAAAATAAAAGCGATCTTATCTTGGATGAATAATTATCTTTGTTAAAGCATGTCAGCCGTCATTTTCACGAAGGCGTGAACCCGCTCAAGTTAAAGCAGTTTTCTTCAGTTGCTCTTTCATCGTTACAACAGGCTGCCAACCCAATTGCTCTCGAATTTTACGGGTATCAATCTCAAGAGAACCAAATAGCCTATCTGCTACTGCTTTTTTACCTAACAAACCTGCAGCAAATTTCATCCACGCTATGGGCACCGGAATTAAGCGAGATTTTTTACCGTGCGCCATAGCAATCATTTGGATTAATTGTGTTGTAGAAACCGCCTCATCGTCTGCTAATAAATAAGTCTGATTGGCCGCAGCAGGATGGGTTGTGACAAGTAATATAGCAGAAACCAGATTATCCAATGCCAATAATGAGCGCCTATTAGTAATAGCCCCAAACGGTAACGGCAGACCCTCTTTTATCAGCTTTATCAAATTGGCAAAGTTGCCCTTAACGCCCGGACCATAAATCAATGGCGGACGCAAAATGACAACTTCCATCCCAGTGCGCTGACCAATCACTGTCAATACCTGCTCAGCGGCCCATTTGGAACGAGCATAATCATCTTGAGGTAAAGGCGCATCCAACTCGGTAAATGATTTTTGATACGTTGTCTCACCATTGACCTTGATTGAGCTGATAAATACAAACCGCTTCACACCGGCGTCGGCAGCTGCCAAGGCCAGTTTTTTAGTCAAAGTAACATTCATTGAGTGATAAACAGTAGCAGGGTCGTCATGATCTTCTTTCATGACATGCGCTCGGGCAGCCGTATGGATTACGACATCAATGCTCTGCATGGCAGAAATTAGCGATTGATAGTTTGCATCTGTCATATTTTGATTGCAGGAGAACTGTTCAAGGTCACCCACAACAAACTGTTTAACCTCACTAGGTAGTAGCTTAGTGTTCGACCTTACCAAAGCAGATACTTTATAACCAGAATGGTAAGCCTCTCTGGTTAAAGCACTTCCCACAAAGCCTGTTGCTCCTGTTACTAATAAATTTTGGCAATCAGTCATTGGATTTCAGTGCTTCATAAATTTCTAAATGTTTTGTAACTATTTTTTCAATAGCAAATGCCTCTTCAGCAAGTTTTCTGCCGGCCTTTCCCATTTTATTTCGTAGGTCAGAGTTTTGAGTAAGCTTTTGAATTGCATCAGCTAACGCTAATGCATTTTTAACTGGCACAAGAAGCCCGGTTATATTTGGCAAGATGGCATCGCGGCAACCTGGAACATCTGTAGTAACAACAGCTCTGCCACAGGCTGCAGCTTCAACTAGGCTTTTTGGCAAACCTTCCCGATAAGATGGTAAACACACAATATTCGCAGCCGCGTACTGTGATGCTATATCACCCCTGAAGCCAAGCAATTTAATAACCCCCTGAGTTTTCCAATATTCGAGTTCGAATTCCGTGACTGTTGTTGGGTTACCCAAATCTTTTGAACCGATTAACCTCATCTCAACGTCAACGCCTCGTTGACGCAGGATATGAGCAGCTTGAACAAATTCATTTATCCCTTTGTCTTTCAACAATCTAGCAGCCATTACTACAACTGTTTTACCTTCCGGCTCAGGGACGAATGGATAATCTGCTAATGAAACGCCAGAACCACGAATTAATCTGGTTTGTTCCGGCTTCACACAACCATTTGTTATTAAGTCTTGAGAATCATCAGGGTTCTGAAAAATAACTATCAGGCGCTTATGTAAAAAAGCAGTCTTATAAAGTTTGGTCACAAACCACGCTCGAAATTTAGCCCAAAAAGACTCTGAGACAAAAACGGTACCAAGCCCCGAAACAGCTGCTACTACTGACTTAACACCACAAATCTGCGCCACAATACCACCATAAATAACTGGCTTAATCGTCACCAAATGAACAATGTCTGGCTTAATTTTATAAAACAAGTGAACTAATTGAATTAACGCCTTAAGCTCAATGATAGGGTTTTGTCCACTGCGAGCGAAGTCAACAGCATGGTGTTTAAAACCATATGATTTAATAGACTTAACACCATGCCCTGCACTTGTAGCAATATGAACTTCGTAACCAGCGCTTTTAGCAGCCAATGCAATTGGGAAACGGTGAGACAAAAAAAATTCTGCAGTATTAACTACATACAAAATCTTTTGAGATTGACTGGTAGGACTATTCTTTTCAGGCATTCTCAATATACCAAGGCATTGCCTTGGCGATGCCATCTTGAAGACGGAACTCTGGAGTATAGTTCAGTTTAGATTGGATTTTACTAATATCCGCTTGTGAATGGCGCACATCACCGGCACGAAAGTCACGAAACACCGGAGCTTTGTTATAGGATTTACTATTATCTTGTATTGTAATTTTTAAAGAATGGAACAATTCGTTTAAGGATGTACGTTCACCAACCGCAACGTTATAGACCTGATTCTGCGCATCACCTGTTGCAATGGCTGCCAAAATATTGGCCTGAACAGCATTCTCCACAAAGCAAAAGTCCCTGCTGGTTTCGCCGTCACCATTAATAAATACATCATCATCGTTTAACATGGCAGCAATCCACTTTGGAATAACGGCAGCATATGCACCGTTTGGATCCTGGCGTTTACCAAACACGTTGAAGTACCTCAAACCAATGGTTTTAAAGCCATATGCTTTTGCAAACACATCAGCATATAACTCGTTTACGAACTTCGTGACTGCATACGGTGATAAAGGCTTACCAATATTTTCTTCAACTTTTGGCAATGCTGGATGATCACCATAAGTTGAACTGCTCGCTGCATAGGTAAAGCTAGTCACACCGGCATCACGGGCAGCAACTAGCATATTCAGAAAACCGTTTATATTTGTATCATTAGTTGAAATAGGATCAACTATAGAACGCGGCACTGATCCAAGCGCAGCTTGATGCAGCACGTAGTCCACTCCTTCACAAGCTCTTTGGCAATCATTCAAACTACAAATATCACCCTCAATAAAAGTAAAATTTCCCCATTGTTCAGCGGTTAGTAAACTGCGTACCTCATCAAGATTGTTCTGGTAACCGGTAGCAAAGTTATCTAAACCAACTATACGCTGGTTTAATTTCAGCAAATGCTCCAATAAATTGGATCCAATAAAACCAGCTACACCTGTAATTAACCAGGTTTTAGGGTTAGCAGTCAGTGTTTTTAAAGAGTCTGTGTAATATGTCATTTAATGAATGTTTGAGGCATTTTATTGAGATGTTGTTAAAGTCGCAGGTCACTCGCCTCGGCGGGTAACACATATTTCAAGTCATAAAGGACGTGTAACGACTTACCCAATTTACGAATATTTTCAATGCTCATCTCAGCAAATTGTTTGTGTGCTACAGCCATAGTAATTGCATCATACACCCCATTCTCAAGCGTATTTACAGGGGTAATCCCATATTCATGTTCAGCTTCATGGTGGTTAATCCACGGGTCGTAACAATCAACTTGAACACCGTAATCTTGAAGCTCAGCAATAATATCTACCACTTTTGTATTACGCAGATCCGGGCAGTTTTCTTTGAATGTAAGGCCCAAAACCAACACTCGACTACCTTCTACGTGGATACGTTTTTTGAGCATGGCTTTCACCAGTTGGCTTGCAACATACGCCCCCATACCATCGTTGAGACGTCTTCCTGCAAGAATCATCTCCGGGTGATAGCCAACAGTCTGCGCTTTATGAGTCAAATAATAGGGATCTACGCCAATACAGTGGCCACCGACCAACCCGGGTCGAAATGGTAAAAAATTCCATTTAGTGCCAGCAGCCTTGAGCACTTCTTCAGTATCAATGCCTAATTTATTGAAGATAATAGCTAATTCGTTAATCAGACCTATATTCACGTCACGCTGAGTGTTCTCTATCACCTTTGCCGCTTCGGCAACCTTAATAGAACTTGCCTTGTAAGTACCAGCAGTAATAATTGACCGGTATATTTCATCAACAATATTGGCAACTTCCGGTGTCGAGCCAGAAGTTACTTTCAGGATGTTGGTTACACGGTGCTCTTTGTCACCAGGGTTAATTCGCTCAGGGCTATATCCACAATAAAAGTTTTCATTAAATTTTAAACCAGACTCCCGTTCCAACACGGGAACACAATCGTCTTCTGTTGCTCCCGGATAAACAGTCGATTCATAAATGACAATGTCGCCATGCTTGAGTACCTTACCGATCGTTTCACTGGCTTTGATGAGCGGTGTCAAATCCGGCTGTTTGTGCTCATTAATGGGGGTTGGGACTGTAACTATAAAAACATTACAGTTTTTAAGATCATCTAATGCACTGCTGTAAGACAAATAAGTAGTAGCAGCTAATTCTTCATCTTCAACTTCCAATGTACTGTCATGGCCTCGTTGCAACTCAGCCAAACGATCAACATTAATATCAAATCCGATCGTCATATATTTTTTGCCAAACTCGACAGCCAGTGGCAAACCAACATACCCCATGCCGATAATTGCAATTTTTATTTCATTTTTAATCATTAAACACCTAAACCTAAATTACTTCGTAGCACGGCATGCGCCTTTAATTACGGCTAAAAGCCTCGGGGCTTGGGATTGCAGTGAATACTTCTCTTCAATCAATCGCTTACCAACCATACCAAGCTGGTTCCGAGATAACTCATCCAATTCGAGCAATCTTGTCAGAGCATTTTCCCATTCAACCTGAGAGTTCGCCAGTAAGCCGTTTATTCCAGGTTTTACTATTTCAGCATTAACTCCAACCGGTGATGCGATTACAGGGAGTCCACAAGCCATATATTGAATCAGCTTATAACCACACTTACCACGCTCCCATGGCGAATCTTTTAAGGGCATAATGCCAATATCAAATTGTTGGATTAACGAAACTTCAGTATCTTCAGTCCAGGGCCAAACTTCTACTGGTGACCCTTTAAAATCTTCACTATTCGCTCCAATCGCCACAAAACGTACTGCATAATCTTTTTTTATTGCAGCAAATACAGGCAAAAGCTTATGTAAATAGTGACTGGTTTGAGGCGAACCTATCCAACCGATAATTGGCAAATTATTGTACTTTTTTTGCTTTGGCTGATAACGCAACAAATCAATCACGGTGGGAATCAATTCTACTTTTTTAGCACCGGCCTGGATTGCACGGTTAGCTAGGTATGCATTACCAGCGATCACCTGTGTCGCATTTCGCATCACGGCATCTATCTTTCGACCAAGTAACCATCTCACGAACTTTTGAGGATGATTGTCATAACGATGAAATAATGCATCGTCATAGTCCACAACATAAGGTATACCAAGCAATCGTAAAACCCGTTCTGCTGTTGCAGGCATAAATGGGAAAAGTTCTTTTTCAATAAGAATTAGATCGTACTTATAAACTTTAAAAAGTTGTAAAAGACGCCTAGTATATCCCTTAAAAATTTGACGCCAATTAGTACGTTTTGAATACAAAGCACTTAAATAATCATTTGAAAACAAGGGAGAAACTGTCACAGATATTCCCTGTTCTCGCAAAAAAGGTAAATATTGATAAGACCTTATTCGGCTACTAGCCCCCATCGAGTCATAGCGAGACATCAAAAGAATCTTCATGGCTCGTTAACGCGCTCGCCAGCAATAATTTTTGGCAACGCCGCGTAAAGCATTTTGTATCCAAGAACCGTATTCCTAATACCTTGCCAATCACGCTTCAACAGACAAAATATAGCTCTGGTAAATGGTTCAATCAAACAAGTAATGGTTAACAGGATCGATGCCTGCCATGTAGGGAAATGCTTGAAACCATAAAGCAATCGGCTGCTTAATGAATAGAATAAACGCTTCGCTTTTACCTGCCTAGAAGTACCGCCACCGGCGTGAAAAGCACGGGCCTCACTTAGATACCAACTATCCCAACCAAGCTGTTTTGCCCGTATAGAAAAGTCGACATCTTCAAGATAAACAAAGAATCGATCATCAAACCCCATACATTCTTCGAACACAACTTTACGAATTAAATAAAAGGCCCCAATAACATGATCGATTTGGCGAGAACTCTGATGATCCCATTCCAGCATGTGCATGCCAATATCATTGAGGATCGGTAACTTATCAAGTCCAAGCGCAGGGGCACAAAGCCTAACTAGAGAAGGAAAGCGCGCGCAACTTCGACTGACCTCACCCTGTTCATCGACTAGTTGAATGCCGCAAATACCAACACTAGCATTTTCAGTCTGTTCGATGAACGCCAATGGCACCGAAAGCGATCCTTTCTGCAGCCGAGTATCGGGGTTCAGAAACAATAAATACGATGAATCCGCCTCCGCCGCACCGATATTGCAAGCAGCCGCAAAACCTAAATTTTCACCAGTGCGAATCAAAATCACACCGGGAATCTTCTCGATCAGATTAAGGGAACCATCGACAGAACCATTATCAACCACAACGATTTTAGAAACTAACCCATTGTTGTAAGCCAATATAGAATTGACACAATCGGCAAGTTGCTGACCTGCATTCCAATTAACAATAACAACTGTAAGGCGCTTAGCTATCAACTATCGTCCCCAACAATCATTAAGCTCTTGTTTCATAGCTCATTAAAATGCTGTTCTTAAACGTGATATAGATTCTCTCTTTTCTAAAACATATTTTGGAGTTATAAGTGCCAGTAGACAGGCACATATCAAAAATAACTTCAATTTAAATGGCGCATATCTGACAGCTTCTAACATCAGCTTAATTGCGTGATTTCTACCCTTTTCGTTAGCTGCATAAAGACCCGCATCAAAAAAACTGATACATAAATATCTTTTAAATACATAAGAAGATATTTTTTCAGGATAATACATCGCCCAACGCCTCTGAACATGCAAGTCACCGAGCTTATTCGGCAATTTTGATGATTGCGTCAAGCCCTGTGGACTCGATCGATAAGCACCAAGAGTTTCAGAAATATTTTCAAATTTAAATCCTCTGTAGAATGCTGTCATCCAAAAATCCCAATCAGCACAATAGTTATCAAAGCTTTCATCAAAGCCACCTAAACTAACGACTACTCTTCGTCTAATAAGAGGTGAAAAAACAGCACCGACAGGATTACCAACTACAAATGAAACTTCGGTATAAATGCCATCGTACTCATATTCACGTGGCAATTTTTTTTTACCGCTTTCGAGTATCTCATATAATGAATTAACAATATCAACGCAAAAATTATCCCTAAAAAATTCAACTTGTAATTTAATCTTGTTGGGATAAATGAGATCATCCGCGTCAAGAAATTGAATAAACTCTCCTTTAGAAATAGAAAGTCCAGTATTCCGCGCACTAGAAAGCCCTTTATTCTCTTGTCTGAGCAGAATTATTTTTTCGCCAAAAATCTCTGTAAGATACTGAAATGTGTCATCAGTCGAACCATCGTCAACAACAACAATCTCAATCTCTTGATATGATTGACTCAAAATGGATTCTATAGTTTCCGCAATTGTATCTTTAGACTGATAAGAAGGAACAATTACAGAAACAAGACCTTGCGTATATCGACTGTCCAAAATGATTGACTTTCTATCAGGTACCGCTTCAATCATTGAATATCGTGCCTTTGTTACTCATCAACACAGCCCATATTTTTAACATTATTTTTCACCCATTAAAGTTTTACCTTATTTAAGGTAATGATATTAATCATGAGAGCCAATAAAACTTTTATATTTCTAGTCAGACAAAAACTTGTCCACATAGCCATTCGATAGTTTAATTTGAACCTCAGAGAAAGTATCCGACGCGAATACATATAAATAGCTTCTGGCATATATTTAGGGTAGCGAGCCAGAATAATATTACAGGTATTGAGTCCATCTAAATCATATTTCGTTATATTCCCTACGGATTCATGCGTTTCAATATAATCATCTACTGATACATTATTCGTGTGTCTTCGATACCGTCCCAAAACTTCATCGATATAATTTATTGTCCCACCATTCGCTAGAGTTTCTACCCAATACAACCAGTCAGATACAACCGGTAGTGTTCCATCAAAACCATTATGAGGAGCATTACTAGCTTTAATCATGGTCGAACAAGCGCCGTTGAAAGCACCATACTTTATACATTCTCTTACGTTACCATTTATCTGTTTTTTCTTATCATTAAAATAGGAAAGCGTTTGACCCGTATCAGAATCAAAAACATCCAAATTGTGATAGCAGATGGTACAGTTAGAGTTATTTTCCATGAATTCAACTTGCCGACTCAGTTTGCCCGGTAGCATCAAGTCATCTCCACCCATCCAAGCAATATATTTACCAGAGCAGGCAAAATGAGCCAGATTAGAGTTTGCCGTTATGCCCTGATTACTATCGGAAAGTCTCAACACGAACTTCCCGTGATAGTGATAGCTGTATTGCAGTAACATTTCCTGCGTGCCATCACTAGAACCATCATCTGCTACAACAATTTCAAAATTGGGGTAATCCTGTGCAAGGCAAGATTCGATACATTCACGTAGAAAGTCTTTTTGGTTATAGGTTATGATGGCAATGCTTACCAATGGCCATGCTTCATATTTTTTCTTTGGTTTATGATTCATGTGTTGGAAGACGGTGTTGTCTTTTGTAGGCATCGATCAGCGAATAATGAGAACGGTTGACGACTTCTACAGATCTATTTTCTGCGAAGGTGTTGATAACTTCATGCGCCTTAAATGTTCTTGCGGATAAATCTAGTAGCTCACTCATTTTCCATTTTTCCAGCTTTTCTGGATTCTTCTTTAAAACCTCAAACTTGTCATTCTCATTAAAATGTCTGATATGCATCATCAGCTCGTTGTTTTCTTGGTTTACGTCAACATCTTTATGAAAACTGAGGTCAGCACCCCAGATATTAATTTTTTTATAGTTTGCCCAGACTGCGAAAAATATTGCGTATATCAAAACGTTGATACATGGAGGAGTAAATAACCCTGATGACAGCATTACTCGTTCTCTAGCTTTCCTCATTGATACATCTGAAGAAAATAAGTTTACTTTTATAATTTTTATATTTTCTCTATTTATGTGCTCATCCAATATTCTTTTATCTGCAAAAGAAGGAATAAATATTTGCATGTTCCAACCAGTGACTTTATTTATCCTATTGTATGTTTTTTCACGTCGTTTGACCCAATCGGGGTGAGCTCGATTTGTAAAAAAGTACTCATCTAGGAAGAAATAACAGACTGGTTTCAGGATTGTGTATAACTCATCATCACAGAAGTTATTCACGCAATAAAAATCGCTATTCCCTACATATTCAAGAAGAGTTTGTTTATCAACTTTCATGCTCGGTCCGTTACCAAGCACATGCACATCATTATGATGCTTATTGAAATTAATCGTTTTAAGGTTAGGATATCCTTTCAGATGACCGATCGATACCCTGTAAAAAAATTTAAGTAAGCTTTTTAAGGTCCTTGGAATCAGCAGAAAAAGTAGCCCAAAGAACTTTTCCATCACTTTTTACTCACCAACTCAGACAAACTACTACAGCTCATAAGGCTCTCTCTTGATACCCATTCATTCCATTCCTCCACCTCACTCCAGTCTGAGAGGAATAGGAAGTCAAGTCCTGCCCTTCGCGCAGCTCGGTAATCATATTTACTGTCGCCAATGAAGACTGCAGGCATCACGATATTGCCATTGGCAATTTCTCGCATCAGGATCTCGTCCTTGCTATCTGGGCTGCCATAAATGCCGCCATCTGCTAGCTTTGCGAGGCCTCGTTTTACAAAAATGTCTCGTAACTCAGATTGATCGCCACCCGATACTACCAACCAACGCGCTTGGCAGGTTCTAGCCCTAAGCTCTTCAAGTCCATTCGCCACCTCACAGTTCATAAGTGATTGCTTTACTTGAGTAGCGAAATTCTCGGCAAGATGGTCAAGCTCGGTTTGATTAATAGGCTTGCTCAAAATGGTGCTTAGAAAATATTCGAATTTCTTGTATCTTGATATACCACCATTTTGTTGGTGATAATATGTAAGTGCCCGTGCATATTCATTACCATAGTGCCTGGTAACATCAAAAAAAGCCTCTGTCTTAATTGAGTTCGAGTTAAGCAAAACGCCATCACAATCGAACACAATCGTTTTATAGTTTTCAATATTCATACTTTCTAAACAATCAGGCCAAATAATCATTTAGAATTTCAATTAAATCATATTTCCCATAAACTCTGCAGGTATGCTTGTATTTGAGGACTTTTTGCATATCTATTTCTTTAAGTTTCAACTTTTCATTGATCCACTCAGGACTTCTTAGAAATAAAGCATCTGCAAATGCAAGTTGCCCCATTCTATTGAGCTGTTTTCTACCATATCTGTATTCAACGATAAAGTCATAGAATTCAAACCCTTGCTGCGTCATAAACTGGCAAACATCGCCGAACAAGGGTTGCCCATGATAGAGCTCAGTGAACTCGACTTCTGCTTCAATTCCAAGTGCAGTCTCCAGCCCTCCACCTACCGCTCCCATTAAAATTTCCAGTTCACTCCCTTGCGTATCAATTTTTATAAAGTCATATTCTCCAATATCTGGATAAAGTGTCCTGATCGTTTTACACTCTATCTCAACTTCATCAATGATCTCCCACCTATGGGAATCAGGAAATTTAATGTGGTATTCCATCCTTGGTTTATAAAAGGAGGTTAGCTCTGGTTTTCTAGTTAGATAAAGTGTTCTTTTTTCATCTTTAGAGCCTAGGGCATGAGTAAATATTCTGACATTATCCTTTTTGTTCATGCTGTTCAAACTTCTTTCGTCTGGCTCAAACATTACAAGCTCTATATCTTCTACATTCTCCCACCCAGCATCTAGTCTTGGATTAGCAGAGCCGATATCTAGTAGCCTCAATTTGCTCATAAGTATTCCTTGAATTTATCAACTATCGCTTCTGCAATCTTGAAATCATCCTCCCAATCGATATCAAAGCCTTGAATTTTATCCAGAGGATAAAAACAAGGATTTTGTCCAATACGATCATCAAGTTTGCTATATATGTCTGCATTGGCCAGAAATACAGCACTATTGACTTCATGCAAAGGCTTCAATGTCTGCGTTCTAGGCCACTTTTCCAGGCTTCTGTCGTAATTCACCGGCCCATTGTCATCCCACAAGAAGCCATGTATCAGATTAGTGGTCATCAATGAATCATACCCATGACTAAGGACTTCGTAATACTTAGTAATAATTTGGTCGTAGTCATGCGCTGTTACGAACGGCGAGGTCACATGGGTCCAGAGAATGTCTCCATCACCAACTAGATTCAGTGCATGAGCTACGAGCTCATCGGTACTGGTTTGACTGGATGCAAGGGAATCGAGTCGATGATGCATAACCAATTTTGGCTGGTTAAGCGATGCAGCATAGTCCAGAATTTCTGTATCGTTGGTGCTGAGATAGATGGTAGAAACCTTTTCCGCCTGTATAAGTTGCTGCAGCTTGATTTCTATCAACCCATTCGCATAACCGCCGAATGGTCTAATATTTTTTCTGGGGACCCTTTCACTACCCTTACGACAGGGTAAAAAAGCTTTCACAGTCATGCTTCGCTCTCAATAAGGCCATACACACTGACCGTCGGCAGCCGATATTGCGTCGGTGTGATACAAAGCAAATCTACGCCATTACACATCTGAATGTAGGCATCAAACAGGTTTGTCGTTTCTTCATTTCTGGGGTCACCTGCTGGGTAACCATCAAAACCTGCGAGCAAAACCCGTTTTGCCTTACCGCTCGTCAACACCGCTAATGCATAAGCAACCACAAGTGATGTTGGCAATACGCAATAGTTTGCGTTGATATCGAATGTATCGGCCTTTACCTGCAAACCGAAATCCAGCAATGTTTTTCCCCTTAACGATTCAAGCACATCTTCAGGCAACATGCTGGCCGGCGTTATAAGCGGTTGCGACAAGTTGGCATGGGCTTCACAGTCCGCAAGCAGTCGGATCGGATGACAGGCCACACGCACCTCGATCAGGGATTGATCTATCGCCGATTGCGTGTTGAGTGCCAGCACCAGTGGTTGTTTTTGCCTGATATAACTTTCAATCGCATGCCTGTGTAGCTTGACACCCGGCCCCGTTCCAAGCAACAAGACTTCGCGGCCTGCGAACAGGCTGGTTGGCGCCCATTTACCTCGTGCTTCACCCTGGTAGAATTGACGCGCGGCATCAAGTGTATCCAGGCTGAATTTTTTACCACCTTCAATTTTGAGGTGCTCTATCACGGCCAAGATATCTTCTTCGCTGTAGCGGCTGTCGGCGATCATTTCCTGTATGTAGGAAGGATGGATACCGTATTTTCCTGCGAGATAATAGTAGGGATTTGTTCCCCAGCCATACCTGACCTGAAGTGGCTTGAAATAATGCCTGATAACTTCAAGCAATCGAGTAATATTCGGCTGCTGCCGCCTGCGCTCAGATAAGGCCAGTGCTAAATATTCGGTTTGGACATTACCTGGACCACGGCCCATGCCGGTCACAGTGCAGTCAACCCATGTGACACCAACTTCAACTGCCTGAATTGAGTTTACAAGGGCCTGACTCATATTGTCATGAGTGTGAATGCCAAGTTCACCTTGCCAAGCCTGCCTGAACAGTGCGGCAATATGTTTAACTTCACCCGGTGCCAGACAGCCCATGCTATCAGCGAAATACAAAACATCGATTGGGTAATGAACTGCAAGCGATGCAAGCTTAACGATCTCTTCATCACTTCGGTCGGCAACCTGCATAAGGTTGATACCCACTCGATATCCACGCTGCTTAAACCAACCGATTGCCGGCAACATAGCTTCAAACTCGTTAACATGACAGGCAATTCTGACCAACGTCACAGGACTTTCACTTTTGACTGAAAACAATGTTTTAAGTGTGAAAAACAGTGCATAAGTTTCTTTCGGTAGCTCAGCGGCGTTAACCATCACGCCAATTCTGTTTTCAAGTTCTATAGGAATGGAAAGACTACGTAAAAATTCATCGCTGCTGAATGCGAATCCACCTTTGAAGCCCTTATTAACCGGTGAACGTAGACCAACTTCAACATAATCTATTTTCAATGCAACCATCGCGTCGAAATAGGCGCTAACCAACTCAGAAGAAAAATCCCAAGCCGTGTAATAACCTCCATCGCGTAAAGTACAGTCGACTATTTTGATGTGCTGCTCAAGCATGGCTGGCCATCCTCCTAAAGTAGTCGTTTTTTTCGATGAGTTCGCTGTAAGTACCCTGATCAACAACACTGCCATCTTTGATAAAAAATATTGTGTCGCATTGCTGCACAGTCTTCAGGCGGTGAGCAATCATGATGATAGTCTTCTGACCGCTAAAATCATGGATGGCGTCCATAATCATTTTCTCAGTAATACCGTCAAGTGCGCTGGTGGCCTCGTCAAACACCAAAACCTGTGCATCATGATATAAAGCCCGTGCAATACCGATTCGCTGCCGCTGTCCACCTGATAGTTGAACACCGCGTTCGCCGATCCGAGTATTTAAACCTTGCGGCAGCGCTGTAATTAACTCGTCCAAGTGAGCTAATTCGATAGCTTTTATAACTTGGACATTATCGATCTCATCCTCCGGTATACCAAAAGCGACATTTTCAGCAATTGTGCCTTCAGAGAGAAATATACTCTGAGGAACAAATCCGATGGTATCCTGCCATGCACGGCAACTTTGCTTATCGATAATATGTTCGTCAATAATGAGCTGCCCCTGTTGTGGCTGAATTAGGCCGAGCAGGATGTCGATGGCAGTGGACTTTCCGCCACCTGATGGCCCAACGATACCGGTGACTTTGTTTGACGGTATATGCATGTTAAAGCTTTTCAATGCCGGCTCTGATTTGCTTGGATAGGTGAAGGTGATGTCCTGCAAATTAATGCTTTTCGAAAGCTTTATTTTTGGTAAAGCCGATTTTGTAACCAGTGTGGACTTTGATTCTTCTTCAACCTGTGAAGCCAGCAGATCTTCCCTGATGGACTCAAAAGCAGCTATGTTGCCCTTTACATGACCCATAGATGAATAAATTTGCTGAAAGGCCGGTAAAAGTTTGAAACCTGCCAGTGCGTATAACGATAAGGTTGGCAGAATGAAACCCAGATCAGCGCGTTCGCTGGCAATCAAAAACAGTACTAGACCAATCATTGCCCCAAAGGCTAAGAGTTCCATGAGATAACGCGGAACTTGCTGTAATGCATTGTTATTACCGCGTGCATATGCGAATTGATTGCCTGTCTTGGCAAAACGTCGAATAAAGTTTTTATCACGGTTCAACAACAGTACGTCTTTAATCCCACCAAAACCCTCATTCATAAGACGAAAACGCAATGTGAGAACGTATGACAGCATTTCCCCGTTGTGTTGCAATCGCCTGCGAACCAGTTTGTAAAGAATGACATAAGCCCCTACAAAAAAAAGTAATCCTGTCAAAGCAATGATCGGATTGTAGACAAAAATCAACATTGACAGAAAAAGAGCCAAGACAATCCTCGCATTCATGTTCATCAGAGGTTGAATCACACCGTCAGTTACTCGAACGGCTTCACTGGAAATCTGTTTAGTCAACTGAGCGCTGCTGCCACCGGCGTGGAAAAGCCATGGCTGTTTCATATAGTGAATGTATAGTCTATCGGCAATCTCGGTACCGACTTTGGCACCAAACATTGATAACTTCCAAACGGTATACATCGAGATTAGTGAAGCAAACGCCAAGGCAAAAAGTACGCCGGCACCAACCCAAAATACAAAATCATAGGGTTGAATCAAACCTGAAAGCTGATACAAAGAAGCAAGCAGATTGTCACCATCAAGTATAGATATGTCTCCAACCAGCGCCATGAACGGTGCAATTGAAGCAATACCAACAACCTCCGCCAGCGCCATCACAATCACTAACATTTGCAAGCTGAAGAATCGCTTTCGCTGGCTGACACTAAGTAAGCTGAATAACTGCTTGACCAATTTAAACATTATTAGAATAACTTACCGTCGAGCTGATGAAACCGGTTGATGGTAGTGATGACAGTATCCACTTGCGACTGTGTCATCACTGGGCTAATCGGTAAGCTCAGGATCTTAGACTGCAAGTCTTCGGTCGTCTGTAATACTGTCTCACTTAAACCTTGATAGGCAGACTGTTCGTGGGGGGCGACAGGATAGTGGATCATAGTCTGAATTCCTTCATCGTAAAGCCATTGCTGGATGGCATCGCGATGAGGTGTGACAACCACGTAGAGGTGGAAAACATGATGTTCCAGTTGTTTAATATCTGCGATAGCTTTATCAACCGGCAACTTTATTTCTGGACGCCTGATACCATGTGTATAAGCAAGGGCAATTTGACGGCGATGCCTCACTTCATCATCAAGGTTTCGTAGCTTGATCCTTAAAAAGGCTGCCTGCATTTCGTCAAGACGGCTGTTGATCCCTTTATAGGCATATTGGTACTTTTGCTCCGAGCCGTAGTTGCCAAGTGCAGAAATCACTCTAGCAAGCTCAGCATCATCGGTTGTAACGGCACCCCCATCACCGAGGGCACCAAGATTTTTGCCCGGATAAAAACTGAACCCAGCCGCATGACCCCAACTACCTACTTTTTTGCCTTCTCTCATGGCTCCATGCGCCTGGGCCGAATCCTCTATGACTAGTAGGTCGTGACGTTTGGCAATATCGTTAATAGCCAACATGTCAGCCATTTGGCCATAAAGATGCACGGGCATGATCGCACGAGTTTTTTCACCAATTGCTTTCTCAGTTAGAGCGGGCGACAGGTTATAGCTGAAATCGTCCGGATCGACCAAGACAGGTACAAGACGGTTTTCGGTGATGGCAAGAATCGTCGCAATGAACGTGTTGGCGGGAACAATAATCTCATCACCTTCACGCAGTCTGCCGAGTTCCTTGTAAGCTCGGAGTATTAAATTCAATGCATCCAGCCCATTGGCAACACCGACACAGTATTTAGAGCCGCAATAGTCAGCAAATTCTTGCTCGAACAATTCAACCTGTTCTCCTCGAATGTACCAGCCAGAGTCAATCACCTGTGTCGCTGCCTGGATCAATTCCTCGCGATAACGAGCATTGACCGTTTTCAAATCCAGAAATGGAATCATTAGGTGATCTGCCCTTGTTTGTTTAAGGTGTGGCCTTCATGATGATAACGTGCACCGCAATTGTTGCAGATAAATTGGATGAGTTTTACACCGCACTCACATACAAAGCCGTGTTGCTTTGCAGGAGCTCCATATACAAGCGCATGTTCCGGCACATCTTTAGTCACGACGCTACCAGCGCCAATCATTGCATAGGCACCAATAGTTACCCCCCCTAGAATAGTGGCATTGGCGCCAATTGAGGCATGATGTTGAATTCTGATTTGCAGAAACTTTTCAGGTCGCCGCTTGGAACGTGGTGTCGGGTCATTGGTAAATGTAACGTTAGGCCCTATGAAAACGTTATCCTCTACCCTCATACCATCCCATAGTTGTACGCCTGATTTAATCGTAACGTTGTCAAAAATTATGACGTCATTCTCAATCAAGGTCTGAGCATTAACATTACAGTTTTTACCAATTTTAGCGCTAGGCAAGACCACACAAAATTGCCATATGGTAGTTCCAGAACCGATATGCCGGGTTTGTACATCAGCAAGTGGGTGAGCGCTAAAGTCAGCTTTGATTGATGTCATCCAAAAACTCCTGATAGTCACGAATATAGTCATTCTCGTCGTAGTACTCGCTGGCCAGCACCATCAAAACACAGTCTGGCGAGAAATCATGCATTTCCCGCCAAACCATTTCACCAATTAGCAGACCCGTTGTGGAATTATCTAGCACAATTTCTTCACGACTTTTCCCATCATCAAGCACAAAACGACAGCTGCCTGTCACGCAAACTGCCAGCTGCTTTAGATGCCGATGGGCATGAAACCCCCTAGAAACATCTTTCTTGGTGAAAAAAATGTAGTAAACGCGCTTAATATCGAACGGGACAGTCTTACCGCTTTCCAGAGCAACCAGGGAACCACGTTCATCGCCTAAAGGTTGAAGGCCAACCGTTTTAATCAAACTCATATGATAATCATCAGAATTTTAGTTAGCTTAATATCTATTTGGTGAACATGGTTTGTAATTTAAAAGATTATTAAAAATCTACTTTATCCAATCTCAAACCATTTCTATCTTTATCAGACAGAAGTAGATGATTAGCATCTGTTATTCCCCAGTCAATGCCAATCATTGGATCATTCCAAGCAATACAGCGCTCATATTCCGGTGCATAAATATCACTACACTTATACTGAAAATCTGCAGTATCGCTGGTTACCAAAAAACCATGTGCAAAACCGGGCGGTATCCAGAGTATCCGTTTGTTTTCTTCTGACAAATACTCTCCCACCCATTGTCCAAATGTGCTCGACCCCTTTCGTATATCAACAGCAACATCATAGACTTCACCTTGCGTGACACGAACCAGCTTGCCTTGAGGATGCTCAATTTGATAATGCAGTCCGCGTAGGGTGTTTTTGACTGATCGGCTGTGATTATCCTGCACAAATTTTGTATCGATGCCGGCTTCACGAAAGGCTTTTTCATTCCACGTTTCCATAAAAAAACCACGGGCATCGCCGAACACTTTGGGCTCAATGAGTTTTACATCTGGAATTTTGGTTGGTGTAATTTTCATGTGACCGTTCGGTTAGTTTATTTGATGAGCTTTTTGAGATATACGCCATAGCTGTTTTTAGTAAGCTTTTCAGCCTCTTTTAACAGTTGTTCTTCACTAATAAAGCGCATGCGATAGGCAATCTCTTCCAGACAGGCAATTTTTAAACCCTGACGTTTTTCCAGCGTTTCAATAAAACCAGCCGCTTCATGCAACGAATCGAAAGTACCGGTATCCAACCAAGCAAAGCCACGGCCCAATAACTCGACATTGAGATCACCGCGCTCGAGATAGGCTTGATTGACGCTGGTAATTTCCAGCTCACCGCGAGCAGAGGGTTTTACCTGCTTGGCAATCTCAACCACATCATTGTCATAAAAATAGAGACCGGTGACCGCAAAGTCAGATTTTGGCTGAAGCGGTTTTTCTTCAATGGATATAGCCTGCTTATTTTCGTCAAATGCTACGACGCCGAAGCGCTGTGGATCTGTTACTTGATAACCAAATACGGTGGCGCCAGTTTCGCGAGAGGCTGCAGCTTGAAGAAGTTTTGTCAGCCCTTGGCCATAATAAATATTGTCACCGAGCACGAGACAGACCTTGTCTTTGCCGATGAATCTTTCGCCAATAATAAAAGCTTGAGCCAGACCATCTGGTCTAGGTTGTACAGCATAGCTGAGGTTAATCCCCCATTGCTTGCCGTCAGCCAGAAGTCGTTTGAAGCTGTCTTGGTCTTCTGGTGTGGTAATCACCAATATATCCCGAATCCCCGCCAGCATCAGCACTGACAGCGGGTAGTAAATCATCGGCTTGTCATAGACAGGCAATAACTGTTTGGAAATGCCCTTGGTAATTGGATATAAGCGTGTGCCTGAGCCGCCGGCGAGGATGATCCCTTTCATACTGGTAGCTCCTGATATTCAGAGAGCGTCCGTGCCAGTTCGCTTTGCCAGTCCGGTAGTTGAATATTTAATGCTTTTTCCAGTTTACTGACAGCCAGCCTTGAGTTTAGTGGTCTTTTTGCTGGCGTCGGGTAATCGCTGGTTGGAATCGGATTGAGTTTTATATCTTGTCGGGCAAGCCGGAATATTTCCTCGGCAAAACCATGCCAACTCGTTTCGCCTTGCGTTGTTAAATGATAGAGACCTTTGGCTAACTGATGGTGAACGGCCAATGCCGTGACTTGCGCTATCAGTCGTGCCGGTGTCGGTGTACCGATTTGATCAGCAACGATGCTCAGTTCTGGTTTCGTATTTGCCAGACGCAGCATGGTTTTCATGAAGTTATTACCGCGCGCACTGTAAACCCAGCTGGTGCGAAAAATCAGATGATCGACGCCCGATGCTGTAATGGCATTATCCCCTGCAAGTTTGGTTTCGCCGTAATAATTTAACGGTGCGGTAGGGCTGGTTTCATGCCAGCGCGCTTCACCGTTACCCGGGTAAACATAGTCGGTGCTGTAATGAACGAGTTTTGCATTATTGGCCGCTGCATATTCCGCAAGTTGTGCCGGTAAGTCTGCATTGAGGCGTTTTGCCTCTGCTCGTTTTTCTTCGGCTGCATCCACGGCCGTCCATGCCGCTGCATTCAAGATTAGCCCTGGTTTGCTGGATTGCAGAAATTTATCAACGGCTTTTGGCTGCATTAAGTCAAGCTGGCTGCGTTCGGGAGCTGTGATGTTACCCAAGATTGCACAGGCACGATTTAATTCAAATCCCACCTGACCTAACGCCCCCAGAAGCAGAATATTCACAAGCTGACTCCCAGACGCTGACGCTGGTATTGGCCATCTTGTACTCTCTGGCACCAATCCCGATTATTGAGATACCACTCGACGGTTTTGCGGATGCCCGATTCAAAGGTTTCCCTGGGCTGCCAGCCAAGTTCTTGTTGGATTTTGCCGGCATCAATGGCATAGCGTCGATCATGGCCGGGGCGATCGGTGACGTAGGTTATGAATTGCCAGTATTTAGTGACTTTACCCTCACCCCGCCCCTCTTCCTGAGGAAGGGGACATAACTCATCAAGGATGTTACAGATAGTTTTGACGACTTCGATGTTTTGTTTTTCGTTGTGACCGCCGATATTGTAGGTTTCACCGATCTTGCCCTCAGTAACGACTTTAAACAATGCGCGGGCGTGATCTTCAACATACAGCCAGTCACGGATCTGATCGCCTTTTCCGTATACCGGTAACGGTTTCCCTTCCAGCGCATTGAGAATAATCAACGGAATGAGTTTTTCAGGGAAATGATATGGCCCGTAATTATTAGAGCAGTTGGTAATCAGGATGGGTAAACTGTAAGTGCGGTGCCATGCTCTGACAAGATGATCAGAACTGGCTTTAGTCGCGCTGTATGGTGAGCTTGGCGCGTAGGCAGTTTGTTCGGTGAATAAGGGTAATTTTTCACCCTCACCCCGTCCCTCTCCCATCGAGAGAAAGGGAGATTTCGTTTCATCTGGATGCGGCAGATCACCATAAACTTCATCGGTGGAAATATGATGAAAGCGAAAAGCCAGCCGTTTTTCGTCTTGTAATGTCGACCAATAGCTACGCGCCTGTTCCAGCAAATTATAGGTGCCGACGATATTGGTTTGGATAAAGTCAGCAGGGCCGTCTATTGAACGATCAACATGACTCTCGGCAGCGAGGTGCATCACAAAGTCGGGCTGATATTGACGAAAGATTCGTTCAATCGCGTTGCTATCACAAATATCGACTTGTTCAAAATGATAGCGATTGTTATCAGCAATGGTTTTCAGATTTTCCAGATTGCCGGCATAAGTCAGCTTATCGACATTGATAACCTGGCATTGTGTTTCGTTAATTAAATAACGGACTAGTGCAGAGCCGATAAAGCCCGCCCCGCCGGTGACCATAATGGTTTTTTCAAATTCTGTTGTCATGGCATGTGGCTGCTTTCGGCATCTGCGCGGATTTGTTCAATCTCGCTTTTCAGGGTTTCATATTCCTGCATTTTCCGTTTCAGGAAACGTACTGTAACCGCAGTCTTTTCCTCAATCCCTTGTGGCGTAAGTTTATAAAGATAGCCCATCTTGTTTTTACTGTTGCGGAAGTTACTGGCTTTCAGCAAGCCCTTTTCCATCAGTGCTTTCAGACAGAAGTTGGTTTTACCAAGGCTGATGTCCAACTCCCGGGCAAGCTCACGCTGACTAATCTGCGGGTTAGTCTCGATTAGCTTGAAGATTTTGTAGCGATATTCGTCAGTGAGCATAAGCCGCCTGGTGCGTTCAACTATTGAACGCACGATAACGCAGAAAACTCTTTAAGTAAACGCTTGAAAACGAAAAAGGAAAAATTCATTGTAAGGTGGCATGGATGCCGCCAATAATCGCCTCGCCGTCCCTAGAGAATCCGATTATTGGTTGCTTGCGCGAGCTTGGCATCCATGCCGTTGAGGAAAATAACATTAGCGGTATTTGATTTGCAAGTTTTGTCAGTATTGATGGTTTTGAGATTTCTCCACTTCGGTCGAAATGACACGATTTAATTTGGCCAGCATGAAAATGAGTCTGCCATGCCGACCGCAGTAGCAGCATCTCGGCAGACTGAGCTTTATTCAGTCATTACCAAACAAGTCACGAGTGTAGACCTTATCCCGCACATCCATGATGTCGTCAGTTAGCCGATTAGCGATGATGATGTCAGACTGTTTTTTGAATGCCGCCAAATCGGTCATCACTGCCGAGTTAAAAAAGCTGCTCTCTTTCATCGCGGGCTCAAATAAAACCACTTCTATGCCTTTAGCTTTGATGCGTTTCATTACACCCTGAATCGCTGAATCCCGGAAGTTATCTGAGCCTTGTTTCATCACCAACCGGTAAATACCCACCGTATTTGGCTGGCACTTGATGATTTGATCAGCAATAAACTCTTTACGGGTGGTGTTGGCATCGACAATCGCCTGGATGAGGTTGCTGGGTACATTTTCATAATTAGCGAGCAACTGTTTAGTGTCTTTGGGCAGACAATAACCACCATAGCCAAATGATGGATTGTTGTAATGATTGCCAATACGCGGGTCTAGGCCGACGCCTTCAATGATCTGCCGGGTATTCAGGCCATGAGTTTCGGCGTAGCTGTCCAGTTCATTAAAGTAGGCGACTCGCATGGCGAGATACGTGTTTGAAAAGAGCTTGATAGCTTCGGCTTCAGTGGCATTGGTAAACAGTACCGGTATGTCTGTTTTAACAGCACCTTCAATCAGCAGTTGTGCAAAGGTATCGGCTTGTTCACTTTGTTCGCCAACGACGATGCGTGATGGGTAGAGATTATCGTAAAGGGCTTTGCCCTCTCGCAAAAATTCTGGTGAGAAGATAATTTTCGGCTCAATTTCTGAGCGGTATTGCTTACCTGTCGGAGTCGCTCTACTAACTGACGTATAAAGCTGATTTAAATCGGTGGCCGTTTTCCATAATTTGGCAACAGGTGCGGGTATTTCTTGGTTTTTCAAAGGCTGCTGTCCGGCCAAGACTTTTTCGTTTTGCTTCGCTTCCTCAATGTTTGCTTTCTGATATGCAGAATTTGCGTATTTGCGCTTTATTGATTCTGTATAGCCCACCGGTACTGTTGATTTAATCACCATTATCGCTCTGGGATTAACTCGCAACACGTCCTCAATGACGGATTCTACTGACGCTGTATTGAAGTAATTCGTTTCTGGATCATAATCAGTTGGCGTGGCGATAATGACAAAATCGGCGTTTTGATAAGCCTGATTTTTATCAAGTGTTGCACGGAGATTTAGTGATTTATTAGCTAAAAAATAACTTATTTCTGCATCAGCGATGGGGGATTTACCTTGATTAAGCAAGGCGACTTTTTCGAGCTTGATATCAACAGCTATGACTTCGTGCTTTTGTGCCAATAGAACTGCCAGAGAAAGCCCGACATAACCTGTACCTGCAACGGCTATTCTCATGATAAGCCTCCCAAATCATGGAAAGCTGCAGTGTCACAGCCTTGAATTGCAAAGCTGTGACACTTTTATGAAGTTTTTTTGACTTACTTAACCGTTATTCAACCGTGACTGATTTAGCCAGATTCCGTGGCTGATCTACATCCGTGCCTTTGATTAGCGCGACGTGATAACTCAGTAATTGCAGCAAAATATTGTAGGTGATGGGTGCGGTGATCCGACCGACATTGGTAGTGGCTTTAACCACCATAAAGCTGGACTCGGAACTAAGATCCGAGCGCTCATCTTCAAACACAATCATCTGGCCGCCACGGGCTTTGACTTCTTGTAAGTTGGATTTGAGTTTTTCCAGTAAATCATCCAATGGCGCAATTGCGATAACGGGCATATTTTCATCAATCAGGGCCAATGGACCATGTTTGAGTTCGCCAGCAGGGTAAGCTTCCGCATGAATATAGCTGATTTCTTTAAGTTTCAAAGCACCTTCCAACGCGATTGGAAACATGGTGCCGCGGCCTAAAAACAGCGCATGTTGTTTATCAGCAAAGGTTTCGGCAATTTGCTGAATTTCCGGTTCATGTAAAAGTGCTTGCTGGATCAGATTGGGCAGCTTTTGCAGGCCGTTGGTAATGAGTTTTTCCCGCTCAGCCGGCATGCGATTTTGCACTTTTCCGATACTGGTGAGCAGTAAGGCCAGAGCGACTAATTGCGTAGTAAAGGCTTTGGTTGAAGCCACTCCAATTTCGGGGCCGGCATGGGTTAAAAATACCAGATCAGCTTCACGGGTCAGGCTGCTTTCAGCGACATTGCAGATGCTGAGTGTCGGGATATTTATCTGATTTCTGCCCTCACCCCGACCCTCTCCCGACTCGGGAGAGGGAGAACTAGGGCGAGCACCTTCCCCCTCGTTGGGGGAAGGTTGGGATGGGGGAGCATATACATCTGTTGCCCGCCGCTGCAGTGTATCGGCAGTTTGTGTTTGTCGCAGGGCTTTTATTTGATGCAAAGCAGCTAAGGTGTCAGCGGTTTCACCGGACTGGCTGATGGTGACAAACAAAGTATTGTTTTCGATCACCGGGTTCCGGTAGCGAAATTCACTGGCCACTTCCACCTGACAGGGCATACCAATAATATCTTCAGCCCAGTATTTGGCCACCATGCCAGCATGATAGCTGGTGCCACAGGCGATAATGTGAATACGGTTAATGCTGGCAAAGATTGATGCAGCCAGTGGCCCGAAGCTGGATACCAAAACCTGATCCTGGGTGATGCGCCCTTCCAACGTATCGATCACTGCCTGCGGTTGTTCGAAGATTTCTTTGTGCATGTAGTGGCGATGTTCGCCCAATTCTACCGAGGTGATATTGAGGCTGGATTCTTTGACAGGCCGCTCGACCTTTTCACCGGTTGCCGCATTAAAAATTTCTACTGAATCGCGTTTCAGCAGCGCCACATCACCATCTTCAAGAAAGATGAAATTCTGCGTAACCGGTAATAATGCAGAAACATCAGAAGCAATAAAGTGTTCGCCAATACCAATACCAATCACCAGAGGACTGCCTTTGCGTGCAGCAATCAGGGTTTCCGGATCATCGGTGGCAACAACCCCCAGCGCATAGGCACCTTCAAAGTGTTTTATGGCGGCCAAAACGGATTGCAACAAATCTTTTTCTACGACTTTGGAATCCGGCGCGCCAAACATTTGTTGGTAAATGGCATGAGCGACCACTTCGGTATCAGTTTCCGAGGTGAATCGATAACCTTGCGCAAGTTGCTGCTGTTTCAGAGATTGATAGTTTTCGATAATCCCGTTGTGAACCACGGCAACACGCTGATTACAGATATGCGGATGCGCATTGTGTTCGGCTGGGACACCATGCGTCGCCCAGCGAGTATGCGCGATCCCAACCTGACCACTGAAAGCGCAATCCAGCGCATCAATTTTACTTTCCAGCTGCTTAATTTTACCCATTGAACGAACTCGTTCAATCTGGTTATCAGCACCCAGTAGCGCCATGCCCGATGAGTCATAACCACGATATTCAAGCCGGCGTAGGCCTTCCATGAGAATCGGGGTTACGTTTCGTTCGGCGATACCGCCTACAATGCCACACACAGTATTGTCAGCCTCTTACTTCTAAAATGGAATTATACATCAGTCAAATAACGCAATTTTGCCTGGAAACACATCAGGCTTTGAGCCAGTCTTCAATATCACATTGCGGTTTAAAGCCTTCAATATGTTGCAATAGCATGGCTCTGATGCCTTGATGATCGCCTTGTTTAACCGCTGCCTGCATGTCATCCAGTATAGGCTTTAACGTTATCCAGGGAATAATGTGTTCTTCGGCGCGCATGATTTTCCGGTGTTTGGTCATCGACACATTATCGCCAATCAGCAGCTCTTCATAGAGCTTTTCACCATGTCGTAAGCCAGTAAATTCGATGGCAATATCACCCTCAGGATTGTCAGTATCACGCACCGTCAAACCACTCAAATGAATCAGCCGCCGCGCCAGATCAACGATTTTTACAGGCTCGCCCATGTCCAGCACAAACACATCGCCGCCCATACCCATAGCGCCTGCCTGAATCACCAGTTCGGCCGCTTCGGGAATGGTCATGAAGTAACGAATGATATCAGGATGGGTCACCGTTACCGGCCCGCCATCAATAATTTGTTGCCGGAATAACGGTATTACCGAGCCAGAAGAGCCCAGTACATTACCAAAGCGCACCATGGTAAAACGCGTAGCAATATCATCATCTGAGTCAGCGGCAAGTCCTTGCAGCACCAGTTCAGCCAGTCGTTTACTCGCCCCCATGGTATTGGTCGGCCGAACCGCTTTATCAGTAGAGATCAGTACAAAGGTTTCGACATCGGTAGCGATGGCGGCAAGAGCCGCACTTAAAGTGCCGAATACATTGTTACGCACGCCTTCGGTAATGTTTTTTTCCACCATCGGCACATGCTTGTACGCAGCTGCATGGTAAATTGTATGAATATCAAACTTCTGGCAAATTGCCTGCAACCGGTTTTGATCCAAGACTGAGCCTAGGAGACTAATAACCGGAACATTGCTATCAAGTGCTTCGAGTTCTTTTTCGATCTGATACAGGGCAAATTCACTGATTTCAAACAGCACCAGTTGTTTAGGCTGATTACGAATGATTTGCCGGCAGATTTCACTGCCGATCGAACCACCTGCCCCGGTCACCAATACATTTTTACCTGCAATATTACGTTTCAACAGCGTTGCATCAGGGCTGACAGATTCGCGGCCCAATAAGTCAGCAATATCCACTTCCTGAATATCGGAAACACTGATTTTACCCTGCGCAATATCAGTCATATCCGGCAGCGTACGTACATGCACCGGATATTGTTCCAGTGACTGCAGCACCTGATTCCGTTGGCTGCGATTAATGGACGGCATCGCCAGCAATAATTCATTGACCTGATAACGCTCAATTAATGCTGATAAATTTTCAGGGGGATACACTGTCAGCCCATTTATTTGTTGATCATGCAGCGTGGCATCATCATCAATAAACGCGACCGGCCGTAACTGATGGCCCATTTTCAGCATCGTTGCCAACTGTGCACCGGCATCACCGGCGCCATAGATAATGACCGGCGGAATAAAGCCGGCTTTTTTTCGATTCGTTTTCGTTTGTGAAGATTGTTTGGTCAATACCCAACGTGCCAGCATCCGGCTGCCACCAATCAGCAAAATCAGCAACACGGCATTAATGCCATAAACCGTTCTGGGGACAATACCGGCCATGTCCTGAGCCAGCACCACCAGCATCATCAGCAGCAGTGTATACAGCAAAATGGCTTTGAGGATTGCCCATAAGGCATCCATACCGATATAGCGGATGACCGCCCGATACAAGCCAAATTTAACAAAAATCGGGATCGCCAGAACTGGTGCCGCCAGAAATAGCCACCATTGCTGTTGCGGAGGGATAAAAAAGGTACTGAGGCGTAACGAAAATGCCAGCCATAAGGCAAACATCACTGCCAGATAGTCGACACTGACCGTAATAAGCCGCTTAACCGGCCGGGGCCGGGATAAAAACCAGTTACTTAAACGGGAAAATAAACTTTGCAATGCCAGTATCCATTCTGTGCTATCAGTCGGTAGCGCATTATTTCACGCGTGCGGCATGAAACCAAGCAAGTTAGATAAGTAATGTTATTTACCCATATGACGCGCCATAGTGACTTTAATGCGTTACGGCTTACTTGATTAAGGCGGTAAGGCGATATACGTCCCGCCATTTCGTTTAGTGAGTTCACGCATCAAAATGCCGTAGCGATCGGTACTTGATGGAGACAGGAAACCGATACCATGAATTCGCGCCAATTGCCGACCATCGCTGAGCACTCTGTTTTGTTTAGTAATCTTGTCGATAACAGCATCAAAAGAACCACCCGTATAGTCATCACCAAACACATAAATAGATGTCGTGATATTGGGTTTGGCATATTTTCTGAGCGAAACTTCAATGCCTTCGACCGGGCTGCTATTGGAAACCACCGACCAGTTTCTAAACAGCTTGATTGCACTGCTACGTGTTGACGGCGTATCAGACATCCACCTGCCGTCATAACCTGAAATCATTGAAGTGCCCATATCATTCAGGATCTGAAATCCTTTCACCTGAGGGTGAATATTCAGCACATTGATAACCTCTCTGGAAACGCGTGACCAAATCTGTTGCATACTGCCCGAAGTATCAATGACAAACACCACGTAATCACTGTCCACCGGAATACCACCGACTTCTTCAGAACGCGATTCAGCAGGTTTGCGGGGGGTTGGTAAAGCTGCTTGCCGCAGACGTGATTCAACCAGACTTAATCCGGCAATATTATCGGTCAGCGCTGCATTTTCATCCTGCAAAGCTTTTAATTGTTGTTGTAACCGGGCTTTGGCTTGTGCAGTTGCAGCTTGTTCTACCGACAACGCTTCTAATCTGGCGATTTCGTCGTTAATTTGCTGCCGGGTTTCGGTCACTGAATTTTCAAGCCCTATCAACGATGCCAATAGACTGCTGACACTGTCTTGCCCGGCAACCGAGAGATCAATATCGGTTTTAGAAATTAAAATCAGCATTACAACCGCGCCAAACGCGCAGGAAATCACATCCAGAAACGAAAGACTGAAAATTTCAAATTGTTTTTTGCGAAGCTTCATGGCCAGTTGCTCGCCGGGCTTATCATCAAGCCACCTGTCGTCGCTGCCCAGACCCAGTATTGATTCACCGCGTCGGGATCACCTTCCAGTGGCAGCAGAATCACATCAACTTGCGTTCCCGGCCGGCTGCTCTCACGAACCGTTTGTTGGAATAACCGAACCCGGCATTCACCCGATATGGTTTGTGCGTTGCCCGTCAGCGAGCTGCATTTGGCAAACGGATTAAGACTGCGATATTGCGATTCACCCTTGGTTGGCAGGCCATCGGTAATGACGTACAAATTATCGGGCGCGTATTGATTAATGGCATTCAAGCCTTTTTGCAGGTTGGTGCCACCCTCAGGTGTCAGGGTATTTAAATCCTGCATGATGCTGCTGACGGTTTGCGATGAGGCTTGTTGCAGGCCGTTACCACCTAATGTCTGAGCATTTTCGCTAAAGGCCACAACCACCACTTCACTGCCCGCCGGTAGTCGTGCCAGTAACCAATTGACCACATTCTTGGTGCGTTGCCATTTGGCGGCGGTTTGTTTGGTCTGAGCAGAACGGCTTTTGGTCTGGATAATGTCAATCAGTTTTTCATTGGTCATTGAGGCGCTCATATCAACCAGAATGCCAATTCTTTGGCCCGCCACTTTCAACCCCAGCAGATAGTTTTCCTCATTGATCTGCTCGCTTTCTACCAAATCCTGCCGATCTGGTATTTCTATCTCGGTGATATTGGATTTCAGCTCGGCTAGAGCATTTTGAGCGGCTTCAGCAGCAGATTGCTGACTCGCCAATGCGGATTGTTGGGCATCCAGCTCCTGACTTTTTTGCTGCAAACGGCTGCTTTGCGTGGCAAGATTCGCCCTGACCTCGCCTAGTGTTCCTGTAGCGTCGATTTGCGCCTGTTCCAGCTTGGCAATATCGGCTTTAAGCCTGTCGATTTCAGAGGGTGCTGCATCAAGATTTTGCTTGACCAGCATAAACACCAGAATCACGGCCCCCAGCCCACAAGCCATAATATCCAGGAATGCGAGATTAAAGCCTTCTGTGCGTTTACGACGCAACATAATGCCGTTACCGGATACGTCTCAGCAGATATTTATCACAGTAGCTTTGGGTTTCGACGATTTGACTGTCTTGCAGCCGCTGCAACTGATGAAACAAAAACATCAGAAAAATACTAATCAATAAGGCAACCAGCGTTGAGTTAAACGCCAGTCCCAGGCTATCAACCATACCGGAAATATCACCTGCCAGCGCTTCATCTGCCTGCGATAACGCCTGACCAATGCCGCGCACGGTACCGATAAAACCAATTGAGGGGATCGCCCAGATAAGGTAACGGATCATGGTATTTTCTGAATCCTGACGAATGGCCAGCGCTTCCAGGTTGCTCTCAATGGCATCCGATAAATTCTGCACATTATTGGTGGAACTGTAGCGCCATAGTGATGAACGCAGCGTCTGCACCAGTGGTGCCGACATGCATTCTCTGGGAATTTCAGTATCCAGACGATGAATAATCTGATTCACATCTAACTGATGTGGTGTATTTGCAGAAGTTTCAGCCGGGGCGGGCTGTTGTGGGTCCTCAATCAAATCAACGCTATACAGAAACTGGTTTTTCAAAATCTGCCGGTAAGCACTGGCAATCAGATAACAGCCCCACAACATCAGAATAAAACAGATTTGTTGTTCGTAATCTTTAATGATGACAACCAGGTTTCTTGGCAAGGATTGTTGCTGTTCCAGCGCAAGGGCAACCAACTGTGCTGCCTCAGGGCGGATGTAGCCGATATACAACACATGGACGACGACGATGGAGAGGATCAGTGCCGCAAAGCTTTTCATCATGTCTGTCATTTAAATATCCACCGGGAAAGAAACAGGTGCATTAAGGCTGATAAATGGTTTGCCGGCATACGCGCTGTGTAAGACCAGCAATAACAACAACATCAATAGCGTCGCAGCGCTGATTAATATGATTTTTTTTGCGCGTGGCATTATGGCGCTCCTTTGTGCAAATAACGGCCCAACCTGAAGCCAACACTATCACGTGGCTGACTCAGACCATCACGATATACTGATCGCAGCTCAGTCAGTGACCCTGAACGCCAGTTGGCACCTTTTATCACCCTTGAATCAGTCTGATTATTATCCAATTGCTGCGGATAAATCTGTGTGACATCGGGTACCGTCAGCGTATATCCATCATGTGTCCATTCACTGACATTACCGCCCATATCGTATAAACCACTGGGTTCGCGGGAAAAACGTTTCACCGGTGCAACACCGGCATAACCATCGTTATATCTGGGTACATAATTCCCAACAATGGTTTTGGCTGACTCATCGGCAATATTAGCGCTGTTTTTGGGCAATGTGGTGGCATTACCCCAGACAAAGCGACTGGCCTCTGGGCGATTGGCTTTGCGAGCCAGCCATTCCCATTCGGCTTCACTGAGCAGGCGGTAGCCATCAGCGTTATCATTGATACCCGCCAACTGATTACCAGTCAGTTGATATACCGGTAGCAAACCTTCCTGTTCACTCAGCCAGTTACAAAAACGCACTGCATCCAGCCAGCTGATGGAGGTAACCGGCAATTGTGCATCGCCCGAGTGACTGGATTTGAATTGCCGATAGACCTGATTGGTCACCTCGGTAACACCTGCATAAATCGCACGTGATAAACGGATCTGTCGTAAAAATTCATTGGCGCGCTGCCCTGCCTCATCCCGGGCCGCCCCCATAGTAAACACCTCATCTGGTATAAATAAGGCCACTTCACCGCCAGCAGCATGCTGATACAACCGGGGCGCTTCAGCCAGTTTGGCCTGCGCTTCCGGCAACAAAGTGGCCGTTATTTTTTGTGTGGTCTTCGCTGCCGGGGTAAGGGTTTTATTGACCGACCGGTAACCAGGCCGGCTTAAAGTAATTTCATGTGGCAAAGCCTGTAAAGTCAATGTTATTGGCGTATTACCCATTACTTTGCCGTTAACCTCGACATCGGCAACGGGGCTGGATTGTATGTCAATATCACCGGTTTCCTCTGCCAAATCAAAGGACAGTGATGTCGACTGCTTACTATCGACAGTGATGCTCTGCGTCTGCGAAAAATAACCAGCTTTGCGATAACTGATTTGATGCGTTTTGCCGGCTTCAACCGATAACTTTTGCGTTGCCGGGCGCTCAATGCCGTTCACCGATAAACTGCCCCCAGGCGGCTGTAAATCCAGATTTATCGTTGCCTGCACCGGCTGCAAACGATAATCACGTTCAATAGTCGGGGTATCACGGGTCACCTCAATGGTTTCGCGACTGGTTTCATATTCCGCTAACGACACTGCTAACTGATAAAAACCGCCTTTTAGGGTAATTTCCTGCGGTGCGGTACCCACTTCCTTACCGCCAATCACAACGCTCGCCCCCGACGGCGTTGAACGGATTAACAACTTGCCGGTAACCGGTTCAAGAGAAACGACCTGTTCAAGCTGCTCACCCGCTGCCAGTGAAAAATCAACCGTTTGTTGCTGATAGTGCGGGTGGCTGATGGTCAGCGTGTAATCGCCCGGCGGTAACAATTGTTCCAGCGCATCCGCCACAACCAGAGGCTCATCATTGATTCGCCAGACAGTCCGCTTATCCGATAGCCCCGCATTAAAGCTGACTTTGGAAGGCAACGGTTTCAATGTGATATGTAAAACCTGTCCGAGATCGGCTTGTTGCAAAACTTGGCGATGCGGATAAAAACGCTCGGCAGTGACACGAATTGTCGGTGATGATGACAGCGAATACACTGAGCCTAAAACCGCCACAGCAATGCCCTGCTCGACACTGACCGAAGCCGGTAAAGCAGCATCTGGGGCAACGATAATTCGCGTGCCCCGCGAAACCATTAGCGCCAGAACCAGTAAAATACCTATCAGTGCAAGCCCGGCAACAAGGATCCAATACAGCCGGTGCTGGCGTTTTTTGGCCTGCTCAAGTGACTGGTTAAATGGGTTCATCACAAATCAGCCTTAAGCTAACGGAAGTCTGATCCAGCGGCACTTGCACTTCAACCAGTTTGGAGCGATACCCCGCCCGTTTACCTTCAAATGTGTATTGCCCCGGCTTAAGCTGAATGGTTTTACCCGCAGTGACACCGACAATACCGACACCCCGGACGCTGATATGAGTTTGATTGTCCGATCGAATCATGATATCCACTGGCTGATTGATAGCTTTCAGGAGTTGATTGAGTTGACGCATCTTGGCGGTCAGTGAACTGCTCTTTGTCTGATATTTTTCGGCTGCATCAGCTAAAGCACGTGCCTTGCTAGCAGCCGTTTCGCTGGCGAGCCGATAGGGTGATGCCAACGTCTCGTCGAGTTGGCTGTGTAATGTCACAATCTCATTGGCAACTGCCAGCTTGTCGCTGGTGACTTGATCATTGGGTTGTAGCGACTGAATTTTTTCCAGACTGGCTTTCACTTGAGACCAATCATCAGTGGATTCAGCGCGTAACGCCTGTGCCTGTAACTGACTAATTTGTTGATTGACTTGTGCGGCCTTGATTGCATTGGTCAACTCAACAATTTCAGGCCGATCCGGGTAAATCCGTTTGGCCGCATCCAGTGCAGTTTGCGCCGCTGGTATGTTGGCATTAGCCAACGCCTGGTTACCCTGCCTGATCTGCCGCTGAAACTGCTCGGTATTGAGTTCGCTAGCAAGCTGTTGGGCACGCTGTTTCAGCGCGTCACGTTCAGGCGTCAACGTTAATAATTGCCTGATGAGATCTAATTCACGTTGACGGTTATTTTCAGCGTTGGCAGATTTAATTTGTGCCACCAGGCTGGCAATTTCCGGTAATTGCGCAATACGCGCACTCAACTTTTGGGCATCTGTTGACGTGTTATCGAGCATCAGTGCTTGGTCGATGGCAGCTTTTGCTGGCGGATAGTCATTATTATCAAACGCATTTTGTGCGGCTTGCATGGCCTTTTCAAACGCGGCTTGGCTGTCAGCAATAGTGGTTTTGGCCAGCGTAGTTAATTGTTTAATGCTGGCATAGGCTTTGGCATAGTCTCCCGCCGAAAATTGACGCAGTGCCTGAGATTCCATTGCTTGCAGATTATCAGCGCGCGCTTTATCCCACTTTGTCAGATCAATTTTTGCCAGTTGCGGTCTGAGTCTTTCCTCAAACTCCGCAAAAGCATCAATATAGGCTTGCCTTAGTGCGGCATCATCCATTCCGGACGCGGCCTCAGTTGGCGCATCAATCTCAGGCTTAGCCGCTTCTGCTGCATCAAAATCAGGTCTTGGCAATGAGGCCCAAATAATCAAAGCCAAACCCAACAAACTGATAAGCAGAATCAGTAACAGCGTTTTTAGAAGATGCTGACGCTTCGCTTGTTTGGCAGCAGCAATTTTATCGTTAATCATCGTCGTGACTTACAATTGCACGTCTGGCGTGGCTTCCAGTTGATACATCCGGTTTAAAAAGGCCCGCCATTGCTGGAATTGTTGTTCAATATCACCCGTCAGTTCCACCGACTCTTCTTCATAAGTCATTACCTGCGGGGCCATCTCCAGATTAATCGATTCACCCAGCTCATTAATCGCATCCTGATGAAACTTGGCTTCCTCTCGGGATTTGAAACCACTGGAAATCAACACAGCACCGCCAACACCACCGGCAATGACCGCCAAATCACGACCAATATTTTGTTCTCCCGAGTTACCACTGACCGCCGCGGCGACTGCTGCCGCGACCAGCGCCACGCCACCCAGGGTTTTTAAAATACTTTTATTTCTGGCTTCTTTTTGTAGTTGTAATTCGGTGGCACTCGCCTCTTGCCAGGCGAGGTAACTATCATCCATTGATTGCGAAAACTGGCCGTAATTATCTTGCAGATTATCGACAAACAATTGCTCACGCACTCTAATCGATTTAACCCGCTCAAACATCGGATCAGCATTACTCGGCAAGCCCACCAACTTGATCTGCTTACCACTGTTATCCAGATAATCACCAAAAGCCGCCTCGCTGAAACTGCTAGCAAAACGCAGATCAGCGATTGATTTCAACTGGGTGAGATGGGTTTGCTTTTGTTCGAGCAAGGCTTCAATCACGAGTTTGGCTGCCTCATCAAAGGCTGGCTGATAAGCATCTTTACCGTCATTGCGCGGGTTTTTATAAAATCCCTCGCTGACTTCATGTTCAATGGATTCGCTGAACCACTGCTTGTTACTGGCATCGATAGCATTGAGTTTGAATTCGACTTCCAGACCATTTGACTCGATGATTTCACCCAGCAAATATAAATCTCCCGAAGCCTGACTATTGGGTGTGACGCGGACAGCGCCAAACATACCACTGTCATCCAGCGCTTGTTTTAACTGATAGGCAAAACGATTGGCTTCGGCCCTTCTCAGCTCTGGCCAGATGCCTTCTTCTTCATAATTCGCCTCTGTATCAGACAGCCCGGCAGAAAAAACCGGGATAACCACATCAGGTTTGACGCCCTGATAAGTCTCTGCTTCGGTTTTATCGTAAGCAGATGACGGTTGCGGCCCGGTCTGCACTGTTCCGCTACCGCCGGTTGTCGAACAGCCCACCAACACATGCATTGCAATAAACAAGTAAACCAGCAGTTTAAGCGGACCTTTAATCAATTCATTATTCAACAATTTCCATTCCTTTGTATTTGCGATATTCATTCCAGAGTTTTTCACGGATCTCTGGATCGGTTTCATTCTCAGCAGCCAGCCGGATTTGTGCAGCAACGGCATCATCATTATTGGCAGCAGGGATATCTTCCGGGGTAGCCCCGTTGGCAGCGCTGGCAGACGAACGGATGATGCCAGGCGGCTTTTCCAAATCATTTTCGTCGCTGAATGCCTCAGCAGTTGTCTCAGGAAAAGTCTCTGGTGCCTCGGTGCCCTGCATCTCCTGACTGGCTGTAGCGGCGTTGCCCGAAACCCCATCACTACCTGCATCGCCACCACCTCCGGCGCCAGCGTTTTCTGAAGCCAAAGTCGGATCACTTAACTCACATGCTTCAAAGCGGTTCACCGAATCTATAAAAGCCTGATGCATCTTTTCCAGCCGCTCGGCTCGCGGCAATGACGGATCATCTTGATAGCGGATCATGGACTCGCCGCATTTGTCTTCAATACTTTGTGATGTATCAGCAGTGGCAGCAAACGACACAATCAGACACAACAGTATTCCAATCATAAATGGGCGTGCTGTCAGGTGCTGCATTAATCGTTGATTATGCTGAAGGCTGAAATATCTCATTGGTTCCCCAGATATGCTTGATATAAGCGTTTAATCACCGAGCTCTTTTATTAACATAATTGGTCATCAGTGGAGACTGATAAGTTTTCCTGACAATGATGCAAACGGCCTTTGATCATTTTAGGACTTAACCTAACGGTGGGAAATGCTACAAATGAATTAAGACTGCTATGAACTTTAACAGGGATTTGAAATGGATTGAATTGATGCAGGTTGATGAAAAGCTAGATAAGCATTTCGGTTTGAATACAAACGACACTTCACGCCGGGTGTTATTAATTTGACTCAAAAGCTGGAAATGGTACGCCTGGCAGGACTCGAACCTGCTACCCTCGGCTTAGAAGGCCGATGCTCTATCCGGATGAGCTACAGGCGCATTTTTAATCTAGGCGAGGACAAAGGGTGAACTGAAAAGTGGTCGGGGCAGAGAGATTCGAACTCCCGACCCTCTGGTCCCAAACCAGATGCGCTACCAGACTGCGCTATGCCCCGACATTTCGAAGAACAGACATCCTCGAAGAAGGCGAAATAATACGCTGTCGCTCCGATCGAGTCAACAACACTTAGATAATTTTTGCCGTGGTTTACGCAACATGCGATCATAGTCGCTTTTATTCGGCCGGAACTCAGAATGACAGCTCAAATCATCGACGGTAAGGCGATTGCCGCTGACTTAAAACAAAAAATCAGAGCCGCGACGCAAATGCGTCTGGCAACCGGTAAACGTGCACCGGGTCTTGCCGTGGTATTGATTGGTAGCAATCCCGCTTCACAAGTCTATGTCAGCAATAAACGCAAAAGCTGTGAAGAAGTCGGTTTTAAGTCCGTCTCTTATGATTTACCAGCTGACACCTCAGAATCCGCCTTGCTGGCATTAATTGATAAGCTCAATCAGGACGATGAAATTGATGGCATTCTGGTACAGCTGCCATTACCAGAGCATATCAAGACCGACACTGTCATTGAGCATATCGTGCCGCACAAAGATGTCGATGGTTTCCACCCGTACAACATTGGCCGGCTGGCACAACGTATTCCCCTGCTGCGCCCATGTACCCCAAAAGGGGTGATTACCATGCTCAAAGAATCTGGCATTGAGTTAAAAGGAATGGACGCCGTTGTTGTCGGTGCTTCCAATATTGTTGGCCGGCCAATGGGCCTTGAATTGTTACTGGCTGGTTGTACCACGACCGTTTGTCATCGAATGACCAAAGACCTGGAAAGTCATGTGCGTCGTGCAGATATTTTAGTGGTTGCCGTAGGCAAACCTAACTTTATTCCCGGTGATTGGGTCAAAGAAGGTGCGATTATTGTCGATGTCGGTATCAACCGGCTGGACAACGGCAAACTCACTGGCGATGTTGAGTTTGATAAAGCCGTTGAAAAAGCCGCCTGGATAACGCCTGTGCCGGGCGGTGTTGGCCCGATGACGGTGGCGACGTTACTGGAAAATACGCTATACGCTGCCGAGCATTTGCATACCTGAAAAAGACTTAGATGTTACCTTTCCCCTCGGGAGAGGATGAAGGTCAGGGGTAGCTAAAAATTAAGCTCGCCGCCAGACGGTTTTACCCGCCTCATCTTCAAGCACGATGCCCATTGCGGTAATGGCATCACGAATTTCGTCAGCTTTGTCCCAATCTTTAGCCTTGCGAGCGGCATGGCGATCAGCGATTAACTGCTCGATCTTAGCGGCATCTATATCATCATCACCGCTCATCAAAAAGGCATCTGCATCTTGCTGCAATAAGCCCAATATCTCGCCCATTGCTCGCAGCAAACCGGCAAGATAGGCAGCTTTTTCGGTGTCTTCAGCTTCACGCGCCAGATTTAAGGCTTGGCGCACATCACCTAATACCGACAAAGCCAGTGCGCTATTAAAGTCATCATCCATGGCCTCGCGGAAACGCGGTGCAAATTCTGAATCTTCCTGCCAGTTCACATCAGCTGCTTTAACACCACGCAGCGAGTGGTAAAACCGTGTTACCGCTGTTTTTGCCTGTTCTAGTTGGTCTTCAGCATAATTTAGTGGGCTGCGGTAATGGCTGGACAGAATAAAATAGCGAATAGCTTCGGCTGGATATTTATTCAGCACTTCACGAACGGTGAAAAAATTGCCCAGTGATTTGGACATTTTTTCATCATCAATGCGCACAAAACCGTTATGCATCCAGTAATTCACGCTCTGACAACCATGCGCGCCTTCAGACTGGGCGATTTCATTTTCATGATGCGGAAACTGCAGATCCATCCCGCCACCATGAATATCAAAATGCTCGCCGAGACATTCTGCTGACATCGCCGAACACTCGATATGCCAACCGGGACGGCCATTACCCCAAGGCGAATCCCAAGCCGGTTCGCCGGCTTTGGCGGCTTTCCACAATACAAAATCCAAGGGATCGGTTTTGGCTTCATTGACGGCGACCCGCTCACCGGCACGCAATTCATCAATATGACGGCCGGATAACTTGCCATAACCATTAAACGCGCTGACATCGTAATAGACATCACCATTGTCCGCGGCATAGGCAAAACCCTTTTCAATCAGGGTTTCAATCATGCGGATAATGGCGGGCATCGATGCCGTGGCTTTGGGTTCAGCGTTAGGACGCAACACGCCGAGTGCATCAGCATCCTGATGCATTTCTGCAATAAACCGTTCCGTTAACTCAGTAATGCTTTCACCATTTTCGGCGGCGCGCTGAATGATTTTGTCGTCAATATCGGTGATATTACGAATATAGGTGACATCAAAACCGCTGGCACGCAGATAACGGCTGACCACATCAAACACCACCATCACCCGCGCATGGCCGACATGACAAAGATCATAAACCGTCATGCCGCAGACATACATTTTGACCTTGCCTTTTTGTAAAGGCTGAAACGCTTCTTTCTGGCGGGATAATGTGTTGTAGAGTTTTAGCATTAATTATTTTCTGAAGTATCTTTTAAACCAATGGTCAGATTAAATACCGGCGACTCGGCGCTGTGATCGTAACGATCACTGACAAAATAACCTTCCCGCTCAAACTGAAAAGCCGTTTCCGGCTGACAATCCACAATGGCCGGTTCGGCAATCGCTTTAATCACCTTTAAAGCATCCGGATTGACATCATCCAGATAGTTGCCTGTTGTTTTGCCGGGGGCTTCCGACAGAAACAATCTGTCGTATAAGCGCAGTTCGACTGTTTTACCTGCTGACGCTGAAACCCAGTGAATGACGCCACGTGGTTTCATTTCAGGTGGCGGATTCTGACCAACCGTATCAGGGACTAAAGAAGCAATCACCTCTATGACATCACCACTATCGTTCTTGATGACCTCATCGGCCTTGATGACATAGGCACCGCGCAGGCGCACGTAATCGCCAATCACCAGACGCTTGAATTTTTTGCGGCTCAGCGTGGTGTCTTCCGTAAAATCAGCCGCATCGATATAAATGTCTTTGGTGAATGGCAGCGAACGATGCCCCATCGCTTCCTGTTGTGGATGATTGGCGACTTCCAGCCATTCAGTATTGTCAGACGCATTGGTGATGGTGACTTTCAGCGGATTCAATACACACATGGCGCGCGCCGCGTTGTCATTTAAATCTTTACGGATCTCAAATTCTAATTGCGCAATATCCACGATACCGTCGGTTTTGGCGACTGCCAGACCATTACAAAATGCACGCAACGCCGCCGCTGTAACACCACGTCTTCTCAAACCTGAAATCGTAGGCATTCTGGGATCATTCCAGCCGGCCACGATTTTTTCATCGACCAGCTGCTTTAAATTGCGCTTACTGGTGACAGTATAGTTGAGGTTCAGCCGGCCAAATTCATACTGCTTGGGTTTTGACGGTACCGGCAGGTTTTCAATAAACCACTCATATAATGGACGGTGGTCTTGAAATTCCAGCGTGCAAATACTGTGGGTGACGCCTTCAATCGCATCACCCTGCCCGTGAGCAAAATCATAGCTTGGGTAAATACACCACTTGTCACCCGTTTGATGATGCGATTGTTTGCGAATGCGATACAGAATGGGATCGCGCAGATTCATGTTGGGCGAGGCCATATCAATTTTCGCACGCAGCACACAAAAACCTTCCTCAAAATCTCCCTGCTTCATTTTTTCAAACAAAGCCAGGTTTTCTTCTACATTGCGATGACGGTATGGCGATTCTTTACCCGGTTTGGTGGCCCAACCCCGATATTCACTGGCTTGTTCAGCGGTCAAATCACAAACATAGGCCTTGCCTTGTTTGATGAGATGAATCGCCCAGTCGTAAAACTGCTCAAAATAGCTTGAGGCGTAACGAACATCGCCTGTCCACTGAAACCCTAACCACTGGACATCTTCCTTGATGGCTTCGATGTACTCCTGCTCTTCTTTGGCCGGATTGGTATCGTCAAAGCGTAAATGGCAATCACCGCCAAATTCTTGAGCCAAGCCAAAATTCAGGCAAATCGACTTGGCATGTCCGATATGTAGATAACCGTTGGGCTCTGGCGGAAATCGGGTAACGACTTTTCCGGTCACCCTACCAGCGTCAATATCTTCCTGAATGATAGTGCGTATAAAATTATGATTAGCAGCTGATTCCGACATACCGAATGACAGTGTTCAAGTTAAACGCGCATTATACGCTGTCAGCCGTCTCGGGTAACAGCGCTGTTCGGTGTGTTGCCACAAAAAAGCTGTTTGTTGAGTTCACGCCAATCGCTGAGATGCACTATCATGTTGGTTTTTAGCAATTCTGGATTAAACCACCATGAAACTTCTCTATCGCCATTTGGCGCCTTTATTTTTTGCTTCTTTTTCGATGACCGCTAACGCCGAAGGCGGCAGCGTCCAACCTAAAGTAAAACTCAGCACCAATCACGGCGATATTGTGATTGCCCTCAATGCCGAAAAAGCACCGAACACCGTCGCTAATTTCATTCAATATGTCGAAGATGGTTTTTATAACGGCACCATTTTCCACCGCGTTATCGAAAATTTTATGATCCAGGGTGGCGGTTTTACTGAAGATTTTCAGCAAAAAACCACCCAAAAGCCAATTCAGAATGAAGCCAATAATGGTCTGACCAATAAACGCGGCAGTATTGCCATGGCGCGTACCGGCGACCCGCATTCTGCTACGGCGCAGTTTTTTATCAATACCGTCGATAACAGCTTTCTGAATTTCCGCGCTGAAACCACCAGCGACTGGGGTTATGCGGTATTCGGAGAAGTCGTTGAAGGCATGGATGTGGTTGATAAAATCCGCACCGTGCAAACCACACTGCGTGGCCCGCATCAGGATGTACCAGCTGAAAATGTCGTTATCGAAAAAGCCGAACTGCTTAACTGAGCCTGATGACGGCGCTGTTTATTTCTGATTTGCATTTAAGTCCTGATCGGCCGGCACTAACCCGGCTGGTCACGGACTTTCTATTGCAACAGGAAACACCCGATAAGCTGTATATCCTTGGCGATATTTTTAATACCTGGCTGGGTGATGATTTGGTGTTGCCGGAATATCAGCCGTTTATTGATGCGCTGATAAAGCTTAGCCAGCAGGGTTGCCGGATTTATCTGATGGTCGGCAATCGCGACTTTATGCTGGGCCAGAATTTTGCCGAATCGGTTGGCGCTGAATTGTTAACCGATCCGGTCGTGCATGATTTTGATGAAACGCCGGTATTGCTGATGCACGGTGACAGTTTATGTACCGATGATGTTAGTTATCAGCGTTATCGAAAAGTGGTCAGAAACTCACTTTTGCAGTGGTGTTTTTTACGATTGCCACTGCGTTTTCGCCAACACATTTCTGATCAGATAAAAGCCAAAAGCAAAGCCAAAAAACGTGACAAAACCATTGCGATCATGGATGTTAACCAACAGGCTGTAGCGCAGTTTATGGCTGATCATCAGATCTCAATCATGATCCATGGCCATACCCACCGACCGGCTATTCATGATTTACAGATTAACGGCCAAAATGCACATCGTATTGTGCTTGGTGACTGGCACGACACACCTAGTTTTCTGATGTTTTCAGACGGACATTTCCGTTTGGTTGATACCCGTCTTGATAATGGCGAGCAGCAGCTTACTGTGCTTGCTTAGCGTTTTCGTCAAGAATTTCCCGCAGCCGTTTAGGCGGTACATAACCGGGCAGCATTTGACCGTTTTCCAGAAATAATGCCGGCGTGCCTTCCACGCCTAAACGCTGACCGGTTTCAAACTGGGCAATCACCGGATTATCTTTACAAATTTGGGCATCTTTGATTTCCCTTTCGGCTTTGGCATCCGTCATCGCCTGCTGCGGATCTTTGGCACACCAGACTTCCACCAGTTTTTTGGCCGACTCCGACTCTACGCCGGCGCGCGGAAATGCCATATAACGAATACCAATCCCCTGCTTGTTGTACTCATCTATTTCTTCGTGCAGCTTACGACAATAAGCACAGTCAACATCGGTAAATACAGTCAGCATATAGTCCGGATTTTCCGGTGCGAAAATAATTAAGTCTTCTGACTTTTGCCGGGCAAGAATATCGCTTTTAATTTCCAGCTCACGGCTCTGAGTCAGGTTTTCGCGGCTTTCCAGCGATAAAATATTACCCTGGATCAGATATTTGCCATCCGTCGTGAAGTAATAAATCCGGTCATTGATAACCGCTTCGAATAAGCCGCTATCACCCAGTTCAGATAACGATTGTAGCTGCATATCCGGCATTTCTTTTTGCAGATCGGCACGTAATGCTTTGGCCGCATCCGACTCTTGCGCATAAACACTGGCAGCGCCAAACATAAGTAAGGCCAGACAAACCATTCGGGTGAAGTTCATTAATGTTCTCTTAATCGCGGAAATTATTAAATTGCAGTGGCATTTCAATGCTGTCTTCGGCTCGAAGCATAGCGATAATTTGCTGCAGCTCATCACGTTTTTTGCCGGTGACCCTGACACTGTCACCTTGCACTGCCGCCTGGACTTTGATTTTACTGTCTTTGATAAGTTTGACGATTTTCCGGCTGACAACTTTATCCAGCCCCTCACGAATCATCACATCCTGCTTACGCAACTTGCCATCGCCTTTGGGATCTTTGACCTCAAGACATTTGACATCAATACTGCGTTTTGCCAGTTTCAATCGCAAAATATCCAATAACTGCTCCAGTTGAAAATCGCTGTCAGCATACATGGTCAGCAATTTTTCAGACTGCTCAACACGAGCGTCGGTTCCGCGAAAATCAAAGCGTGTAGAAAGCTCTCGATTCGCCTGGTCAACGGCGTTTGTGAGTTCGTGTTTATCAACTTCCGAGACAATATCAAAGGCAGGCATGACTGCTCCTCAACGGTAAAAATCAGCGGCAAAGTGTAACACGCAAAATGTGCTAGCTGCGCGGATGAAACTGGCTGTGCAGGCTTTGTAATCGGGCTTTAGCAATGTGCGTATAGATTTGTGTCGTTGATAAATCGCTGTGACCGAGCAGTAATTGCACCACCCGTAAATCAGCACCGTGATTCAGCAAATGTGTAGCAAACGCATGTCGCAGCGTATGAGGTGATAACGGTTTATCAATACTGGCCTGTGCCGCATAACGTTTAATAATGTGCCAGAAAGCCTGCCGGGTCATCGCAGACCCTCGCCGGGTCGGAAATAAATCTTCAGTGGCATGGCCATAAATTAACTGTGGCCGGCTTTCCAGCAAATATTGCTGGCAGTAATCCAGCGCCGTTTCACCAAGTGGCACCAGCCGTTCTTTATTGCCTTTGCCAATACAGCGAATAAGCCCTTGCCGCATATTCAGTTGCTCTAACTTCAGGCCAACCAGCTCCGAAACCCGCAGCCCTGTGGCATATAGCACTTCCAGCATGGTGCGATCCCGCAGGCCGAGCATCGTATAAATATCAGGTTGCGCCAGTAAATCCTCAACATCCTGTTCTGACAGGGTATCGGGTAAATGTTTTCCCAACCGCGGCGATTCCAGCATGGCGGTAGGATCAGATTCGCGCAGCCCTTCCCGACAAAGATAACGATAATAACGGCGCAAACTGGAAATCAGCCGCGCATCGCTGGTTTTTTTACGACCATCGCGCAGCCTTGTCACCAGATAGGCTTCGATATGCTGTCGTTCGGCAGCGGGTAAACCTACATCCTGTTTTTGTAGCCAGGCCGCAAATGCTATTAAATCGCGCTGATAAGCCGCCAGCGTATTTTTACTTAACCCAGATTCCAGCCACAGGCTATCCAGAAATCGTTCCAGGTAAGCCGGCATTGAAGGTGTATCTGCTATATGTTGTTCAGGCATTGGCAGATTTTAGCAGTTTGTCTGGGTATGTTTCGGGCAAAAAAAAGGACTGCCGAAGCAGTCCTTAATTTGGCAATCACTGACGTGATTACAATTTTTCTTTGATACGTGCAGCTTTACCTGTCAGGTCACGCAGATAGTACAGTTTGGCGCGACGTACATCACCACGACGTTTCACTTCAACGCTGGCAATCGTTGGGCTGTGTGTTTGGAAAACACGCTCAACACCGACACCACTCGAAATTTTACGCACGGTGAATGCAGAGTGCAGACCACGATTACGTTTGGCAATAACCAGACCTTCGAACGCCTGTTCACGCTCACGGTCGCCTTCTTTGATTTTTACTTTAACGACCACGGTATCGCCGGCACCAAATTCCGGAATATCGCTTCTCAGTTGTTCAGCGTTCAGCTGTTCGATAATGTTGCTCATTGTTGTCTCCCCACTAATCCTAATCCTGCCCGCGCTCGGCAATAAATTCTTCCAATAAAGCTGCCTGCTCTTTATCCAGCGTTTTCGCTGTCAATAAATCAGGTCGCCGTAACCATGTTCGCCCGAGGGCCTGCTTCAGGCGCCACTTGCGTATCGCTTCATGATCACCACCGAGTAATACTGGCGGGACCGTATCATTCTCTAATGTTTCAGGCCGTGTGTAGTGCGGATGGTCTAACAAGCCATCCATAAAAGAATCCTGCTCTGCGGATTCTGCATCACCCAACACACCCGGCAGCAATCTGGCGATGCCATCAATAAGCACCATCGCCGGTAATTCACCACCACTGAGAACATAGTCACCAATCGACCATTCCTCATCAACCTGCCGCTGTATCAGCCGTTCGTCTATACCTTCATAACGACCTGCCAGCAATATTAACTTTTTGTGCTGCGCCAACTCACCAAGCGCCGCTTGTGTCAATTTTTGACCCTGTGGCGACAGATAAATGACTTTACTGCCCTGCCCCAATGCCTTTTTGGCGGTATCAATTGCAGCCACTAACGGTGCAACTTTCATCACCATGCCGGGACCACCACCATAAGGCCGGTCGTCGACAGTGCGGTGTTTGTCATCAGTGAAATCCCTTGGATTCCACAAGCTGACTTTCAAACGTCCGCTTTTTACTGACCGGCCAGTCACTCCAAAATCAGTGACCGCCATAAACATTTCCGGAAACAATGAAATCACCCCAAGGTGCATTTCATCGCTCACAAATAATCTGTTTGCCAATCAACCCGGATCTGCTGGTTTTCAAGATCCACGTTAAGGACAACTTCATCCATGACAAACGGAATCAATTGCTGGTCTTTGCTGCCATCTTGTATCACCACCAGCACATCATTAGCGCCGGTTTCCAGCAGATGATCAACTTTACCGAGCACTTGTTCATCCGTATTAATCACGGTCAGGCCGATTAAATCGGCCCAGTAAAACTCATCGTCATCAGCGGCTTGAAACTGGTCGCGACGAATCGCGAGTTCTCCGCCAATCAACGGCATTGCCTGGTCTCGGTCGGTGACATTCTTGATGCTCATCACCACAGCTTTACCCTGCAACTGGCCACCACTGATATCGATTTCCAGCCATTGCCCCTGACGTTTCAGGAACAATGGTTTGTAACTCAAAATATTGTCGCGTGGATCAGTGTAAGAAAACACTTTCACGCTTCCCCGGACACCAAACACGCCGGAGATTTTTCCTACCGGGATAAATTCGCCGGCTTCAGCCATGACGAAAAACTCCCGTAAAAATTAAGCGGCTTTGCGAGCGACTTTAATCAACTGGGCAACGCGCTCAGAAGTTTGTGCACCTTGACCGATCCAGTGATCAACACGGTCCAGATCCAGACGCAAAGATTCTTCCTGACCTTTGGCGATCGGGTTAAAAAAGCCGATACGCTCAATGTAGCTGCCGTCACGTTTGCTACGTGAATCAGTGACTACGATGCCGTAGAAAGGACGCTTTTTGGCGCCGCTGCGTGTCATTCGAATTGTTACCATAAACCTGCCCGTTCAAAAATCGGATGGAAAATAGAGTTATTTTACGCACTTATGCTGCTTTTGCAAAGCGCTATATGTGTCTGCGTTAAAAGGGCATGCCACCGCCGCCCATCGGCAGTTTGCCGCCCAAGCCACGCATCATTTTTGCCATGCCACCTTTCTGGCCCATTTTTTTCATCATTTTCTGCATCTGCGTGAACTGTTTCAGCAAACGATTCACATCCTGAATCTGTGTGCCAGAACCTGCTGCAATGCGTTTTTTGCGTGAGCCTTTGATAATTTCCGGACGGCGTTTTTCTTTTGGCGTCACTGAATCAATCATGGCTTCCATTTTGCGTAATTCTTTATCGTTAGCCTGGTTTTTAACGGCTTCCGGGATCTGCCCCATGCCCGGCAATTTATCCATCAGCGCGCCGATACCACCCATTTTGCCCATTTGTCGTAACTGCTCACGAAAATCTTCTAAGTCAAAACCTTTACCGGTTTTCAGCTTGCCGGCAAGCTTTTCGGCAGCGCCAACATCCATTTTGCGCTGAGCTTCTTCGACCAACGACAACACGTCGCCCATGCCCAGAATTCGCGATACCAGCCGATCCGGGTGAAACGGCTCCAGCGCAGTAGTCTTTTCACCGACACCCATAAATTTAATCGGTTTGCCGGTAATATGGCGAATTGATAAAGCTGCACCACCACGCGCATCACCATCCGTTTTGGTCAGGATCACACCGGTCAATGGCAAAGCTTCATTAAATGCTTGGGCCGTATTGGCGGCATCCTGACCGGTCATGCTATCAACGGTAAACAGGGTTTCCGCTGGATCAATCGCCGCATGAATGGCTTTGATCTCGGTCATCATATCGGCATCAATATGTAAACGGCCGGCGGTATCGACAATCAGCACATCGGCATATTCTTTTTTAGCCTGCGCCAGTGCATTTTGAGCGATAGCGACCGGATCTTGTCCCGATTCACTTGGGAAAAATTTGGCTTCAACTTCTGCCGCCAGTGTTTTTAACTGCTGGATCGCTGCAGGCCGATAGACGTCAGCACTGACCACCATGACTGATTTCTTATGGCGTTCTTTTAAAAACCGCGCTAGCTTGGCAACACTGGTGGTTTTACCGGCACCCTGCAAACCCGCCATCAGGATGACAACCGGTGGTTGATGATTTAAATCGAGACCATCATTGGCCTCGCCCATGACCGCAGTCAGCTCATCATTGACGATTTTAATAAACGCCTGACCCGGCGTCAGGCTGCGCAACACATCCTGACCCAGCGCCCGTTCTTTAACCTTATTAATGAACTCACGCACCACTGGCAGCGCAACATCCGCTTCCAGCAAGGCCATACGGACTTCGCGCAGCGTGTCTTTTACATTGTCTTCGGTAATACGGCCCTGACCACGCAGCTTTTGCAGCGTGCCACTTAGGCGGTCACTTAAACTATCAAACATATTTTTTCCCGTGAAAACGGTCGATTGGCGATTAAAATAATTGTCGCAGATTATACCTGATTGGTATCACCATCCCCGAAACATCGTTTATGATGCTAGCTGAACATATCTGCTGTGCCGGAATAAAGGATTACCCTCAATGGCCATTGCCAACGCTTTAGCCTTTCTGCTGTATCTTTGCTGTAGTGTCATTTTGATCCGTGGCTTTGTAAAACGCGATACCAGCCGGCCGGTGAAAAGCCTGCCAATCGGCATCATGACCATACTGGCGCTGGTGTTTCATGCTGCACATCTGTTTTTTGTCATGCATGCTGCCGGCGGCTGGGATCTGAGCCTCATGACCATGTTATCTATTACCGCCTGGATCATGGCGTTTATGGCTTTTATCGGTGGTTTTCGCTGGCCGGATTCACCGCCCGGCATCATAATCTATCCGCTGGTTGCCTTGATCTTAATGATGGTGTTTGAAGTGCCATCAAGTAGCAATAAACAGCTTCAAGATCCTGCATTGGAATGGCACATTCTGTTGTCGATAACGGCTTATAGTTTATTGATGCTGGCGGCTATTCAGGCGATTGTCCTGGCCATTCAGGAAAAACAACTGCGTCAGCATCACGCCGGCGGCCTGTTGCGCAAACTGCCGCCAATGCAAACTATGGAACGGGGCTTATTTCAGCTGATCATCAGTGGTTTTGCCCTGCTGACTTTGGGGCTTATCACTGGTTTTGTATTTGTCGAAAACTTCTGGGCACAACATTTAGCCCATAAAACCGTTTTGTCGGTCATTGCCTGGGGCGTTTTTGCCGGTTTGCTATGGGGCAGACATCAGCATGGCTGGCGTGGACAAACCGCTGTGCGCTGGACTTTGGCTGGTTTTGCCTTTTTGTTACTGGCCTATGTCGGCAGCAAAATCGTCCTTGAATATATTTTGCAGATCAGCTGATTATGCTCGAAGAAACGTCATTAGTCGTGTTGTTCGCCATCTTATTTTGCCTGTTGGTGATGTCAGCATTTTTCTCCAGCTCTGAAACGGCGCTGATGTCTTTAAACCGTTACCGGATGCGCCATTTAGCACAACAAGGCCATCGTGGTGCGCTGATAGCTGAATCGTTACTGGCCAGACCTGACCGGCTGATTGGTCTGATTTTACTGGGCAATAATTTCGTCAATATTTCCGCCTCGTCCATCGCCACCATCATTGGCCTGAAATTGCTCGGCGAGGAAGGCATTTTAATCGCGACGCTGGCACTGACTTTGATCGTATTGTTATTTGCTGAAGTCATGCCCAAAACCATGGCGGCACTGCACCCCGAACGGGTGGCCTATCCGGCCAGTTTTATTCTCAAACCATTGTTATGGATTTTGTACCCGCTGGTGTGGATCATTAGCCTGATTACCCGCTGGCTGCTCGGTTTGCTCGGTGTTTCGGCTGAAGATGCCAAATCAACCGCTATCAATGTCGAAGAACTAAAAGTCGCTCTGATGGAAGCCGGCAGCATGATTCCGCGCAGCCATAAGGACATGCTGATGAGCATTTTGGAGCTCGAGCAGATAACGGTTAATGATGTCATGGTGCCGCGTAATGAAATTGAGGGCATCGATATTAATATGCCGTTTAATGACATCGTCAAACAGCTGTCACATTGCGGTTATACGCGGCTGCCGGTTTATCAGGACTCCATGGACAATATTGTCGGCATCTTGCATGTCCGCAAAGCTTTAAACCTGCTGACGCAAGATAACCTGAATCCGCAAACACTGAATAATATTGTTAAAAAAGCCTATTTTGTACCGGAAGGCACTTCGTTAAATACGCAGCTGATTCAGTTTCAGCGTAACTTACGGCGCACCGGACTGGTCGTTGACGAATATGGTGATCTGCTCGGCCTCATCACGCTTGAAGATATTTTCCAGGAAATTGTTGGTGAATTTACCGCCAATACCATTGATGATGACAAAGATATTCACCCGCAAAGTGATGGCAGTTTTTTAATTAACGGCACGGCTACTATTCGCGAAATCAACCGTAATAATGACTGGCATTTGCCCACTGACGGGCCGAAAACGATTAATGGTCTGGTGCTGGAAATGCTGGAAAGTATTCCGGATCCAGGCGTCAGTTTACGTGTTGATGATTATGTTATTGAGGTTATCCAGACTGCTGATAATATCGTCAAGACGGTGCGGATCCGCAGCATCGAAAGTGAACTGACCGAGGCTGATACGGAAACCGGCTGATATGACTTTACGAATCAAAGCCTGTGGTTTGAATGAGGTTGATAAAAGCTCATTAAAATCCATGCTGAAGCTGGCAGCGGACTTGTTGAGCCACCCGTGGCTGTTGACTGATGACGATACTGCCGATTTGAAAGTCTATTGTTTTGATTACCCGGAAGGTCTCAGTGCCTGGCAATCTCGTAAAGAAACCGGGCTGGGCGCACTACTGGCAAGCCATGGCAATGTCACGGAAGCCGTTGACATCATTATCAAAAAACCACTGAGAACGGCTAATTTCTCAGAAGCCCTGAATCTGATTGATGAACAAATCCGCAACCCGCAACCACGTAAAGTTGTGCCATTAACAACTGCCCAACCCCAGCCAGATAAGCAACTGACCACTACCAAAAAACTGCTGTTGTGGACCAGTCAATTACAAAAACAATTGCTTATCAGGCACAAACCAGCTGCCGACTTGCCACCGCTGAATTTAAAAATCGACACCGTTGAAGCAACCAAAAAAGCAGATACCTTTACCGATCCAGGGTTGCTATCGACCTGGCTGGCACAATTACCAGCCGATCCACATCAAAAAATCAGCACCCTGCTTAGTCATTTACAAACGCTGAATGGACTCGATCTGAGTCTGCCCAAAACCCTGCCACTGCTCGATGAATACCAGCAAACCCTAAACCTGATGGTCTTTGAACGTGACAGCGCCGCGCTTCGGGCCGATAGCCGGCAACTTACCGAAAAACGTAAATATCTGCGCCAGTTTCAACAATGTTTACACCTGCTGGCACAACAATATTTTCGCGGCGCCCGGCAACGTTATCAAAGAGGTCAGCGACCAGCCGAAGATAATGGTTTTTTACTATGTCTGCTCCGCGGCAGCGAGTTATTGGCGTTACAAATTCTTCACAGCTACCAGCATTATCAACAACCCGCTGCCGGCATTTTCTGGCAGTTGCATCAGTTGTATTTATATTTAGAGGCGGCCGGCTGCTTAAAACGCACGCCTGAATTCAAAAAACCCGTTATCGTTACCGATTTCTACACCTCATACGGGCAAATTCTGCTGACCGGAATCGCTGATCCTTACAGCATGCCGCGCTTTGCCGTTGGCAAAATGTTTCAGCTGTTAGCATCGCTTATCAATGACACTGAGATCAGCCTGCTCAGCGACAAACAAATGCAGATTACCAGTCAGTTTTTACTGACGGGCCATTTTTGCATTGATTGCCAGTCCGATAATTTACCGCAGGCGATGGCCAGAACAGCGCCGGATATCCGTGCCGCAGCTTCCACTCGTCTGTTTAATGCCCAGGCTCTATTGAGACAGCTTGATAAACTTATTAAACAACAACACAAACTCAGCAGCATTGAAAAACAGCTTCTCAAGCAGGCGATTCCGCAATTAAACGGCAGCTATGAACGCCGTTGTGATCGTTTAACGTTACCGGCACCAAGAACCGTCGGTATCAATTATGGTCTTAAAGCTGTCCATGTTTTATTAGCTGACGTGTCAGCACCGCAACAACAATGGGCGTTACTTAACGAAGCCAGTGAGGGTGTCATGCTGACCCGTAACACGGCAGATTGTAAAAATATTTACATCGGCGACTTGTTGGCAGTCAGTGAATCACCACTACTGCCACGACTTGGCGTGGTAAGGTGGTTGCATATCGGCCCGGATCAAACCCAGATGGGGCTGGCATTGCTGGCAGGAGATATTACCGCCGGATTTTGCACCCCGGACGGTGAGGCTGAACAACGGATGGCTTTGTTATTAGCCGATTTGGAAAAACCTTGCCTTGTTACCGAAAAAGGCCTGTTCAGCCCAAAACGAAAATTACGATTAAAAACGGGCGATGAAGCCCAACTGATAGAAACTCAACAGTTACACGACAGTACCCTCGATTACGATTATTTCAGTTATAAAGTCCTGAAAATTTCGTGATCTAGCCACCATGGCTTATCATGTTTTCAGGATTTTTCAGCACAGGATTTCACTATGCGTACCCTTATCAAAGTCATCGTCATTGTTCTGGTTTTGGCCGTTGCCGCCCTTGCCGCTATTCCGTTTGTTGTTGATCCAAACGATTACAAAGATGAAATTGCCACTCAGGTTGAAAAAGCAACCGGACGGCAATTGACGATACAGGGTGATATTGGTTTGTCAGTGTTTCCATGGATTGCACTGGAGCTTGGCCAACTGTCGCTGAGCAATGCCAGTGGATTTAAAGCCGACAGCTTTGCGCAGGTCAACAGCGCACAAATTCGCATCAAGTTATTGCCGCTTCTGAAAAAAGAGCTGGAAATGGACACTGTCATTCTTGATGGGCTGGTGCTGAATCTTGAAACCGATAAAGACGGCAACACCAACTGGCAGGATCTGGCCAAACCTGATGCCGCCGCGGAAGCTGACATCAAAGAAGCCGCACCGGAATCTGCTCAGGACGCCCCGCCGGCATTAGCCGCTATCAGCATTGCCGGTGTGCAGCTGAGTAATGCCAACATTCTCTGGTCTGACGCCAGCAAAGGCGAAAACTATCAACTGCGTAATCTAAATCTGGAAACCGATCCACTGGTACCGGGCGAACCGACCGCATTGCAAATGAATTTTGATCTGATAAGTGCCAAGCCGGAAGCCAAAGCTCACGTAACACTGGACACCCAGCTGATGGTCGATGTTGACACGCAGCAATATCAGCTCACTGATTTAAAATTGACTACTCTGGCAGAAGGCAAAGAACTGCCCATCGACAAAGCCAATATCACGCTGAATGCTGACATTACCGCCGATATGGCCCGTGAGCTCGTTACTTTACGTGAGTTTTCGGTCGATACGATTGTCAGTAACGCTGAACAAGAAGTCACTGCCGAACTGACCGGTGAAGTGGATGCCAATCTCGGCAGCCAGCTGTACACCGTTAAAGACCTGTCAGTAGATGGCAATATCACTGCCCCGGATTTACCCGGTGGTAAGGCAGCGTTGAAATTAAGTGCCGATCTCAGTGCTGACCTTGCCAAACAAACGCTATCGCTGGCTGACCTGGCTGTACAGCTTCAGGATCTGATGCTCAGCGGCAACATTGATGCTCGCGATATTCTGGCTGAAAAACCAGCCTTTAACGGCAATATTCAAATCAAACCGTTTAACCTGCGTAAGCTGGCTAGCGATATGCAGATTGAACTGCCGGAAATGGCCGATAGCAGTACACTGGAAAATGTCGCACTGCAAAGCCAGCTTGAAGGCTCCAACAATCATATCAATGCCAAAGATCTGCAACTGACGCTAGACCAAAGCCAGCTGACCGGCCAGTTTGCGGTACAAAACTTCGCCAAACCCGGTTTCCGCTTTGATTTAACGCTGGATGAAATTGATGCCGATAGATATTTGCCGCCAGTTAAAGAAAAAACCGAACAGCAAGCAGCCCCTCCGGCCAGTGCCGCTGCAGGTGGTGCTGCTGAATTACCGCTTGACACCTTGCGGTCTATTAACGCCAAGGGCAGCCTGAAAATCGGCAAACTCAAAGCCAGTGGCATTACCAGCGAAAATGTGCTGGTCACCATCGATGCTCAGGATGGCCTGATTAAACTTAATCCAATGCAGGCAGATTTATACGAGGGTAAATACCGCGGTAACGTCAATGTTGATGCCCGTGGTGATGCGCTGAAACTGGCGATTGATGAACGTTTAGAAGGCATTCAGGCCGGTCCCTTGTTAAAAGATCTGACTGGCGATGACAAAATTTCCGGTCAAGCTGATGCCAGCATCAAACTCAATGGCAGCGGCAAAGATATTGATGCCATCAAACAAACACTGGCCGGTAACGGTAATTTTGCGTTTACCGATGGTGCGCTGAAAGGGATCAATATCGCCGAAATCATTCGTAAAGCCAAAGCCGCCCTGCGCGGTGAAAAACTGGCTGATACGGGGGCACCGGAATCGACTGATTTCAGTTCTCTGAGCGGCTCGTTTACGGCTAATAACGGCGTTATCAATAACGATGATTTAGAAATGATGTCACCGCTGCTGCGCGTTAACGGTAAAGGTAATGCCAACCTGCCAAAGGAAACCTTAGATTACGGCCTTCGAGTGTCTATTGTTGGTACGTCTAAAGGACAGGGCGGCAAAGAGCTGGAAGAACTCAAAGGCGTCACTATTCCTATCAAAATAACCGGTACTTTCAGTGAACCTAAACCCAGTGTTGATTTAGCAGCAATTGTTAAAGAACAAGCGACCGGTGAGCTGAAAGCCAAAGCGGAAGAAAAGCTGAAAGAAGAACTCGGTGATGATCTGGGCGGTTTACTCAGTGGCGCCCTCGGCGGCAAAAAAGCCACTGATGACGAAGCTGCTGATACTGAAAGCACTGAACCGGCCACCGCTGATGAAACGACAGAACCAGCAGATGAAGCCGTTCCTGCTGAAGAGAAATCTGCAGAAGATCAGCTTAAAGAAGATGTTAAAGAAAAATTAAAAGGTTTTTTCTGATTTGCATAACACTGCCGCAGCATTACGCTGCGGCAACAGCCAAATGATAGCCGGCCAGCACTTCAGCCAACGACTGCTTGACTGGTTTGACCAGCATGGCCGTAAAGATCTGCCCTGGCAGCAACCTGCCACTGCTTACCGGGTCTGGCTGTCAGAAGTGATGCTGCAACAAACACAAGTCAGTACGGTTATTCCCTATTTTCAGCGCTTTATCGATCGTTTTCCGGATCTGCCAACCTTGGCGGCGGCCAGCGTAGATGAAGTGCTGCAATACTGGGCCGGATTGGGTTATTACGCCCGGGGCCGTAATTTACATAAAGCCGCACAACAAATGGCCGAACATCACCAGTCACAAGTACCGGCTGATTTTCAGTCGCTGCTGGATTTGCCGGGGATAGGCCGCTCTACTGCCGGTGCCATTATGGCGCTGGCGTTTAAACAAAGCTATCCGATTCTGGATGGTAATGTGAAACGTGTTTTAGCGCGTTTTACTGCCGAATCACGCTGGCCCGGCGATAAACAAGCTGAAGCCGATTTATGGCAACTGGCAACACAACTGCTGCCTGAAAAACGCATCAATGATTACATTCAGGCGCAAATGGATCTGGGCGCCACACTCTGCACCCGCAGCAAACCGCGCTGTGACGACTGTCCGTTATACAAAGATTGTCAGGCGTATCTTGCCGGCACGCCGACCGCGTATCCTGTCAGCAAACCGAAAAAAGCCATTCCCCATAAACAAATTCGCTGGCTGCTGTTTTACCATCAAGGACAATTACTGCTGGAAAAACGACCGGTCACCGGTATCTGGGGGGGCTTATGGAGTTTTCCGGAAATGGCCGCTGATGCCGAACTCAGCCATTTGCTGACTGATAACGATATCGCTGATCTGCAAACCCTGGATGATATCCGCCATGCTTTTACCCATTACCGGCTGACGATCACACCACTGCTTATCGAACTTAATCAGGCAAATTCCGTGATCCGCGACACGGATCAACAGTGCTGGGTTAAAATAGATGACACTGCTTCGCTGGGCCTGCCAACACCGGCGAAATCACTGATACAAAAATTAGCACGAGGTTTTTAATGGCACGCACAATACATTGCATCAAACTTAATAAAGAAGCTGAAGGCATGGACTTTCCGCCCTACCCCGGCGAACTTGGCAAACAACTATGGGAATCGGTTTCCAAAGAAGCCTGGCAAATGTGGCTCAGCCAGCAAACAATGCTGATTAATGAATATCGCTTGTCTTTGGCCGATCCGAAATCCCAGGCGTTTTTAAAAACAGAAATGGAAAAATTCTTCTTTGGTGAAGGCTCTGCGCCACCGGCTGATTTTGTACCAAAATAAGCCAAAAGCGGCTGAAAACGCGCATATGACAGAAAAGTGACTGTTTTCAGCCGATAACAGCTTCTGCAAAAAAAACCTGCGGCAGCCTTTCAAAAAAACAGATTTACTAAATAAATACAATAACTTATAAAACAAAAAGCCTTTTTAACTGGCTTTATGGCAAAAACGTCATCAAAAAATTTTACAAAAAGTGGAAAATAAACGTGACTTTTAGCCTTTTTTTGAGCGTACAATGCCATTAGCCCTTTTTTCAAGGGCAGTAGAAAGCCAGTTTAGGAGTTAGACTGGTAATGTTTTAGAAATTGAGGTTGATATGGCAGAGCAAGTTACAGGTACGGTTAAATGGTTCAATGATGCAAAAGGATTCGGTTTTATTGAACGCGCCGATGGTCCGGATGTTTTCGTTCACCACAGCGCTATCAAATCTGATGGCTTCAGAACATTGAAAGAAGGTCAGGCCGTTACAATGGAAGTGACGCAGGGTCAAAAAGGCCCACAAGCAGAAAACGTCATTCCTGGCTAAAATTTTTTGCGATTATGCTAAAAGCCGGTGCCCGTCACCGGCTTTTTTTTGTCTGTATAAAATTGTCGACTTGACCCACAACACTGAAAGCGCAAAATGAAGCTTTGTTGATAACAACAAGGATGCTGCCATGAAAATATTAAGTCTGCCTTTAGCCATCATTGTCATGCTGTTTGCTACAACGGCGCAGGCTGACTGGGGCAAAATGCTGGAAGACTTCAAAGCTGCCGGCAAGACCATGCTTGGTCAGGAGAATGTTACGGATGGACTCAGCAATGACACCATGATTAATGGTTTGCGGGAAGCACTGGAAGTAGGCAGTCGCCGCGCTATCAGCACGGTCAGTCAGGATGGCGGTTATTTGAATAACCCGCAAATTCGTATTCCGCTGCCCCCACGCGTGCAACAGGCCACTGACATCATGAAAAAATTCGGCATGACCCAACTTGCCGAGGATTTTGAAACCAGTATCAATCAGGCCGCAGAAAAAGCCGCACCACAAGCCACTGAACTCATGATCAACGCCATTAAAGCCATGACCATCGAAGATGCAAAAAATATTTTACAAGGCGAAAATGACGCGGCAACCCGCTATTTTGAAGATAAAACCCGGCCACAACTGGCCAGTTTATTTTCACCGGTTGTTGATGATTCGCTGAATCAGGTTGGCGCCACCCGCTACTACAATCAACTTGATGACCGTATGCAAGCAGTCCCTATGGTCGGCCAAAACCTGAATCTGGACTTAACTGGGTATGTTACTGATCAGGCATTAAACGGATTATTTGTCATGCTCGCTGCAGAAGAGCAAAAGATCCGTGAAAATCCGGCAGCCCGCAGCACCGAATTACTGAAGCAAGTATTTGGTAATAATTAACAAATCGCTACTCAGCACAAACGCATTGTTTTAGAATAAACATAAAAATCATAAGGGAATCAAAAATGGCTTCACCACACAGACTCAACCTCGCCAGTCAGGGCACCTCTCTGAAAGCGCTATTTACCGGTTATCTGGTAGTCATTGCTGTCGGCTATCTGATGGCGCTGGTACAAATACAGTTAACCCATGGTCTGGCTGATGGTGAGTATGGCCTGTCGATTGATGACATTGTTTACAGCTATTACGGCAACCGTAATAACTCACTGCTGGAAAACAAATTACATGGCTCAATGAAGCCAATGGCCACCGATGAAGAGCGTGAACAAATCATCCAGTGGATCCACAGTGGCGCTTCTGAAGAAGCTTATGAAAGCACCGGTATTCAGCAGATTTTCGAAGCCAAATGTATCGTTTGCCACAATGCTGAAGCGGGCGGTGCTATTCCCGATTATTCGGATTTTCAGGCCATTAAGGATCGGGCGCTGGTGGATACTGGGGCCAGTATTACCGCACTTGCACGGGTGTCGCATATTCACTTATTTGGTATCGCCTTTATCTTTATGTTTGTCGGCCTGATTTTCAGCTTGGCTGCCGGCGTGCCCAAACCGCTAAAAGTCATCGTTATATCGATGCCTTATATCTTTTTGCTGGTTGATATTGCCGCTTGGTGGCTGACCAAATTACATCCTAACTTTGCCTGGTTTGTGCTAATTGGTGGTGGCGCCATGGCGTTGTCATTCGCCTTTATGTGGGTCGTGTCGATGTATGAAATGTGGGTACTACCCCGCATTCGTGAAGATCACCGTGACGCGCTGCTTGATGAATAAAGCGGTCAGTTCGCCGTTTTAGTTGAATTAGAAAATCCCGCTGCCCGCGGGATTTTCTTTTTGCATACGTTGATAAAACGCTATCAACTCCATCGACCAATCTTGTTCAAGTGACCGCAAACGTTCAGTGCTAAGTGGTGGTAAAAATACAGGCATGGCATTAAAGGCAAACACCACAACATTGCCATGATTTTCCAGTGATAAACATACCGTACGTCTATCAAACACCTGCCGGATTGTTCTCAATGCTTCCAGAAAACCTTCGGCATCATCAACCAGTAAATTAATTGCCAAATGACCGTTTGCCGTTAAATTGTTACGGCATTGCTGCAAAAATTCGGCATTCAAAAGCCAATCCGGAGTTTTCTGAGTCACGGCTATATCCAGCAGGATCAAATCAAAGTGTGTTTGTGGCTGCGCCAGATAATGTTGAATAGATTCAATATGGATGGGCCAGCTGGCTGGGAATTCAAAATATTGCCGGGCAATGTCAGCCACCTCAGCAGAAACCTCTACCGCCTGACCCTGAATCCGTGGCAACTGCTGCGCCAGAAAACGTGCTGTCGCGCCGCCTCCCGTACCGGCCAGCAACACCCGTTTTATCGATGGGCTGAAAATCACCCCCGCCAGCATCGCTCGATTGAGTGGCAAAGGTAAATAATCAGGGCGTTGCAAATCGATCGCTGATTGCAACAAACCATCATCAAAATCCAGATAACGCAGATCGCCCTGCTGCCAAATCCGAATAATGCTGCCGTCGGCTATTTTTTGCTGGTGCAAAATAGTAGCGGCAGCGTCCATGACTAGTCGTTTTGCTTGGCTTCCAATGCAGCCCATTTATCAAATGTGGCTTCCATTTCCGCCTCAATGGCGGCCAGTTGTTGCTGAGCTTCTGTGATTTTATCAGCCGGTTGCTGATAAAAATCCGCTTCGCTCATTTTGGCTGTCAGTGCGGCTTGTTGCTGCTCAAGTTTTTCGATTTGCAGCGGCAAGGCTTTTAAATCCAATTGCTGCTGGTAGGTGAGTGCAGACTTTTTCTTGGCAGATTTGGCTGGCTGGGTAGCAGCAGGGTTATTTTTTGCTGTCGATTTTTCACTGCGCTGTTGCCGTTGTGCAAGCCAGTCATCATAACCACCCACATATTCACGCACTTCTCCATCGTCATCAAAGACGATGCAACTGGTCACGACATTGTTGAGAAAGCTCCGGTCATGACTGACCAACAGCAACGTGCCATTAAAGCCCGCCAGCAAATCTTCGAGGAGTTCCAGCGTTTCGGCATCCAGATCATTGGTCGGCTCATCCATCACCAGCAGGTTAGCGGGCTGGGTAAATAATTTCGCTAACAGTAGCCGGTTTCGTTCGCCGCCGGATAAGGCTTTGACCGGCGTGCGCGCCCGCTCCGGAGTGAACAGAAAATCCTGTAAATAACCGATGATATGTTTGCGGCTACCATTGATTTCGACAAAATCACGTCCCTGACCGACGTTATCCACTACGTTTGCCTGTTCATCCAACTGACTACGCAGTTGATCAAAATAGGCAATTTGCAGATTGGTGCCAGCTTTCACCGTGCCGGATTGTGGTTGCTGTCTGCCCAACAACACTGACAATAATGTACTTTTGCCGCAGCCATTAGGGCCGATAATGCCAATGCGATCACCGCGCTGGATCAGCGTTGAAAAATCTTTAAACAAGGTCCGGCCATCGTAAGCCTGCGTGATATTTTCAACTTCAACGACCAGTTTGCCGCTGCGCTCGGCTTCCTGCAGTTGCATGCTGACGTTACCTTGTAATTCACGGCGCTGACTGCGTTCTTTACGCAGTTTTTCCAGCGCCCTGACCCGGCCTTCATTACGGGTACGGCGAGCTTTAATACCTTGTCTTATCCAGACTTCTTCCTGTGCCAGTTTTTTATCAAATTGCGCCTGCTGCTCGGCTTCAGCGGCCAGCATCGCTTCGCGCTTATTCAGAAAGTTTCGGTAATCACCGGGGTAACTGGCAAGCTGACCACGATCTAGCATGACGATCCGCGTCGCCAGCGCCTGCAAAAAGCTGCGATCATGGGTAATAAACAGTAAGGTGCCACCGTAGCTTTTCAAAAAGCCTTCCAGCCAGGTAATCGAGGCA
>FYBJ01001397.1_pt1 | contig 100069 bp, 92 predicted proteins | sample 1134611 | NCBI WGS metagenome assembly FYBJ01 (sample SAMEA104116008, study PRJEB20421) | marine metagenome | isolation source: marine
TGAGGGCAACCTGTATGTGGCCGAGCAAAACCGTATTGCCCGTTATGCCGCACCGGGATTTGATCTGAACCTGCCATTCAAAGATATGCGTGAAGTGATTTTTGAAGATCTGCCTGATAAAGCCCATCACGGCTGGCGTTATATCGATTTCGGGCCGGATGGCAAACTCTATGTCACGGTTGGTGTGCCCTGCAATATCTGTAATGTCGACGGTTATGAAGGCACCATTATCCGTATGAACCCGGATGGCAGTGACGCTGAAATCTTTGCCGAAGGGGTACGTAATTCAGTCGGTATGGATTTTCAGCCAGATACCGGCGTGTTGTATTTCACCGATAACAACACCGATATGATGGGTGACGATATTCCCCCGGGTGAGTTTAATGCGGCGCCGGAAAAAGGCATGCATTTCGGCTTTCCGTATTATGCCGGTGGTAAAGAACGCCACGAAGACTGGGCTGATAAAACGCCGCCTAAAGACGTCACCTTTCCTGAAGCAGAATTTCAGGCACACAGCGCCAATCTGGGCTTTAAGTTTTATACCGGTAAACAATTCCCTGCCGAATATCAGGGTGATGCCATTGTTGCCCAGCATGGTTCATGGAACCGTACTGAGCCGGTTGGTTATTCACTGGTACGGGTCAAATTCGATGACAATAATCAGGTCATCGGTCATGAACCATTTATTGATGGCTGGTTAAATGACGGCGAAGCCTGGGGCCGGCCGACTGATGTGCTGCAAATGCCCGATGGTTCGATGCTGGTCTCAGATGACTACAACGGTGTGATTTACCGGGTCAGCTACGGCGAAGAAAATGCGGCAAAAACCGCGTCCAATAAGGCCGCCAGCAGCGAAACCGTAACCGATCTGATGATGCCGGAATCGGCGATTGCCCATCCGGATGGCCGGTTATTTGTCACCGAAATCGGTGAGTTCGGTAAAGCTGGCGATGGCAAAGTCACGGTGGTCAATACCGATGGCAGCACGGCAACGCTGGTTGACGGCCTGAATGATCCGAAAGGCATCGATATGTTTGATAACGTGCTTTACGTTGCCGATAACGACCAACTGGTGAAAATCACACAGGAGGGTCAAGCCGAAGTCATTGCCAAAGCCGGCGATTTCCCCGGTAAAGCGGTATTTCTTAACGATATCGAAATTGACGGTAACGGTAATGTCTTTATCTCCGACAGCGGTGATGATGACGGCAAAAACGCCGGTATTTATAAAGTCACACCCACTGGCGCTATCAGCGAAGTGATTAACGATAAATCTGGTATCAAGCGTCCAAACGGTCTGCTTAATGATGGGGTAAATCAAATGCTGGTTGCCGACTTTGGTACCGGAGATTTATTCACGCTGGATATGACCAGTGGCAAAGTCGTTAGGGTCAATCAGGGCTTTGGTGGTGCTGATGGTTTAGTACGTGATGCCAATGGTCTGCTGTATGTTAGCGACTGGGCCAATGGCAAAGTCTGGCAGTTGGTTGAGCCGAAAGCGACCGCGCAATTATTGCGTGATGACTTTAAAGCGGCTGCCGATATTGCTCTGTCAGCCGATGGCAAACAACTGCTGGTGCCGGATATGAAAGCCGGTACGCTGGAGTATTTGCCTATTCGTTAAACGCGCTTTAGCCATTAAAAGCCGGTGTCTTTGGGCACCGGCTTTTTTATGGCTGATGTAAACGAAAAGTCATCTTGCGTTGTTATGGTATGCGCAGGTTTTCACGAAAGCAGACCAATAAAGGTGCACCATGACTACACTATTTATCTGGCTGATCCGCTTTGTCTCACTGGTGATTTTATTTGTGCTGACATTGCTGTTGATTACGCAGGAAACCGCGGTGCGGATTAAGCGTCGTTTGGCTATTTCAACTAAAACTAAAGCCGATCCACTGGCCAGTTTAAAAAAAGCGCGGTTACCGGTTTAACAGTGTTTTAGTTGGTCGCTGTAAGCCACAAATACAGCAGCCATAAATTGCTCAGTAGCAATATCAGGCTGACACTGCGCCAGAATACCAATGGGTGACGCTCCAATAACGGGGCCTGATCTTCGCGCAGAAAAGCCGGATTTGGCTTTTTCATATCCGCCTCAAACTCCGATAAGGCTTCATAGCGGCGCAAGCTGTTAAATTGCACGGCGCGACGAATGGCTTTATCCACCCAATGTGGAATGCCTGACTGATATTCAGTTAGCGGCTGGTAGTTGAGCCGATTAAGTTGCTGTGGCTGTCTCGCTTTGGCGTAGCCATTACCGTAGGGCAACCGACCACTGAGTAGTTGATACACCAACACACCCAGCGAAAACTGATCGGATAAAGGACTGCCCGGTTCACCGAGTAAATATTCCGGCGCCGTAAAATGTTTGGTGCCGAGCAGCGTCTTGCGTTCGACCGGTGTGGCAATATCGGCAATACCGGCAATTTTGGTGGAGCCAAAATCAATGATTTTGAGCACACCATCGTCGGTCAGCAATATATTGCCGGGTTTGATGTCCTGATGCAGCATATCCAGCCGGTGAAAGGCCCGCAGACCGGAAATTAACTGTGGGAGCAATTGACACACCGTTTGCAGACTGAATGGCCCGTCATCATCCAGCCACTGTTCCAATGTCCGGCCTTCAACGTATTCCAGCACGTAATATAAAAACCGCCGCGGCCGCTGTTGTTCAATGACCCGAACGACATGCGGGTGATCAATGCGCCGGCCAATCCACTCTTCCAGTTGGAAGCGCTCCAGATACGCGGGATCATCCTCAAAATTCACCGACGGTGTTTTCAACACCACTTTCTGACCGCTATCGCTATCAATCGCCAGATATAGCTGGCTGGTGGAGCTGGCATGCAGTTCTTTAATGACCCGGTATCCGTCGAGGATGACGCCCTCATAGAGTTCAGGCGGAAACGGCAAAGCCGTCAGACGGGCATACACTTCATCTGCTGCCGGAGCCGGGACCTCAGTGATCTGCAGAATCTGACAACTGACATTATCGGTACTGCCCTGATCCAAGGCTTTCTGGCAGATCGCAGCAGCACAATCATGCAAGTCTGCATTGTCCACCAGCAGCTTTTTTAGCTGGCTATCACTGAGCCACTCATACACCCCATCGGTCAGCAGCAGAAAACAATCTCCCGCCTCTATCGGCAACGACTTGTAATCGATATCCAGCGCATAATCCACGCCCAATGCCCGACCCAGATAAGTTTTATCTTCACTGAGCTGAATACGGTGGTCACTGCTGAGTTGTTCTAGTGTCTGGCCTCGCAATAGATAAATACGGGCATCCCCGACGTGAAACAAATGCGCAGTCGTAGACTTCAGCACCACCGCCGAAAAGGTGGTGGCCAAACCGCGATTGCTGTCACGAAACTGCTGACTCTGGCCACATAACCAGACATTAATCGCCGTCAGCACCTTGCCGCCGGATTGTTTGACCGACCAGCTATCGGGCGTACTGAAATAGTCTTCAATAAACCCCGTGACTGCCGCATGACTGGCCTGACGCGCTTGTTCGCTGCTGCTGATGCCATCTGCCAATGCGCAGACAATGCCTTTGTTTTCCAGCATTACCGGATTGCCCGGCACCGAGCAGCCCAGGGCATCCTGATTTTCAGCTTTTTTACCAGCCAGCGACTGCTGGCCGTAACGCACGGCAAGTGTCGCCATGGTTAATCCTAATGAACGTCAATCATCTGTACTGTACCATCCGGCAGCACTTCTGCCATCTGGCCGCGTGGCTCATCCATAAATTGCACCACAATCAGCGTTAGAATAGCTGTAGCGGCAATCACCCAGAAGAAGGTTTGCGCTGACACGACCGACAATACGGTCAAAAATGAAACGGCACCGACATTACCATAAGCACCGGCCATACCCGCGATTTGACCTGTCAGGCGACGTTGCACCAGCGGCACTACGGCAAACACCGCGCCTTCACCGGCCTGCACAAAAAACGAACACATCATTGTCGCCAGCACCGCCAGCACCAAAAACCACTCCGGCGTGATGAGACCCATAACAAAATAACCAAAAGCCAGACCGGTCAGACAGATGGTCAAGGTCCGTTTACGACCCAGCTTGTCGCTGAAATAACCACCGGTCGGCCGTGACACCAGATTCATAAAGGCAAAACCTGAGGCCAGCAAACCCGCCTGTACCGGACTGATATTAAAGGTATCGCTGAAAAACAGTGGCAGCATCGACACCACGGCCAACTCGGAACCAAAGGTCGCCAGATAAGCAAGGTTCAAAACAGCCACTTGCTTGAACTTGTACTGATGAATCGCCGGTACCGGTTTTTCAAAGATGCCTTTGTTGACCTGCCAGATGTGATACACCTGATAGGCAAATAACAACAGCAATCCACCATAAATTACGTTTGCCACGGTGGCGGACAGCAGACTGACCCCGGCCGGTGATAATTTCCAGGCCAGTAATGCCAAAGCTGCATACAGCGGGATACTCATGACGATATACAAAAAGAAATCAAACTTGCTGGTGACTTCCATGGCACCGGACTTTTTCGGCTTGAAATAGGTGGAGCCTTTGGGCGTATCAGAGACACTGTTGTAATAAATAAACGCATATACCAGCGCCATAACACCGGTGGTGGCGATGGCATAACGCCAACCATTTTCACCGCCAAATATTAACGCCAGTGTTGGCAATGACATGGCCGCAGCCGCCGAGCCAAAGTTACCCCAGCCACCGTAAATGCCTTCAGCAAGCCCCACCTGTTTGGCAGGAAACCACTCTGAAATCATACGGATGCCGATAACAAAACCGGCACCGACAAAACCGAGCAGAAACCGCGCCAGCGCCATTTGTTCAAAACTATCAGCAATGGCAAAAAAGAAACACAGCATGCTGGAGATACCGAGCAGCATGGTGTACATGATTTTCGGGCCGTATTTATCGACCAGCATACCAACCACAATGCGCGCCGGAATGGTGAGCGCCACGTTAAGAATCAGCAGCGTTTTTAATTGCTGATCGGTGAGCCCGAGGGCTTCACGGATTGATACCAGCAACGGCGCATGGTTAAACCAAACGACAAAACTGATAAAAAAGGCGATCCAGGTGAGATGCAGAATGCGGCTGTTGCCGCTGAAGGACAAAAGATTAAGTTTTGAAGCAGACATGGTTCTCTCTTAGAACAGGTTTACCAACATCGGTGCGCCTGTTAAAGCCGGAATCATGCCAACTTATAAGCCTTTGATTTGATTACCAGCTCAAGCCTTTAAAAGGTATTTAATGCACTTGTTTAAGGCAGCTCTACCGCTATCGCACCATCATGATGCAGTGCCTCAGGCGGCGAATGCCACCGCATTTTTACCCGACTGTTTTACCTGATACATGGCTTTATCGGCCGCCCGCAACAAGGCTTCGATATCCCGGCCATCGTCCGGATAACAAGCGATGCCGATACTGGCACCAATCCGGCAAGGATGTCCTTCAATCATCATTGTTTGCGATAAAGCGCGGATGATTTTATCGCCGACCAGCTGGATATGTAGCTGCTGTGAGGTGTTTTGCAGCAACACCACAAACTCATCACCACCCAGCCGGAACACACTATCCGCCGCGCGCAGACTGCAACTCATGCGTTTGGTCACCTCGCGCAATAAGGCATCACCAATATGGTGGCCAAAGTCATCATTAATCGCTTTAAAATCATCCAAATCAATAAACATAAACGCCACAGATTGATTTAATCGGCGCGCCTCATGCAGCGCCTGTTCAGCGCGCAGATTAAATTGTGAACGATTGGGCAGTCCGGTCAGGCTGTCAGTGTGGGCCAGTTCGGTCAGTGCTTTTTCCAGTTGTTTTCGATCCGAAATATCGCGAATATCAGCACTTAGTTCACTGCTGCGGCCATCTTCACTGCGGGTGATTTGCAACAACATTTCCGCATCAATCAGCTGCCCGTCGGCGCGGTTCAGTTGTACCTCGCAGCGCGAGTACGGCAGTGGTTTATGGCGTTTGGTTAAAAGCAGCAAATGCGCCACTTGCGCGGTAGATTTTTCACTGAATAAGCGATCAAAATGCTGGCCGAGATAATAGGCCTCATCCTGCTGCAACAGATGTTTGACCGAGGCGCTGATAAAAGTGATTTTACTGCTGCCGGCATCGATGCCCAGCACAATATCCGAGCTTTTTTCGGTTAACTTGCCAAAATATTGTTCTCGGCGGATCAGCCGGTGAATTGCCAGCGCAAAGGACAGCAGAATCAGCATTACTACAATGGTTTGTAAACCACGCAACAAATAGGTGCGTTGTTTGGCTTGTTTTTCTAACTGGTTGGTTAAGGTGTTCATCAACGCCAGCAACTGCAGATTGTCGGCCGCCATGCGATTGATTAATTGTGTGATGACTGCCGGCTGCTGATTGATCTGTAATAAATCATCGCGCAGTGGCTGCCACAGACTGATTGCCGCCGTTAAGGTCTGACGCACCGCTGTTTGCTGCTCTGGCGGAATGGTAATGACATGCTGATCGGCCGTTTGCGTCTGCCCGCCCAGATAAAAAGCATTGAGCGTGGTATCAAATAAAGCCACGGCGGTTTTTAATTCCTGATAAGCCACCTGGCTGTCGGCACCAGTCTGTTGCTGATAATGGATCAACAGCAGTGCTTTGCTCATCTGTTGTGACAACATCCGTTGCCGGCCGGCAATATTGATATGCACCGATGAAGCTTCAAGCTGTGCAGAAATCACATAATTCATGGCCAGCAATGTGATATCCAGCACGACCACCAGACCAAGTGGCAGCAAAAAATGCCGGTACTTACGCAAAATATCGAAAAGACTGTCATGCATCCCTGTCACCTGATTATCCGCCTATGGATTAACTATCGTCCTGCCAGTCCAAATCACAGCAAAACACAAACAACTTGTTGTCTATCACCACGGTCTGCGACACGGTGATACACATTCTGGAATCCGCTACCGACAAATACGGCCGGCTGATTTGCATTTGCCCCGGATGTTCAATAGCGCGAAAGTGATAATGCTTATGTGACCAGTTGGCGTTATCGCCAGACAACAGCGGCATAAAACGCCGGTCCATTTGCTGCTGATAATGCGGTGAATACACATTACGGGCCATCTGATAACCGGCTTCATCCAGCAGATAACAACGCACTGCCCGCCGATCCTGAAACAATAAATGACTGCTGATATCAAACGCATTGCTGATCGCAAAATGACTGACCGCCTGCCGGAACAACGTTTCGATTTTTTTGAAATCCAGATTCAGCCGATGGCTGTTTTTAAAGCGCTGTGACTGTTGATGCTTCAACAACGCGTCAATTGTCTCGACAAAGTGATTATCAAGCTGAATGGCGGGTTGAGGTTTGCCGAAATAATAGCCTTGCACCATATCGGCATTGGCGGCAATGGCAACCAAGGCTTCACGTTCGGTTTCCACACCTTCAATAATCACCAGGCTGCCGGCTTCATGGATGAGCGACACGATGCCTGTCAGGATCCGCTCAACCCGGCTGGACTGACCGGCACCATAAATCAGGCTGCGATCGATTTTGACAATATCCGGTGCCAGTTCCCAGATACGATCAAAGTTTGAATGCCCGGCGCCAAAATCATCAATGGCGATGAGGCAGCCCATTTCGCGAAAGTGACTGATGAGGTCCTTCAAATATTGGCGATCCTGAATTTCACTTTCCAGAATCTCAATGACAATGCGGTGCGCCGGCAAACCAGTTTGGTCAAACAAGGTCTTCATAAACCCGGCATCCGGCCGTTGCTCCACCAGACACTGCGAATTCAGATTCAGAAATAACCAGGCTTCACCATTCGGCTGGCGACTGAAATTGTGCATATGCAGTCGCCGGCACAAACGATCCAGCGCTAAATTTGCCTGACTGTTTTCAGGGATCGCCAACAATCGCGGTGGTGAAAAACTGACGCCCTGCTTGTCCTGCGCACGAATCAGCCCCTCAAAACCAACAGGCCGGCGATGCGAAATACTGAAAATTGGCTGAAAGTGACTGTTCAGCGTCAACTGCCGGTAATCTGCCGATACGTATAAACTGCTCTGTTTTTCAGACACGGCAGATCGGCCTACATTGACGGTATCCAGCATCCTCTATTCCCCAAACCCGCAAAATCAATAACGTTTATGTTCAGCAGCCCGGCGGTGATTGCCCGCCAAGCCTGAATGATTCCTCCATGCTGAAATCAAATCACTGCTTCCACGCAGTTTGATAAGGTATTTATGCTGCATCACGTTTGTATTTCTGATGCAAAAAGTGAATCACCGCCGCCCGATAATGGTTGTAGTCGGCATCATCAGCCAATTCCAGCCGCGCCCGCGGCCTTGGTAAATTCACTGCCAACACATCACCGATGGTCGCCGCCGCGCCATTGGTCATCATGACGATTTTGTCCGACAGTAATACAGCTTCATCCACATCATGGGTGACCATAATGACGGTATTATTGAGTTCCGCCTGAATCTCCATCAGCGAATCCTGCAAATGGGCGCGGGTTAATGCATCCAGTGCACCAAATGGCTCGTCCATCAGCAGTACTTTTGGCTCCATCGCCAGTGCCCGGGCAATGCCGATGCGCTGTTTCATACCACCGGAAATCTCGGCAGGCAGTTTGTCTTTGGCATGCGTCATTTTGACCAGTTCAAGATTATGCAGCGTCCAGTCACGTATTTCGCTACGGCTGCGGGTTTTGCCAAACACTGATTTCACGGCGATTTCGACATTCTGATAACAGGTCAGCCACGGAAATAACGCGTGATTCTGAAACACAATGGCCCGATCCGGCCCCGGCTCATTGACCTCTTTACCCTGCAACACCACGCCGCCCTCAGTGGCCTGATACAAGCCGCCGACAATATTCATCACCGTTGATTTGCCGCAGCCGGAGTGGCCGATAATGCTGACAAACTCACCTTTGTTAATTTTCAGGTTGATCTTATCCAATGCCCGGAACGGGCCATTCGCAGTCGGAAAATCAATACTGACATGGTCCAGATATAAGTAACTATCCATCATTGGCCCCTAGCGGATCACCGCATTTTTATCGTAAGAAAACAGCTTTTGCAGCGTCAGCATCACCCGGTCCAGCACAAAGCCAAGCAAACCGATGGTCAGCACCGCCACCATGATCCGGCTTAAAGAATCGGAACTGCCGTTTTGAAATTGATCCCAGACAAATTTACCCAGCCCCGGATTCTGCGCCAGCATCTCAGCGGCGATCAGCACCATCCAGCCGATACCCAGCGAAATACGCAGACCGGTAAAGATCATCGGAATTGAAGACGGAATCACGATTTTCCACACCGTGGTCAGATAATTAAGCCGCAGCACTTTGCCGACATTAATCAGATCCCGGTCAATACTGGATACGCCCACCGCGGTATTAATCAGCGTCGGCCACAACGAGCACAACATCACGGTAATCGCTGAAGTGATAAACGATTTTTCAAACATCGGATCCGCAGACACATAAACGGCACTGACCACCATGGTGACAATCGGCAACCAGGCCAGTGGCGACACCGGTTTAAAAATCTGAATCAGCGGATTCAGCGCGGCATATAAATGATTGCTCAGGCCACTGACAATACCAATTGGCACGGCAATCACTGTCGCCAGCAAAAAGCCGACAAATACCGTCCATAAACTGGTCCAGATTTGGTCAACAAACGTCGGCCGGCCGGTAAAGTCACGAACCTTTACATCCGCCTCAGGATCCGCCGCCAGTTTTTCAGCATTGCGTTGCTGTTGGCGTTCGTAAAAGGCAGTCGCCCTGGCTCGTTCAGCCTGATGTTCATCATATAACTGTCCGCTTTGCTGCCAAACCTGCACCGGCCCCGGTAATTGCCCAAGGCTGGTTTCCACTTTGGCGGCGCCGACATGCCAGAAAAACAGAAAAGTCAGCATGGCCAGAAGCGGTAAACCAATCAGCATGGTCAATTGCTGCATCTGCCTTAGCGGTGATTCCCCGCTGGCCAGTCGCACCAGCGGGATCAGCCAGGTCAGACCAGCTGTTTCCATTAAATAAATAATTTTGTCTTTCATAAACGGCTTTCCTTTCCCTGCTTTACTCAACCACCACATCGCCTTTCAGACCAATGGCAAACTGGTCGAGATAGGCGTTGGGTTGTTGGCCGTCATAAACGACACCATCGATAAAGGTATCCTGTGGCGATTTAAAACCGCTTTCACTGGCAAAATCGGGAAAGTCTTCTGCCGCCAGTTTGCCCTCAGCAATCAACTCTTGAGCAGCAAGCGCATAAATATCCGGACGGTAGACTTTTTTGGCCGTTTCTTTGTACCATTCATCCGGTTTGGCTTCGGCGATCTGCCCCCAGCGGCGCATCTGCGTTAAATACCAAATGGCATCGCTGTAGTAGGGATAAGTCGCGTTGTAACGGAAAAATACATTGAAATCAGGCACATCACGCACATCACCTTTTTCGTACTCAAAAGTACCGGTCATGCTGTTGGCAATCACTTGGGCATCAGCACCGACATAATAGGGTTGCGACAGAATATCCACGGCCTCTGCCCGATTGGCATTGTTATCCGCATCCAGCCAATGCGCAGCACGGATCAGCGCTTTGACCAGCGCAATATGCGTATTGGGGTTTTCTTCAGCCCATTTTTCGCTGACACCAAAGACTTTTTCCGGATTGTTTTGCCAGATTTCATAGTCGGTAATCACCGGCACACCAATGCCTTTAAATACCGCCTGCTGATTCCACGGTTCGCCAACACAATAGCCATCGATGGTGCCAGCTTCCATGGTGGCCGGCATTTGCGGTGGCGGTGTCACGGACAGTAGTGCCTCAGCCTGAATCTGACCGCTGGTGTCGCCTTTAGCCGGCGCGTAAAAACCGGGATGAATACCACCAGCCGCTAACCAGTAGCGCAGTTCGTAGTTATGCGTGGAAACCGGAAACACCATGCCCATCCGGAATGGTTTGCCTTCGTCTTTGTAGCTTTCAATCACCGGTTTCAGGGCACTGGCCGAAATCGGATGTGCCGGTTTGCCGTCTTCTGCCATTGACACATTGGGTTTCATCGCTTCCCAGACGGTATTGGAAACGGTAATGCCGTTGCCATTCAGGTCCATACTGAAAGCGGTAATAATATTTGCTTCAGTGCCATAGCCGATGGTGGCACCCAATGGCTGGCCGGCCAGCATATGAGCACCGTCCAATTGACCGTTGATAACGCCATCTAACAAGACTTTCCAGTTAGCCTGCGCTTCTAAGGTGACGTATAGGCCTTCATCTTCAAAAAAGCCTTTTTCATAGGCAATGGCCAGCGGGGCCATGTCGGTTAATTTGATAAAGCCGAGTGTCAGGTCTTCTTTTTCGAGTTCGCCTGGTGCGGCTTGTGCCGCCATACTGAATAATGCGGTGCCCAACAATAACAGAGCGGAAAACACCATAGGCTCTGCTTTATTGGCAATTTTGCGTGCTTTAAACATAGTCATCTCCAAAGGTCAACGAGGTGGTGCCGCCATGGCACCGTCAATGCTCAATCCACCGTTGGAGTGATAACAGACCATTTGCAGAAAACATGCCATTCACAAACCTGTTTAAAACATCATTAAATACAGTCACTTAAAAAAACCCTGCTGTTTCCCGCTTGCCCAGCGCCTTGCTTTGGCCCATTGCAGCTCATCACCAGCACCATTGCAGTGCAGGTTGCTCAGGCTTTTAGCGGGCAGATTCCAGCAAGTTGGCGGTAGACAGCACCTGTTGAGCCAGCATTGCTAAACGCATATTTTTGTTCATCGCAGTGGTACGCAGCAGTTTGTAAGCCTCATCTTCGCTGCATTGGCGTTGCTGCATCAGCAGACCTTTAGCGCGATCGATGACTTTGCGTTCGGCCAGTTGGGTACGCAAGGTATCCACTTGTTCCAACAGGCTGCGTTGCTGAGCAAAGCGTATGGTTGCCAGTTGCAACAAAGGCAGCAAACGGTTGCTCTGCAAACCATCCACAACATACGCTGCCACCCCGGCCTGAATTGCTTTCTGCTGACTCAAGGGATCGTAAGTCTGGGTAAAAATAGCGATAGGCAGCGGTTTTTCTGCCAGCAATAATTCGATCATCAGCATCATATCGCTGTCACAGCGTTCCACCGCAATGATCAGCATGGTCATATTGCTGAGATGTTCGCTGATAGATAACTGTGAAAGGCTTTGCAACGGCTGGCGAATGGCAAATTCGCTGTCGGCCAGCGCGGTGCTGATTTTATCAACCAGGTCCGGCTGATCACAGACCAGCAGCGTATGGTGGTTGAAAGCATGATTTTTCAAAGGCTTAGATGAGTTTTGCATAGTTATTCACTGCATATTGAGTAATGATATTAAAGCTATCCAGTACCGCGCTGATGGGCCTGGTAGCGGTATGGAAATATTTGGCCGGTGTCAGTTGAGTGATTTTTTTACCGAGCACTTCCTGCTCAAGCAGTTGTAACAGTTGCCCGGTATGACTACTGATTAATGGCAGATGCTGGTTCAGAACAGCACGTAACTGTGGGTTTTTAATAGCCTGCAATTCACGCAGCAGTTCTTCTGTGCGTCCCCTTACCGAACGGTGCAGAAACTCCAGCGCGATGGCATCAGCCCCATCGACTTTGCCTCGCGAGCAGATCCCGGAACCAATCGCCCGCATCTGACCAATGGTTTCCGCAACGCGCAAGGTATCCAGACACACCTCAGAAACCCGGGTCATATTGTCGAGCATTAAATGATGTAAACGATAATGGCGGCAGACATCATCAATCAGCGAGAGTTGGCCTTCGATCATGACGTTGTGCTGGCGTACCAGCAGAAACGCTTTTTGTTTGCTGTCGAGAACGTTTTGCCTGAGCCGCGGCCAGTGATCGACGAACGATTGCCATTGCGGGAATTGGTCCAGTTGGCGACTTTGTGGTGCGCGGATAAAACTATCAATTTGCTGCTGCAAATCGCTTAATTGCGGCTGCAAACTTTGGTCACCGTTGACAACGGCATTGCTGGTGCCACGGTGCTGCTGGCAAAGCATCAGCAGTTGTTGCAAACGCGATAAATGACTAAGCCCGCATTTGACTTGATGATGCTGAGAACGCTGCTGATGGCGCCAGCGTACTGCCATTACCAGCAGCAATACGCCGGCGGCGCTGATAGACCAAATCGTCATTATTTACTGCCAGCTAAGGAAGAATCCTGCCGCCAAACCGAGCGGAGAAATCAACACCATGAACAGTAATTTGAACAATTCCCTGAGCAGATAAAACGCGTCAATCAAATATCCCATGGCTTGGCCTCCTTCATTGGGCTCCAATAACCGATTTGCATAAGCTATGCCATACATTTTTTATTTATTATCAATTACTTAAAAACAAACACTTAGTAAACACTGCTTTAATTTGGTTAATTTGCGATTGCTGACGCGCTAATCTGGTGCAGCGTTTGCGGACAAAAAAAAGCCGGGCCAAAGCCCGGCTTGATAACACCTTGTCGTCCTAAAACTTGACCATGCCGTACAACCAGAATTTTTCGGTATCGACCAGCGATGGAAATTCATCGTCGGCGTTATAGTCAGCATACTTAATGCCCAGCGTGTAATGCCTGGCAAAGTTTTTCTCTAACATAATGTCGAGTTCATCACCGGCATCGAGGCTGGCAAAATCAGTCTCAAAATCGTGATAAGACACCACCAGTTTGGCACCCAATACGTTGCCGGCCAGTGTCAGATAGTTATCCTTGATACCTTGTGCCGGCGTATTCAGAAACTGATCGGCCCAGCCCTGATAAGCATGGTTGGTACCCAGTGGGGTTTTAAAGCTGAACGTACCATCGCCTTCCAGCACTTCATGGCTGAATTTCAGCAACCAGCCTTTATATTTACCGCCAAGCTCTGCCAGATAGTAATCCTGGCGATCCATGATGCCGCTTTTATAGTCATCCTGACTGGCATATTCGGCGGCATAGACCACACTGAAAGCATCGGATAATGGTTGCGCCCCGCTCAACCGCAGGCCCAGTGTTTTTGAAGAAGTCGGCTCGGCATCCTGATAATCCAGAAAGTAGCCATAGCCTTCCAGTTTGCCAATTGGCAGACCACTGTATTGCAGGTTAACTAAGTGGCCGTTCAGATCAATATTGCCATTCTCGATGATGCCGTTATTGGCATCTTCACCAAAAATGGTGTTGACCTTGTTGATATAGGCATAACTCAGCTGCGTATCGGGCAGGCTGGTGTTTTGAATTGAAAAGGCATCAAATGTCTGGTGATTTTGTCGCCACAACACGTTACCGATAAAACGGTGGAATGGTGCATCCCGATAAGTAATTTCCTGCCGGCCGTATTTCAGTAAGGTGTCATATCCCTGATAGCTCAAATAGGCCTGATTAACTTCCGTACCCTCCGGATCCGCCACCACCGAATAGGTGGTTTCGCCATTGGTGGTGCTGTTATAGTTTTCACCACCCAGCGCCGTGACATCTTCCAGTTCCAGAAACGCACCAAAGCCATGAAACCGGCCGGTTTCATAACCCAGCGTGGTGCGCAGAGTAAAAGCATCGGCGTCTTCCAGCGCATTGTCCTGCTCGACCGATTCATATCGGGCGCGTGCTGAAAAACTGACTTTGCCGGCTTTAATTGCTTCAATAAAACTGTCTTCTGCAACTGCCTGAGGCACTGACAAAATGCTGCTTAATGAAACGGCCAACAGGCTCAGCGTAAAAGGTCGGGTGGTTTTTTTCATTCTGATTCCTCTTAAAACAAAAAAGCCATGTCTCCGTAAACGGAAACATGGCTGCATTACCAAAGCTGACACTGCAACGCTGCAGTGCACAAATTAATCAGGTTTTAAATGAGCAAAATACATGCCTATTTTTAAATTATTGTTTTATATGGATTAAATTGACCTTCAGCCTTTTTCTTAGCACCAGAAAAGTGCTAACTGTCCATCCGGGTGCGTGTCAGCAGTTGTTTTAACTCGGGAATACAGGAGCCACAGTTACCACCGGCCTGACAGGCGGCAGTGATCTGCTCTACCGATTGCAACTTTTTATCCTGAATGGTTTTGCAAATAGTCTGTTCGGCAACGCCAAAGCAAGCACAAATCATCGGCCCTAAATCTGCCTGACCACCAGGCGCTTTACCCATCAGCAGGCTTTGCCGCTGCGCATTGTCCAGTTCACCAGTGGCAAATAACTGACTCAACCAGCTGCGATCCGGTAAATAATGATCTGGTCCGATAAAGACCACCGCTTGTAGCTGATCATTCACTACTTTACCGGCGCGGTAACGGCCAGCTTTTTTATCAGCAAATTCCAGCCATTCGCCGTCATCGCCAACCACCGTTTGTGCCCAGTGTGAAGGATTTAACAATGCCTGTTCGCCGGCCAGCTCATAACGCCAGAATTGCTGGCCTTTAACCTTGACCCAATAACTGGTTTGCGCCAAATCCAATGGCTGCCGCGACAAAATAAAGCCATGCCACAAAGCCTTAAACGGGCGGATAGAGACTGCCGTTTGTTTTGCCTGCGGCTGACCTGATAAGGGATCAGTAATCGGCGCGACTAAGGCATCTGCAATCGCATGGGCCGCAAATTGACCGTTCCAGTGAATGGGCACAAACACACTGCCCAGCCGCTGCGACTCACTGCACTGCACACGGCCAATTAACTGACCATACGGGCTCTCAACAACCGCCAGCGATTTATCAGCACATTGCCAGCGGGCCGCATCACGCGGATGCATTTCAATAATCGGTTCCGGTGTATGGTTATTGAGCCGTGGCACCCGACCGGTGCGGGTCATGGTATGCCACTGATCGCGGATACGACCGGTATTTAAAATCAGCGGATAATTTTCGGTATCAGTGAGTTGGGGTAGCTGCGGTTCAACCGGCACCATCCGGGCTTTGCCTGACACGGTAAAAAACTGACCATCGGCAAATAATCGCTCGGTGCCTTGTGGTTTGGCAGCGGTTAACGGCCATTGCAACGGTTGATAATCCGCAAACTGCGCATCGCTGAAACCGGCCAGCGCGCTGATATCAAAATCGCGGCTGCCTTCGTTTTCAAAACCGGATAACGCCGCATGCTCACGAAACACATCCAGCGATGAGGTAAAATCAAAAGCATTGGCAAAGCCCATTCTAGCGGCGACATCGCTGATGATCTGCCAGTCAGCTTTAGCCTCACCCGGTGCCGGTAAAAAAGCCCGTTGGCGGGAAATACGCCGTTCCGAATTGGTCACCGTGCCGTCTTTTTCGCCCCACGCCAAGGCCGGTAACAAAACATCAGCAAGTTCGGTGCAATCAGTGCGGGACTCACAATCACTGACGACGACAAATTCACAGTTTTGCAGCGCCGTTTTCACGCCACTGGCATCGGGCAGACTGACCACCGGATTGGTGGCAATGATCCATACCGCTTTGATTTTGCCACTGGCGATATCGGCAAACATATCGACCGCTTTGGCACCGGCAGTGCTGGCAAGATTATCGGTGCCCCAGAAGCGGCTGACCCGGTCATGATGTTCGCGGTTGCCCAGTTCCATATGCGCTGCCAGCTGATTAGCCAGACCGCCGACTTCACGACCGCCCATGGCATTGGGCTGGCCGGTCATTGAAAACGGCCCCATACCCGATTTGCCGATTCGGCCGGTGGCCAAATGGCAATTGATGATGGCGTTGCACTTGTCGGTGCCGCTGGCCGACTGATTAATGCCCTGCGAAAACACCGTGACGGTTTTCTCTGTTTTGGCAAATAATCGGAAAAACTCGGCGACATCGGCTTCACTGAGCTCACAGGCTGCCGCTGTTTTGGGAATACTGCCGGTGGTGTCTTTGGCTGCTTTCAGCGTTGCCGCAAAGCCTTCAACATGTTCTTCGATATACGACCAGTCGAGCATGTCGCTGTCTTTTAAATAATGCAGCAAGCCATTAAATAAAAACGCATCACTGCCTGGTTTGACCGATAAATGCAGATCGGCAATATCACAGGTGGCCGTTTTACGCGGATCAATCACCACCACCTGCATTTGTGGCCGCTTTTCTTTGGCAGCACTGATACGCTGAAATAACACCGGATGACACCAGGCCAGATTAGAACCGGTCAGGATCAGCAGATCACAGTTTTCCAGATCTTCGTAATTACACGGTACGGCATCGCTGCCAAATGCACGTTTGTGAGCTGCCACGGCAGATGACATACACAGCCGCGAATTGGTATCGATATTCGCGCTGCCGATAAAGCCTTTCATCAGCTTATTGGCGGTGTAATAGTCCTCGGTAAGAATTTGCCCGGAAACATAAATGGCCACGGCATCCGGGCCATGTTCATTGATCACCCGCTTAAATTCACCGGAGACTTTGTCCAAAGCCGCATCCCAGCTTGCCCGTTGCCCGGCGATTTGTGGATACAGCAGCCGATCTTCAAGACCGACGGTGTCGCCCAGCGCTGACCCTTTTGAACACAACCGGCCAAAGTTTGCCGGATGCGCCGGATCACCGGCAATGGTCACGGTGCCGTCAGACTGCGGTGTCGCCAAAACGCCACAGCCGACGCCACAATAAGGACAAGTTGTGCGGGTGGTAGCCAAACGAAATTCCTCTACAGCGATTACAGCGCGATAAACACCACACCGTCTTCCACTTTGGTGGCAAAACTGCGGGTGCAACCTTCATCCGGACCGGTCGCTTCACCGCTATCCAGCTCGATCACCCAGTTATGCAGTGGGCAGGCAACCCGTTTATCGTAAACGATGCCCTGTGATAACGGCCCTTTTTTATGCGGGCACTGGTCAAATAAAGCAAATACTTCATCACCGCTGGTGCGAAATACGGCGACATCACCGTCTTTACTGCTGATAACGCGTGAGCCTTTTGGCGGGATCTCGGCCAACAGGCCAACTTCTGTCCAGTTTGTGTTCATTAACCTACCTGCTTGATCGGAATATATTTTTGCGGTTGTTTGGCAACTTCTTCAGCCCAGGGATCATTCTGGGCATTTTTCTGAGAGTCATAAAAACGCTCGGCCAGCGCCTTTCGATTGGCGTCATCATCCACCACCAGTGACTGCACATGTTTCAGCCCCACCCGCTCAATCCAAGGTGCGGTCCGCTCCAGATAATGGCCTTCTTCACGATACAGCTGCATATAGGCAGCAATGTATTCCATAGCCTCTTCTTCGGTTTTCACTTTGCACAGAAAATCAGTGGCGCGGACTTTGATACCGCCGTTACCGCCGACATGCAGTTCATATCCGGAATCAACACAGACCACACCGATATCTTTAATGGTCGCTTCAGCACAATTGCGCGGACAACCGGACACCGCGATCTTGAATTTATGCGGTGTCCAGCTACCCCAGGTCATTTTTTCGACTTTGATACCGAGACCGGTCGAGTCCTGTGTACCAAAACGGCACCACTCACTGCCCACACAGGTTTTCACGGTACGCAATGATTTGCCGTAGGCATGACCGGAAACAAACCCGGCATCGCTGAGATCCGCCCACATTTTCGGCAAATCGTCTTTTTTGATACCCAGTAAATCAATCCGCTGACCACCGGTAATTTTCACCGTCGGTACATTGTATTTATCGGAAATATCTGCAATCGCCCGCAGTTCCCGCGGGTTGGTGACACCGCCCCAGATCCGCGGGATCACTGAATAGGTGCCGTCTTTCTGAATATTGGCGTGTACCCGTTCGTTGATAAAACGCGACTGCTGATCATCGACATATTCATTAGGCCAGCTGCTCAGCAAATAGTAATTCAGTGCCGGCCGGCAGCTGTGACAGCCGTCCGGATTTTGCCATTCCAGTGCCTGCATGACATCGGGAATGGTTTTCAGTTGTTGTTCCAGAATGGCGGTTTTGACTTCGTTATGACTGAGGTGAGTACAACCGCACAGTGATTTTTTGCTTGGCGTTTCGTTAAAGTCACTGCCCAGCGTTGAGGCCAGTAATTGCTCCACCAAACCGGTACAGGAGCCACATGACGCTGAGGCTTTGGTATGCGCTTTAACTTCATCAAGGGTAAACAGATTATGTTTGCTGATGGCCTGAACGATGTCACCTTTACAAACACCATTACAGCCGCAGATCTCTGCTGAATCCGTCAGACCATCAACCGCATTAGTGGCACCATGGCCCGAGTCACCGAGATGATGCTGACCAAACAGCATATTTTCGCGAATGCTTGATACATCGGTGCCATCGCGCATCAGCTGAAAATACCAGGCGCCATCTACGGTATCGCCGTACAGCACGGCACCAATAAGCTGGTTATTTTTGATGACCAGTTTTTTGTATACATGACGGGCGGCATCTTTGAATACCAGATCTTCACTGTCATCATCACCGATAAAGTTACCGGCTGAAAACAAATCGATACCGGTGACTTTCAGTTTGGTCGAGGTGACGCTGCTCATATAACGAGCGATACCCATCTGCGCTAGATGGTTGGCGCAGACTTTGGCCTGTTCAAATAACGGCGCGACCAAACCGAAGGTGGTGCCGCGATGTTGCACACATTCACCAACAGCATAAACACGCGGGTCAAAGGTTTGCATGGTGTCATCAACGACAATACCGCGCTCACAGTGAATGCCGGCTGACTGGGCTAATGCGGCATTGGGACGGATACCAACGGCCATCACCACCAAATCAGCATCGACATGACTGCCATCTTTAAAAGTCAGCCGTTCTACACGTTCTTTGCCTTCGATAGCGGCGGATTCATGCTGCATCAAAAACTTCAGACCCTTGCCTTTCAGTTCGTCGAGCATTAAGTCCGAAGCCGTTTTATCAAGCTGCATATTCATCAGCGTATCGCTGATATGCACTACGGTGACATCCATACCCTGGATCATCAGGCCGTTAGCCGCTTCCAGACCCAGCAGACCACCGCCAATCACCACTGCCTTTTGGTGCGATTTGGCGGTATCAATCATGGTGTCGACGTCGGCAATATCACGAAAACTGATGACGCCCGGTAAATCAGCACCCGGTAATGGCAGCATAAAAGGTTTAGAGCCGGTGGCCAGCAACAGTCGGTCATATTCAACAATCAGCCCGTCATCAGTCATCACCCGGCGTTTGACCCGATCAATCTTGCTGACCCGCTGGCCGCTGTACAAGGTGATATTGTTATCTTCGTACCACTGCAAATCATTGATCATGATGTCATCAATGGTTTTTTCACCGGCCAGTACCGGCGATAACATAATGCGGTTGTAGTTACCGTAAGGTTCATCACCAAACACGCTGATTTGGTATTTGTCCGGGGCCAGTTTCAGCAGCTCTTCGAGTGCCCGCATCCCCGCCATGCCATTACCAATCAGCACCAATTTTTCTTTCATGCTTGTCTCCAGCGTTATTTCTGCAGACACCATTGCAGACACTATGCCAAACATTAAACTGCTGATTTTATTGATTTTTAATTTTTAACCGGTAAGTAAGATGTTTATTTATGGTGCAATTTGGTGCATAGCGCACAAAATTGGTGAAAGAGGCTTTACCACACTGTTGCGCGCAATAAAAAAGCCGCCATCCAAAGGATGACGGCTTTTGTCTGAATCGCTGCTAAATTTATTGCGCCATATTCCAGATATGTGAGGCAACCTGCCATTCACCATCGGCATTTTGTTGCAGTACGGTCATCAATACACCCTGATAAGTTACGGTTTCACCGGCTTCATTATCAACATCTGCAGACCAGTTAGCCAGTTGGCTGATTTGCCCCTGAGCGGTGTAAGTGGCAATGGTATCGATTTGGTGATTGTGCAGGCCATTATCAAAAAAGCTCTGGAATAAGGCGGCAATTTCTTCATCACCATTGAGCACTTTGCCATCACCGGCAGACAAGGTTGCATCTTCGGCATACAGCTCTGCCAGGGTGGCACTGTCAGCAGCATTAAAGGCTTCATTCCAGCTGGCATTAGCATTTTCAACCACTGCCTGACTGTCTACCGGTGTGCTGTCGCCACAGGCTGTCAGCGCGGCAACAACGGTTGTTGCGGCTATCCATTTTGCTAAATGTTTCATAAATCTCTCCGTTTGGCTTAGTTAAAAAATAGCTGACGTTGCTGATGCAATGTGGTCAGCGCTTCAATCATGTGTTGACTGCTGGGGGCATCCAAAGATGCCATTAAGTCGGAAACCCGCTGATAATAACCGGGCATGACGGCATCCAGTTTGGCCTGTCCGGCCGCTGTTAATCGGATCTCAACCTGCCGGCGATCACCTTTGGCATGCTCACGGCTAATCAGCTTTTCTTTATAAAGACCATCCAGCAAACCAGTCATGGTGGCGCGGGACACGCCAGCTTTGGCCGCTAGTTGTGAGGGTGTTGCACGTTTATCCGGCTCACGCATCAGCAAAATCAATACCCACCAGCGGCCCTGCAACAGGTCAAACCCCGCCAGATAATGATTTAAAGCCAGCGACAAATCGGTACCGACCTGCAATACCTTTAAAAATGCCAGCACCGCATCCACATTTGCCTCTGGATAGCGTTCAGCAAACCGGCTGATGATGTCTCTGTCTGGCAGATCTTTAAGCTGCAACATAATAAGCCTCATTATAGTTAGCCAGCTAATTATGTCAACCGAGAAATACAGGCTGTCAATGCAGTCTGTTATGCTGAGTTTTATATTTTAGGGGATCCCTATGGCAAATCAGGCTGCGCAACTTGGCCAGCAGCTCAGGCAGCACTGGCGACAATTACAGCATCAAAGCGAAAACCTGCTGCAGCGTGCGTTGGACCGGCATCTGAAAATCGGCATCAGCGGTTTCAGCGGCAGTGGCAAATCCACGTTTCTAACCAGCCTGATTCATCAGCTGAAATATTCTCATCATGCCGGTTTAGGCGGTTTTTTACCGGCGCGTGATGGTCGTTTACTGGCCGTTGAATTAGAGGCAATCCCCGGCTTGCCGTTATTTGATTATCAGGGTGGCATTAAGGCTTTATCAGCACAACCGCCCTGCTGGCCAGCCTCTACCCGGCAGATCAGCGGTGCCCGTTTGCAAATCCAGTTCAAACAAAAAAACCTCTGGTCAGGCATGCTCGGCGAACAGCGGCATCTGACACTGGATATTCGTGATTATCCCGGGGAATGGCTGGTGGATTTGCCAATGCTGTCTCTGAATTATCGGAATTGGTGTCTGGATAGCAGTCGCTTAATGCAGCAGGCACCCCGCGCGGATATCGATCCACAGCTTATCGATGATTTACAACAACTGGATCCGCTGGCAGCCGCCGATAACGCATTGATTGAGGCGCTGTTTAAACGCTATCAGCAGTTTTTACAGCGTTGTAAAGCCAATGGCCTAACGCTTTTGCAACCAGGACATGCGTTACTCGATGACAGTGGCCATTTGCCCGCTGTGCTGCCCTTACTGAATTTGCAGGCCTATTCACCAGCGCAGTTACAAAATGCACCGGCTGATTGTTTATACCAACAACTTAAAAACCATTACCAACAGTATTTAAAACAACATGTTAAACCGTTTTATCAGCAGTTTTTTACCGGTATCGACCGTCAGGTGATGCTGATTGATGTGGTCAAAGCCCTGAGTAATGGCAAAGCCTGTTTTGACGATATGCTGCTCGCCTACAGCCGCATTATTGACAGCTATCAGATAGGCGGCCAGCAGCGGTTATTGAATCTGCTGCTGCCGAAAGTCGAAAAAATCTTATTTCTGGCCTCAAAACCGGATCGGATTGTTATGCACCAGCATGAAGCAATGCGCCAATTAATGGACGATATTATCAGCCGCATCACACCACAATCGGTGCGTAACCAGATCCAGATTGAAACCGAAATCGCCGCCGCGGTGCGCAGCAGCAGCGATCATCAGGATTTTCTGACCGCGACACTTAATGACGGTCGTTTTGGTGAACTCCGCCATCCGCCGATCCCGATGGCGATTCCCGACACCGATACCTGGCAACAGCTGGCCAACTGGCAGCCACCGGAATTACAGCCGCCATTAAATGCCGATTTGGCAACTGGTGGCCGATTGGCCCATATTCGGATGGACAAGGTGCTGCGTGATTTGATTGGAGATAAATTCCAGTGAGTGAACAAGACCCGTATTTTCAGGACCGCCCCAAACCCCGCAAAGCGGCGACATCCGTGTCGCCGGAAAATTTTTTCACCGCCCGCGACCTGCCGCCACAAACCCTGCCTGATTCGGTGGAAGACGATTTTGCAGCTGATATCGCGCTGCCTGATAAGCAGACACCGCGCGGGCTGAAAGCATGGTTTTTCAGTTTATCAGCAGTATTACTGGTCTGGCTGGGCTATGACTGGTGGCGGCTGATGCAGCAACTAATGGCCGATAATCCGCCACTGGCGGCGGTATTTTCCGTACTGCTGGTGATTTTGTTGTTACTCAGCGGCCAACAACTATGGTTTGCCTGGCGCAGCCGCCGGCAATTAAAACGGGTGGATTATTTAAGAGATGCCGCTGAAAAAATGCGTCATGAACAAAGCCGCGGCCGCGCTGCTGACTGGCTAAAGCAACTCGACAAGGCCTATAGCAACACGCAACATCAATCGACGCTTAGCACCGTTACCGGGCAATTACCGGACTATTTACACGATGGTGAGGTGGTTGAACAAATTGACGAACAGTTTTTTAGTCAACTGGATCAACAAGCACTGCAACTGATTCAGCGTGATAGCGTGCATAGCGCCGTACTGGTTGCCGTCAGTCAGCTGGCAATCGTCGATACTTTGTGGGTGATTTGGAAAACGCTGAAAATGGTCAATCAAATTCATCTACATTATGGCGTCAAACTGGGGCCTATTGCACAGTGGCGGCTGAATTTACGGGTCTGTAAAGTCGCATTTTTGTCTTACAGCACACAGGCTGGTTTAACGCTGATGGCCGAAAAAACCAGCCTCGGTCTCAGTGGCAAAATTGCCGGCAGTGTTGCTCAGGGGATCGGTGTCGGTTTGTATCAGGCTCGGATCGGCATCAGCGCCATGCAACAAATCCGTCCCGTGCCCTTTGCTGAAGGCGCGTTGCCCAAAAACCGCTTTCTTAGCAATATTGCCAAAAGCTGTCTGAGCAGAATACGCGGTCAATCAGCGGCCGATTGATAGAGGCCCACCGCATTGCGGCCACGGGCTTTAACATCATAAAGCGCAACATCGGCTTTTTTCATCCAGCTGGCCAAAGTTTCGCCCGGCTCTGGCGTCCACAGGGCAACACCGATACTCAATGTAATGCGAATCGTCTGGCCACCAAACTGCAGTTTTTCAGCAAACGGCCGGCGCAGATTTTCGGCTACTTTTATCGCAGCCTGTGAACCCGGCACATCGCTTAGCAACACCACAAACTCATCACCGCCAAACCGGGCCAACGTATCACTGGCTCTTAGTACCGCCAGCATTCTATTGGCAACAGCATTAATCACCTCATCACCGATATCGTGACCATAGCTGTCGTTGATATGTTTGAAATGGTCAATATCGATAAACATCAGTGCCAGTTGTTGTTTGTTACGACGCGCCGTCAGCATCGCCTGACTGATCCGTTCATCAAATAACCGCCGGTTGGGCAAACCGGTCAGCGCATCATAAAACGCCAGTTGCCGGATCCGCTCCTGCTCATGTTTGCGGGCAGTAATATCTTCAATCTGTGACACAAAATGCAGCACTTTGCCATCAGCATCGTGGACCACTGAAACACTGAGCAACACATCAACCGTCTGACCATTTTTGTGAAAATAGCGTTTTTCCCTCTGGTAATGATCCAGCTCGCCAGCAACCAGTTTCTCGACATATTGTTGATCCAGATTCAGATCGTCAGGATGTGTGACCTCCATAAAGGTCAGCTGCAATAACTCGGTTTCGTGATAACCCAGCATGTCACATAAAGCATCATTGACTTCTACCCAGTGGCCATCAAGATCCACCAGTGCCATGCCAATCGCGGCGGTATCAAAAGCATTTCGAAAACGCTCTTCACTCTGCCGCAGGGCAATTTCAGCATCTTTGCGCCAGCTGATATCACTATGTGTCCCCACTGCTCTTAACGGTTTGCCATCAGCATCACGCTCGATGACCGTGCCGCGATCCAGAATCCATTTCCAACTGCCATCTTTGCAGCGTACCCGATGTTCATTACGGTATGCCGGCTGGCTACCATCCAGCAGTGCCTGTACAGCCCGGTCCACCCGCGCCCGATCATCAGGATGAATACGATCTGCCCACTCACTTATATGCGGTTTGAATTCTTCAGGCTCAAAGCCAAGCATGGTGATAAGCGGATCAGAAAAAATGACTTTGTCGTCATGAATAGTCCAGTCCCACACACCTTCGCCACTGCCTTCCAGTGCATGCTTCCAGCGTGCTTCGGCCTGTTGCAGTTGTTGTTTGTTTAACCAGCTGTCCGTTATGTCAAAACTGACACCGAGCATACCAATCGGCTGACCAGCATCGTTAAAGCGCAGCACACCACTGATTTGCATCATTCGGGTTGAAGTTGTCTCCGGCTGCACCAGCACTTCGATATTTAAATCCTGACGATGATTAATGGCTTTATCAATCGCAGCCAATAAACGTTGCTGATCGTTAACTTCTATCTTTTGTAACCAATCCTGATAACTAAGCCGTTGACTAAGCTGGCTTTTACCGAGCATCAATAAAGCCAGACTGCCTTCAATAAAAACCTGATTACTAGCAAAGTCCCAGTCCCAAATACCCATCCGGGCTGTTTCGGTTGCCAAAGACAAACGTTGATTCTGTTCGCGTAATTTGGCAGTCATTGAACTCGCCAGTAATTCAGCACGAATACGGCCATTGATAATCAGCCATGAAATCCAGCCAAGTGCTGCCGAAAAAAACAAGCCAATCAGCAAACCACGCAAGGGGGAAGTATTTTTGTAATTGGCGATAAATTGCTGGTCCGGCTGCCCCTCAAACTGCCATAACCGGCCACCGAGCCGTAACACCCTGCTGATTGCCATACGATCTTCGGATAAATCTGCTGTCTGAAAAAGGATTTGCCGGCTGCCTTCGGTAATATCTCGAACCCGAAATTGTTTAACGGTGCTGCTGATGCCGAGCGTTTTTTTAACAACATCTTCTATTCGAAACACGGAATACACCCAGCCCTGATGAATTTTCTGGCGCTGGGTTGTCGGCGACCCCAGGATCGAGACCTCTTCAAACAGTGGCAAATACATCAATAAGCCGGTGCTGGTTTCTTCAGATAAATCCTGCACCAGTTTTACACCTGTTGAAAGTGCGACTTTTTGGGTGTCACGGGCGCGCAGCATGGTCTCCCGGCGGTTTGCTTCTGATGCCATATCAAAACCAAAAGCCCGCAGGTTACGCTCAGAAAATGGCTCCAAGTACAAAATGCTGGTGTAAAAGTCGCGCTCGCCTGCGGGATGAATATCGTATTCGGGAAAACCGCTTTGCCGGATTTTCGCAATATGCCTAGCTTTGTCTTCAGGTTTAATCAGTGGCACATACCCCAGCCCCAGAATGCCGGGGTAAAACACATCTAAATCTAACTCGTCCGCAAATTTTCTGAACTCCTGACGAGAGATTTCATCACTGGCATAAAACAAACCTTGTGTGGCGCGCAGCATCTGCTCATAGGCTTCGATTTTTTCAACGATATGCAGCGTGACTTCATTAAATGCAATGGTAAAACGGGCTTGCAGGGTTTCTTGCGCTTGTGCCCGTGCAGCATAATATTGCTGCAGACTGAACGCCAGACCAATGAAAAAAATCAGTATTGGCAGAAACAGTCTGCTCACTCTGCCATGCAGATACCAAAATTTAGTGAAGTAATTTCTGACGTTCATTCGTCTCAGTTGCGGCATTAGTTATTGGTTACGTTGAGTCAGTGTAACGTCAAACATATTTGAGCGCCTAGCAACATTATTTTTTCCGATCCAACGGGATTCTTGCTGCTGCTATCGGTATTTGGCATATCATCTTAAAGATTTATTTTTAATAGGGTTTTGCGCGGTCAACGGTGCTATCGCCATTATTGACCACCACCATTTTTGTCGACTACATCACAGTTTTTGCCGTGATTTCGCGATAAATTTTGATCTGTCACACAGATCCCTTGCAAACAACCGGTTTTTAGTCTGGATATTTGCTATGTTTACCGGCGTGACAGGTCAGGTTTGATGTAAATCAACGGAGGCTTTATGAAGCAAAAGATTATTAGTTTGATAGCTTTAATCGGGTTTATGGGTTTTGTCACATTGCCGGTTCAGGCGGCCATGGTCACCACCCCGGATGTACTGCAATCACAGCAAACTGAATATGATCGTCAGCAGTTAGTTGAATTGTTAGATCGTGAAGATGTCCAAAAACAACTGTTAGATTACGGCGTTGCCCCGGAACAAGTCAAAGACAGGGTTAGCAAAATGACCGATGCCGAAGTTGCTCAGCTTAATGAACAAATTGCTGATATGCCTGCTGGCGGTATTCTCGGCGCGATTCTGTTGATTTTTGTAGTGTTTATCATCACCGACGTTATCGGCGCGACCGATATCTTCTCATTTGTGCATCCGGTTAATTAAAACACTGACCAATGTTTAACCAAGTGAGACACACAAACACCCGGCTTCGGCTGGGTGTTTTTTTATTGGCAGCCCTATTTTTATCGGCCTGTAGTCATACGCCGCAAACCAAAGCGTTGCCCGAGTCTGGCTTTGCAAAGGCCGCTGAAGAATTAGAGACCGTGCCGTTTTATCCGCAAACACAATACCAGTGTGGCCCTGCCGCTTTGGCAACAGTGATGCAATACCGCGGTGTGGAAGTGCTACCAGATGATTTGGTCGACAAAGTTTACATCCCCGAAAAACAAGGCAGCCTGCAAATTGAAATGGTTGCCGCAACCCGCGAACAAGGACTGGTTCCCTATGTGATTGAACCAAAGCTAACAGCCATTCTGGCGCAAATTGACGCGGGGCATCCGGTATTGGTCATGCAAAATCTGGCGTATTCATGGATGCCTTACTGGCATTACGCGGTCGTGGTTGGCTTTGATGTTGCTGAAAATGAACTGATTCTGCGCTCTGGCGAAACCAAACGCTGGCAAACCAGTTTTGCTGCTTTTGAACGCACCTGGGCACGCAGTGACTATTGGGGGCTGGTTATCGTCCCGCCGGATACGGTGCCGGCCGATGCCTCATTAACCCGCTGGATGCAGGCTGCTTACGATTTACAGCAAACCGGCCAAACCAAAGCAGCTGAAACCGCATACCAGACTGCTATGCAAAACTGGCCGGATGCCGCCGACCCCGGTATTGCTCTGGCTAACCTTTATTTCGAACAAGGCGATTTTGTCAGTGCCGATGGGGCTTACGCTGATTTACTGGTCAATAAACCGGACATTGCGGTGTTGTGGAATAATCGTGCCTACACACTGCAAGCACTGGACTGTCATGTGACTGCTCAACAAGCTGCACAATGTGCACAACAGCTGTCACCCGATGATGCCAATATCGCATCAACCGTTGAAGAAATGCAGCAAAACAGCGCTACTAATGCGGCAAATTGCCCGGTTATTAATTGCCCGGAATAAACTTGTTATTCGGCTTCTAAAGCAATATCAAATAATTGCGTCAGCACCATCGGACTGATCATAGAAGTCATCATTGCCATCATCAGGCTGTTGCCCTGTTGGCTGGTGGCATCAACATTTAACTGCATCGACGGTTGCGGGCTGTCAACAAACACGCTGACGGCGTCGCTGGCCTGTTGTTTTAAATCCGGCGCCAAAGCCCGCCAACCGCTGATATCATTCAGCCACTGCTGTTTTAACCGTGCCCGGTAATCGGCTTCAGACAGATTTTCGCGTGCGGCCGCTGAGCGCATTAAAGGCTCCCACGCACCTTGATCCTGTACCGATAATTCCCCTGAAATCAGCGCCAGCTGTGTCCAGGGCAGCGCTAACGCAGCGCGGTTTTGCGGATCGCCGAGCAGCATTAACTGCTGTTTTAAATCCGGTACATTGCTAAAACGGCTGTGCCAGTGAAAATCCACCAGCGACATGGCTTTGTTATCGGCCGGATGATGCAACTGACCATCCATCGTCAGCAATAACTGATCGCGTTTATCGTCATAATCCAGCGCCAGTAATTGCCGATGACCAATACGGCCACTGTTAATGCCCAGCGCCTGCAAATAACTGTGCAGTTCGTTGAATTTGTTGCTTTGCTCAGTCAGCCGAACCAGCGTTATTACCGCATCACGGGTTTCTACATGCAGTGACTTGATAAAATCACGCTGATCGTTGAGTTCGATATTTTTCAGCGTCAACGCCTCAATCGAATGCGACCGCCCCTGCTTGTCGCGAATGCGGACATTTTCAACCAACACGCTGCGAGTGTAGGGATTCGCACTGATTTGACTAACCTGCACCTGCCAACCGCTTTGATTTAATTTAACAATCAGCGCTTCGACCAGCCCTTTAGCCACCTCATCGGCACGCAAAGTTGCCACAGCATGTGCGCTGCTCAAGCCAACAAAAATCAGGCAAACAGCTAACAACAGGCGGGGTTTGGCAAACAACACAGACGGACTCCGGATAATCAGTGAATGCGCATATTATGAACGAGCGCCAGAAAAATGCGAAAAATTCTGTAAAAACCGGAGATTAGAGAAAATGGAGGCTGGGGTCGGAATCGAACCGGCGTACACGGAGTTGCAGTCCGCTGCATAACCACTCTGCCACCCAGCCGGGGGTGTCTTTCTAGAGAGCCAAGACTAAAAAGCCGCAGTAGTGACTTGGACTAACCGCGGCTTTTAGATGTTCTTGGAGCGGGAAACGAGATTCGAACTCGCGACCCCAACCTTGGCAAGGTTGTGCTCTACCAGCTGAGCTATTCCCGCTTAGGAAGACGTGCATTATAGGCAGTTAAATTTATCTGTCAAGCCTTATCCATCAATACTGGCAAGGCTGCTTTGAGGTAGCTGATCATCGATACCAGAGTGAGGATCGCAGCCAGATACAACATCACCACACCAATCTCAAAAATGGGTAAACCAAACAGCGGTTTATAGAAAATCAGGCAGCCAATGGCGATCATCTGAAAGGTGGTTTTCCACTTGCCCATCGACGAAACCTGCACCACATTACGGGCACCGATCTCAGCCATCCATTCGCGTAATGCGGAAATGGTGATCTCTCTGAAGACAATAACAATCACGGGTAGCAGGATGATCCAGGTCGGCGATTTGAACAAAATCAGCAATAAAGCGACCACAACAATCAATTTATCGGCCACCGGATCGATAAATGCCCCAAACGGCGAAGTCTGCTGCCATTTACGGGCCAAATATCCATCCAGCCAATCGGTGATGGCTGCCAGCACAAACACGACTGTTGCCCAAACTGTGGCTGCTGAATGCGGCACAAAATATAGTGCCACCAACACCGGGATAAGCAGCACACGTAACAAACTGAGCAGATTAGGAATATTCAGCATTATTTATCGTCTTTCATCGGGATGCCTTATGGTAGCAGCTAATTGTCGTCATGAAAGCTATCATAAATTTTCTGCGCCAATGTTTTACTGATCCCCTCGACCCGCGCCAGGTCTTCAACACCAGCGCGTTGTACTTCCTGCAGACCGCCGAATTGTTGCAGAATTTTTTGCCGGCGTTTGGCCCCAAGCCCCGGTATCGCTTCCAGACTGGATGTTTTGCGGGCTTTAGCACGTCGGGCCCGATGGCCGGTAATAGCAAATCGATGTGCTTCATCACGCACTTGCTGCAATAAATGCAACGCCGGTGAATCAGCCGATAATGTCACTTCACCCTCACGGCCAACCAGAAACAAGGTTTCTTCACCGGGGCGACGTTCCGGACCTTTGGCAATGCCCAATATCGGTAAATCATTGAGATTCAGTTCAGCCAGCACTTCACGGGCTTCAGTGATTTGGCCTTTGCCGCCATCTATTAATAACAGGTCAGGTCGCTTGCCCTCACCTTTTTGCAAACGGGTAAAGCGCCGGCTCAGCGCCTGATTCATCGCTGCGTAATCATCACCGCCGGTAATGCCTTCGATATTGAATTTACGGTAATCGGCTTTGATGGCGCCTTCCAAACCGAAGACCACACACGACGCCACCGTTTTTTCACCGCGGGTATGGCTGATATCAAAACACTCAATGCGTTTTGGTAATTCATCCAGTTGCAAAGCATCTTGTAATGTTTCAAAACGCTGCAATAAATTGGCGCGGCTGCTGAGCCGTTGGGTCAGGCTGATGTCGGCATTGGTCATGGCCATTTTTAGCCAGCGGGTGGCATTGCCACGTTGCGGCTGACGCAGGCTGACTTTATGGCCGGACTCTGATTGCAAAACCTCCTGCAGCAACGCCATATCGGATGGCGGATGACTGAGCAGGATCTCCGCCGGCACATCTTTACCTAAATAATATTGCGGAATAAACGCTGACAATAATTCGGCTTCCGTCAGATCTGCCGAGCCTTTGGGGAAATAGGATTTGCTGCCAAGACTGCGACCACCACGGATAAAATTAACTTCGACCACCGCCATGCCATCACGAATCAACGCCGCCAGCACATCGGAATCCCCCTGCATGGAACTGACGTATTGCCGCTCCTGAATACGGCGCAGGCTGACGATTTTGTCGCGGATTGCCGCGGCCTGTTCAAATTGCAAAGCGGCCGCCGCTTCATTCATCTGGGCGCTCAGGTCATCCATAACCTGCTGGTTTTTGCCTTCCAGAAACATAATGGTGTGCTGCACATCACGCTGATAATCGGCTTCAGAGACCAGATCAACGCAAGGCCCGGTACAACGTTTGATCTGATATTGCAGACACGGCCGGCTGCGGTTTTCGTAATAGCTGTTTTCACACTGACGCACCGGAAAGATTTTTTGCAGCAAATTCAGGCTTTCACGCACCGCGCCGGCACTGGGATACGGGCCAAAATAACGACCGGCTTTACGCTTGGCACCACGATGTACACTGAGTCTAGGGAATTTATCGCCGGATATTAATAAGTAGGGATAGCTTTTGTCATCGCGCAGCAGCACGTTATACCGCGGCATCAATTCCTTGATCAGGTTATTCTCAAGGATCAGCGCTTCGTTTTCGGTATGCGTGACGGTGGTATCAATGTCGGCGATTTGCGCGACCATCACTCGCGTTTTCGACGTCAGGCCCGTTTTACGGAAATAACTGCCAACACGTTTTTTCAGGTTTTTGGCTTTGCCGACGTAGATCACCGTGCCGTCAGCATCAACCATCCGGTAAACACCGGGCCGGCTGGTCAGGTTTTTGACAAAGCCGGCGGCATCAAAGGCCGCCGGTGTCGGTTGTGGGGCATCGGTCATTTATTCTGAAATATCGATTTTGTTATCCGGGCTGTATTGACGTTTGTAACATTTATGAGCCTGAACAAAGCTGTTTATAGACAACCCGAGTAGGATCAGGCCGCCGATTATGGCTGGCACATCTTCATAAAAAAAGTAAAACATCGCCAGTGCTGCCAAGAGTTCACATGTACCAATCACTTTCAGCAGCACAATGTTTTCGATCCGTTTCTTACCCATTTCTGCCCCTTTGCAAATAACATAAATATAGCATTATCAATTCGCCGTATCAGTGCCGGCAAAGATTTTACTAAGCTGTCGGCCACGCCGATTTGTGGGAAAATAGCGCGCTTTTCAGTTTTCAGCCACATAAGGGGGCTTTTTTGTCAGTTAGTCTGCTGCAACCCGCATTACCGGCCAAAGCCGGCGATAAGCGTCTGGCCGGCCAGTTATATGGCAGCGCCGCCGGTTTATTGCTGGCGCAAGCCGCACGGCAGCATGACGGCCCGTTGTTGGTCATTACCGATGATATGGCCAGTGCTCAGCGACTGGAAAGCGAGATCCGCTTTTATCTGGGCCGCGACAAACTGCCGATTTTGCATTTCCCAGATTGGGAAACCCTGCCCTACGATAGCTTTTCGCCGCATCAGGATATTATTTCCGAACGGCTGCAGACGCTACAGCAGTTACCTGATTTTCAGCGCGGTATTTTGCTGGTACCGGTCGCCACCATCATGCAGCGTATTGCACCGCCCAGCTTTCTGGCCGGTCACCGCCTGCAATTAAAAACCGGCGATATTTTTGATATTGAAAGCTGGCGTTTACGCTTGGAAAAATCCGGTTACCGTAATGTCTCGCAGGTTGTCGAACATGGCGAATTTGCCGTGCGTGGCGCCATTGTTGATTTGTTTCCCATGGGCAGTAAGCGGCCGTTTCGTATTGATTTATTTGATGATGAAATCGACACGCTGCGCACCTTTGATCCGGAAACCCAACGCTCGATTGATGAAATCTCGCAGATCGATTTACTGCCGGCGCGCGAATTTCCGGTCAATGACGACAGCATTAAATTATTCCGCCAGCAATTTCGTGATGCCTTTGACGGCGATCCACAGCGCAGCCTGATTTACCGCGAAGTCACTGATGGCAATATGCCGGGTGGTATTGAGTTTTATCTGCCGCTGTTTTTTGAAGAAACTGCCTGTCTGACCGATTATCTGCCCGATAACACGCTACTAGTGAATAGTAACGATACGGCCCACGCCGCTGAAACCTACTGGGCGGAAATTCAGGAGCGCTATCGCCAGCACCGCGTTGATCCGGAGCGGCCATTACTGCCACCAACCGATGTGTTTGTGCCGGCCGAAGATTTATTTGCCCGTTTCAAACGCTGGCAACGACTGCAATGCCAGAATTTTGAACTGGAAAAAGCTGCCGGTCAGCATAACTACGCCAGCGTCATGCCATTGCAGCTGACTTTAAATTCGCGTCAGGACAAACCCTGCGAAGCGCTGGAAAGCTTCCTGCAGACATTTGATGGCCGCACATTGATCGCTGCCGAGTCAGCCGGCCGTCGTGAAACCCTGCTGGATTTACTGCGCAAAAACCAGTTGCAACCCAAACCCGTGGAACACTGGGATGCGTTTTTAGCCGACAGCGCGCCTTTGTGTATCACCGTGGCGCCAATGGAGCGCGGACTTTACAGCCCGAGCCTGAAACTGGCGGTGATTGCTGAAACCCAGTTATTTGGCCAGCAGGTGATGCAGCGCCGGCGGCGCAGTCGTAAAAAACGTGATTCTGATGCCATTATCCGTAATCTGGCAGAACTGACCATTGGCGATGCGGTGGTACATGAAGATCATGGTGTCGGCCGATACCTCGGTTTACAAACGCTCGATGTCGGTGATGTTGAAGCCGAATATGTAACGCTGGAATACGCCAAAGGCGACAAGCTCTATGTGCCAGTGGCGTCATTAGAGCTGATCAGCCGCTATTCCGGCGCTGCGCCGGAACTGGCACCGCTACATCAACTGGGCACCACACAGTGGGAAAAAGCCCGCCGCCGCGCTGCTGAAAAAGCCCGCGATGTGGCCGCTGAACTGCTGGATATTTACGCAAAACGGGCTGCCAACAAAAAACAACCGATGTCGGCCCCTGATGAACAATACGCGGCGTTTGCCGCCGCGTTTCCGTTTGAACCGACACCGGATCAGCAGGACGCCATTGATGCTGTGCTGGTGGATATGCAGTCTGATACGCCGATGGACCGGCTGGTCTGTGGTGATGTGGGTTTCGGTAAAACCGAAGTCGCCATGCGCGCTGCCTTTATGGCGGTGCAATCGGGTAAACAGGTACTGGTCTTAGTGCCCACCACCCTGCTCGCCCAACAGCATTATGAAAACTTTAAAGACCGGTTTGCTGATTGGCCCGTCAAGGTAGAAGTATTATCGCGGTTTCGCAGTAAAAAACAGCTGGATACCGTTAAATCGGCAATCACTGACGGTACCGCCGATATCATTATCGGCACCCACAAACTGCTGCAACAGGATATTCAGCCGAAGCGTCTTGGTCTGTTTATTCTTGATGAAGAACACCGTTTCGGCGTTACTCAAAAAGAGCAGCTGAAAAAGTATCGTACGCATATCGATGTGCTTACGCTGACTGCAACGCCGATCCCGCGCACGCTGAATATGTCGATTTCCGGCATTCGCGACTTGTCGATTATTGCCACCGCACCGGCGCGGCGGTTAGCCATTAAAACTTTTGTGCTGCAATGGAATGCCGATAAAGTCCGCGAAGGTATGCTGCGCGAAATCAAACGCGGCGGACAGGTTTATTACCTGCACAACAAGGTTGAAGATATTGACCGCGTCGCCCGCGAACTGGAAAGTCTGATGCCCGAAGCACGCATCGGTATTGCTCACGGTCAGATGCGCGAGCGTGAGTTGGAGCAGGTGATGCTCGATTTTTACCATCAGCGGTTTAATGTACTGGTCTGTACCACCATTATCGAAACCGGTATTGACGTGCCGTCTGCCAACACCATTTTTATTGATCGTGCTGACAAACTGGGGCTGGCGCAGTTATATCAGATCCGTGGCCGGGTCGGCCGCAGTCATCATCGCGCCTACGCTTATTTGATAACACCGCCGCAAAATGCCATGACGCCGGATGCCGTTAAACGCCTTGAAGCCATCGAATCGATTGAAGATTTAGGCGCCGGCTTTACCCTGGCGACGCATGATATGGAGATCCGCGGTGCCGGTGAGTTGCTCGGTGACGAGCAAAGCGGTCAGATGCAGGAAATCGGTTTCGGTTTATACAACGAATTGCTGGAACGGGCCGTTAAAGCCCTGAAATCGGGTCAGACACCATCCATCGACAGTATTGACCGGCATATGGTGGAAATCGATTTACACGTGCCGGCACTCATCCCGGCCGATTATTTACCCGATGTGCATAACCGGCTGGTGCTTTATAAGCGCATTGCAGCCGCAACCGATAAAGACGCATTGCATGAATTACAGGTGGAAATGGTGGATCGCTTTGGTCTGTTGCCGGATCAGGTCAAAACCTTGTTTGCCGTGCATGAAATGCGTATCAAAGCCAAAGCCATCGGCATTCGTAAAATCGATGTTTATGATCAGGGTGGCCGCTTGATTTTTGATCAACAACCCAACATCGAGCCGATTAAGATCATTGAACTGATTCAGAAACAACCGGCCCGCTTTAAGCTCGATGGTCAGGACAAGCTGAAATTCAGTGGTGATATGCCAGATGCCGACAGCCGCATAATGGCGCTCGATAACCTGCTTGAAGATTTGCTGAAACCCGCGGCCTGATGGACGATCGAAATTTTGATGATTTAGCCGATCGGTTTAGCGACCGCATTTATAACACCGAAAAAGGCCGGCTGCGGCTGGAAATTCTCAAAGAAGATCTCAATGAACTGGCTAACGGCCAGCCGCTGAATATCTGGGATGCCGGATGCGGCCTCGGGCAAATCAGTTTGTGGTTGGCACAGCAAAACCATCATCTGACTTTGTGCGATATCTCCGCAAAATTACTGGCAGCAGCCAAACAGTCTTTTGCCGAAACAGGTATTCATGCTGATTTTCATCACCAATCGGCGCAGACGCTGGCCGATGAATTACCGGACTTTGATCTGGTCATTAACCATGCTGTATTGGAATGGCTGGCCGAGCCAATGCAGGCCTTGCAAGTACTTGCCGGCAAAGTAAAAGCCGGCGGTTATCTGTCGCTGATGTTTTACAACCGCAATGCCATGGTCTATCAAAACGTGCTGCGAGGTGGCTGGCGCTTGCAAGCGATTATCGACGACCGCTATATTGGTGCAGGTAATCGGCTGAGTCCGCCGCATCCATTGTTTCCGCATCTGGTTCGGCAATGGTTACTGGATAACGGTTTTGAGATTCTTTGTCATAGCGGGATCAGGGTGTTCAGTGACTATTTACCGGCTACAGCCCGCGCAGAAACTGACTTGCAGGCATTGAATCAACTAGAGAAACAGTATTGTCGTCTGCCCGCTTATCGTGATTTGGGTCGCTATGTGCATTTGCTCACAAAAAAATCCGCAAGCCACTGACGGCAACGCGTACAATTTACCCTTTGCAAAATTGACGGTAGCCGCCGTCGACCGACATAAACAGGATAACCATGGTTAAGTTTAAAACTCCGCTCGTTTTGATCATCTGTGGTGTGATCAGCGGCTGTATTCAGTCCGAGCCAAAACCGGTGTTAACCCCGGCACAGTTACAAACAGCCTTACTGGAATCAGAAACCCGCATTAATGAAAAATGGCGTGACTACTGCGCTGGCCTGACTGAACAACATAAAAACCAGCTGGCGGAAATCAATGATATCCAGTCATCGCAAAAAGCCGCTTCCCGACAGTTACTGAGCATTAACGACAAACTCGATAAACAGCCTGAACCGGTCGTCATGATGACCACACCGGAGTCACCGAAAGAATGCCCAACTGTTGCGCCGCCAACCATTGATGACAAAATCATTCTCGGTCGTACTGAATGGATCTGGCTGGAAGCGGTGAACCGGGTTTTCCGTGCCCGGGTTGACTCCGGTGCCACCACATCTTCATTGTCAGCACATCATATTGTTGAGTTTGAGCGAGACGGCAAAAAATGGGTGCGCTTTAACATGGTGCCCGACGACGATGTCGATGACAGCTATGAAGTTGAGGCGCCACTGGTACGTTTCGCGCGGATCCGTCAGGCATCCAGTGAAGAAATTGATCGCCGGCCAGTGGTTGAACTGACCATGAAAATCGGTGAATTTACTGACACTGCTGAATTTACACTGACTGATCGCACGTCGATGACTTACCCAATTTTGCTGGGTCGCGAATTTTTACGGGATATTGCACTGATTGATGTGGCTAAAAGCTATCATCAACCCAAACCGGAGCCGTTGAAAGATCGCCCCGAATCGGCACCTGACAGTGATGAAGACGCCGATAATTAAGATTTAGTTAAGGAAACCTATGGCTTCGCGTACGCCGTTTTATGTTCTGGTCGGTCTGTTATTTATTGCCGGCATTGGTCTAACGCTGCATCGACACATGGCATTGGATATTCCCTGGTTGCCCGGCGAAACACGGCAAACCTGGTCCATTGAAGCCAAAGTCGATTTTGAAGCGACTGGTGAAGAAGTCATCGCTTCATTGGCAATCCCCGGCACCCAGCCCGGTTTTACCCATCTGAATCAACAAACGGCCAGTCCCGGTTACGGACTGGCTTATGAAGAACGTGCCAACGGCAAGCGGGTGGAGTGGTCGATCCGCAAAGCCAGTGGCAACCAGTCTTTATATTACAAAGTCGATATGCTGGTGGATCCTTATGCGATCCCCTCTCAGTCGATTAGCCCGCCAGAAATTAAAGCGGTTCTGGAAAAAGAACCTTATGCCACCGCCGCGCAGCAATTGCTGGATGGTGCCACGGCGCGTTCTGCTTCACCGTACACGCTGGCCCGCGAGCTGATTGTCGAGTTTAACAATCAGAAGCAAACGGCCGAGTTACTGGCACAGGTCAAACCACGCACCGCCTGGCTGGTGCAATTACTGCAACAATCCGGTGTACCGGCCCGTCAGGTGCATGCCCTTGAACTCGAAGATGGTCGTCGCCGGCAATCACTGATTGATTATTTGCAGGTTTTTGACGGCGAAGAATATGCCTTGTTTAACCCGATGAGCGGCAAACAGGGGCAGCCAGAAAACCTGATGCTCTGGCAGTATCATTCCGGTCCGGTGCTGGAAGTCATTGGCGGCAGTAATTCCAGCGTCACCTTTTCGATGATCGAACAAGAGCAGCCGTTTGGTGTGGCACTGAATCAGAAGTTTGCCGATAACGAACTGCTAAATTTTTCGCTTTATGATTTACCGATCGAAGAACAAGCACTGTTTAAAAATATTCTGCTGATACCGGTTGGCGTGTTGATGGTGGTGCTGATGCGCATTCTTATCGGTATTAAAACGTCTGGTACCTTTATGCCGGTGTTGATTGCATTGGCCTTTATTCAAACCAGTCTCAGTACCGGCCTGGTCGGCTTTTTATTAATTGTCGGCGCTGGTCTGATTATCCGTTCCTATTTGTCACACCTGAATTTGCTGCTGGTGGCGCGAATATCGGCGGTGATTATTATGGTTATCGGCATGATCGCAATGTTTTCGATTATTGCCTATAAAATGGGGCTCACCGAAGGCATGAAAATCACTTTCTTCCCGATGATTATTCTGGCCTGGACCATTGAACGGATGTCGATCCTCTGGGAAGAGGAAGGCGCTAAACAGGTCATGATTCAGGGCGGTGGTTCACTGGCGGTGGCGATCATTGCTTATCTGGTCATGAACAATGATCTGGTACGACATCTGACCTTTAACTTCCTGGGCATACAGCTGATCCTGATGGCCTTCACACTGATGGCAGGTAGTTACACCGGTTACCGCTTGTTAGAGCTTAAACGCTTTAAACCGCTGACCGAGGCCGAAAAATCATGACCGGCCCGTTGACTTGGTTTAAAGAAGTTCGCGAAAAATATGTGCATCCCAGCAAGCTGAAAAAAATCGGCGTACTGGGCATGAACGAGCGCAATATCTCTTACATCAGCCGCTACAATCCGAGGCACTTGTATCCGCTGGTTGACGACAAGTTGAAAACCAAAGAAATCGCGCTGGAAGCTGGCGTTAAAGTGCCTGATTTGCTGGGCACGATTAACGAACAGCACAGCGTCAAAGATTTGATAAAAATATTGCCAGCTGACACCGGGTTTTGTATCAAACCGGCTAATGGTTCTGGTGGTAAGGGCATTCTGGTGGTCACCCGTCAGGATGACAACGGTTATCGTAAATCCAACGGCCAATATGCCACCATCAGCGATTTGGAACGCCATGTGTCAAACATTCTGGCGGGTCTGTTTTCGCTGGGCGGTAAGGCAGACGTCGCCATCATCGAAGATTTGATTCATTTTGATGATTGTTTCAGCGGTTACAGTTACGAAGGTGTACCGGATACCCGGGTGATTGTGTTTCGCGGCTTTCCGGTCATGGCGATGATGCGCTTATCAACCCGTGATTCCAACGGCAAAGCTAACCTGCATCAGGGCGCTGTCGGTGTTGGTCTGGATATCGGTGATGGGCATGCACTGCGGGCGGTACAGTTTGATAAACCGGTATTGCTGCATCCTGATACCGGCGTCAACCTGATGAGTCTGAAAATTCCGCATTGGGAAGAGCTGCTCAATCTCGCCGTCTCCTGCTATGAAATGTCAGGGCTTGGTTACCTTGGTACCGATATTGTTTTGGATCGTTTTCAGGGACCGATGCTGCTGGAACTCAACGCCCGCCCCGGCCTGACTATTCAAATTGCCAATGGCCGTGGGCTATTGCCACGTTTGCAGCACATTGAAAAACTGGGTAAAAAACAACGCATGAAACCGGCCGATCGGGTCGCTTATGCCATAGAGCATTTTTCATCACGTTAGCCGCTTTTTAAGGAGCGTCGCCATGTCTGAACAACGCGCATTACCGGCCTGGATTTTAGGTATTTCGCTGTTTCTGGGGCTGAGTGCGCTGGGTTTTTTACTCGGTAAAGCACTGCTCGATATGAAACAGCTGGAACGCAGTGTCACTGTTAAAGGCCTGTCCGAGCATGAATATCCGGCCGATATCGTGATTTGGCCGATCCAGTTTACTGAAGCGGATAATGATCTCGGCAATCTTTATCAAACCATGGAAAGCGGCACCGCCAAAATCAATCGGTTTTTAGCGGATAAAGGCATCACCAATGCAGAAGTCACGATCAATGCCCCGGCCATTACCGATAAATCCGCACAACAATACGGCGGCGGTCCGCGTGCAGAATTCCGCTATACCGCGACGCAAACGGTTACGGTTTACTCCGAAAATATCGACGGCGTTCGTAAAGCCATGTCTGCGTTATCCGAGCTCGGCAAACAGGGCTTGGTTTTGAGCGGCGATAACTATCAGGCGCAAAGCGAATATCTGTTTACCCGCCTCAATGAAATTAAGCCACAGATGATCGAAGAAGCCACCGAGAATGCCCGTGAAGTTGCCGAAAAATTCGCCGATGATTCCAACAGTCATTTAGGCAAAATCAAGCAGGCTTCACAGGGCCAGTTCAGCATCAGCGCCCGTGACAATAATAATCCGCATATCAAAAAAATTCGGGTCGTTTCGACCATCGAATATTATTTATCGGATTAAATGGCCGATGCTGAGTCAGCGCCGGTAAAAGGACACCGCAGCACTGCCAACCCCATTAAACCGCGCTTTCATCAGCAATATCGTGAAAGTGTTGCCGACAACGGGTTTCAGCTGCCAGACGATCCACCAAAAACCAGTGTCCGACTGAAAAACGCCGAATCGATTATCAGCCGTAACCAGTCACCAGATCGACCGTTTTCAGATTCTATCAATGCTTATCCCGGCTTATTACCGGGACTGGATTTTGAAACCCAGAGGCCAGCCAAAACCAATGCCGCTCAGCTTCTGCGCTGTGATTTATTCAGTCCATCCATCACAGCTCAGAATATTCTGAAACGGCTTACAGGCTGATCAGCCGTTGTTCGCGTATGGATTGTAAAGCGGCCTCAATCGCCACACAGTTAGCACGGGCATCCGCCAGTGTTAACACGGTTGGCTTGTGATTTAAGGCACAATCAGAAAAATGTTGGATTTCACGGACAAACTGATCCGCTACCGGCAAAGTAACCTGCTCCTGCTGACCGGCATCAGTCCACCAGGAAATCACTGGCTGATCATCAGCAGGTTGCCAGACCTGATGACACTTAACCCCACCCAGCGTGCCGATAATTTCATATGTGCTGCGCCGTGCATGCTGAAAACTCATTTCAAACTGCGCAAAACGACCTTCACCGTAATCAAATTGTCCGGCCAGACTCAAATCAGCGCTATGGTCATTTAAATGCGCCATGGCAAACACGGCTTTGGGTTCATCAGCAAACCACATGCGCGCAGTATGCACCGCATAAGGGCCGATATCCCACATCGCGCCACCACCATTGTCGATGCTGCGATTGACCCGATATAAACGGGCCGGCTTCATTGGAAATGCAAAATGGGTATTGACGGTGCGCACTTCACCAATTGCGCCGGATTCGATGATTTCCCGTACTGCTTCATGCTGCGGGTGAAAGCGATACATAAAGCCTTCCATCACCGTGACATTAGCTTTGTCTGCCGCTGCTTCGATGGCATCAATATCCTCTGCCCGCAGCGCCATCGGTTTTTCGATCAGCACATGTTTGCCGGCAGCGATGACCTTCAGCGCCCACTCGGCATGTTCTTCATTGGCCATCGGCAAATAAATGGCATCAATATCATCACGTTGCAGTAATTCTTCAGGGTCATCATGGGCTTCAACCGGCTGACCCTGTGCATATTTTTCGATGGCCTCTGCTGCCGTGCCAGCGCGCCGGCTGGCGATCGCAACCAGCACCGCATTATCAGCAGCGATAATCGCCGGGATCAGTTTTTCCACTACCCGCGCTGCACCCAGCACGCCCCATTTCAGTGGTTCTTGCATGGCCATCGTTAGCTCCTTTGATTAACTCAGCCCTCATCATAACCATGATGCCGGCGATCGCCAAACCGGCTGTTTTGTAAATGACTGAATTAGCTTATGCTTGAGGGTCATCACACAGCATAAGGAGCAAAATATGGCGATTGAAGTAGGACAAACTATACCGGCCGGCAAACTGACTGAATGTGTCGAATTTGATCCGCATAACGGCTGTCCGATGAATCCGCAAGCACATGAAGTGCTCGATATGGCCAAAGGTAAAACCATTGTGCTGTTTGCGGTACCCGGCGCCTTTACACCACTTTGCAGCGCACAACATTTGCCGGGGTTTGTTGCTCTGGCCGATGACATTAAAGCGGCCGGTGCCGATGAAATCTGGTGTATGGCCGTCAATGATGCGTTTGTTATGGCTGCCTGGGGTCGTGAACAAAATGCTGCCGGCAAAGTTCGCATGATGGCGGATGGCAGCGCCGAATATGCCAAAGCGCTGGGCCTGGAACGGGATCTGACCGGCGGCGGTATGGGTATTCGGGCTTACCGTTTTGCTATGATTATCAGAGATGGCAAAGTCACTTACCTCGGTGTGGAAGGCTCTGGCGAATTTGGTAAATCGAAAGCCGAAACCATTCTCGAAGAACTGAAAAAATAAACACGCAGGCAGCAGTGCTCAGGCACTGCTGCCCTTAGCCTTAATCCGCGGTCAAGTGCTCAACGCCCTCGGCACGGCCAATCAGCACATCACTCGCCAGTTGATAAAAAATGCCATGCTCAACCACTCCGGGTAGCGAAGATAACAACCGGTCCAGGGTTTTAATACTGATATCACTGAACTGCATATCCAGCACCAGTGAACCTGCCGCGGTGAAAAACACATTGTCCCCGGCCGCATTCATTCGCAATTCCCCATGGCCGCCAGCCTGTTGCAGCGCCGTTTGAACCAATTGCCAGCTATTCGGATTGACCTCAACCGGGATGGGATTTTTATCACCAATGGTGTTGACCATTTTGCTGTCATCGACCAGTACCACAAACTGATCCGCATGATGCGCCAGAATTTTTTCACAGACCAGATCCTGACCACGGCCTTTCAGTAAACTTAAATCGGCTGCCACTTCATCGGCACCGTCAACATACAAATCCAGCCCCGTCAGCTGATTAATGCTCATTACGCTAAGTCCGGCCTGCATGGCGCGGTTATGACTGATCACCGAACTTGCCACCACCCGAAGTTGTAATTCTTGCTCACGGCAACGGCTGGCCAGTGCATCAATAAAAAGATTAGCCGTCGAACCGGTGCCAAGGCCAACTATCATGCCGTTTTCAACCATTTCGGCAGCTTTGGCTGCCACCATTTGTTTAGGATTTAAAGACGTTGCTGATGACATCCGGATACTCCTGTCAGGTTGGCAAATATTTTTCACAGCTTATCATGTGGCTATGACAAAGTCGGGACGAAATCGGGAGAATAAAAATGGCTGATTTAGCAGCGATCATCACAGAAATCGAATTGGCGACTGGCGAAAACTGCCAGCCTTTTGACAACCGCAGTATTGGTGGTGGTTGTATTAACAGCGCCTATCAACTGGACACGCCTGCCGGCCAGTTTTTTGTCAAAGTAAACCGCCCCGATCTCAGCGACATGTTTGCAGCCGAAGCGCAGGGTTTACAGGAAATGGCAGCCATCGGCGCCGTAAAAGTGCCTGCCGTAATTTGCCATGGCCGTACCGCCAGCGATAGTTTTCTGGTACTGGAATATATCCCGCTGGGCAGTTTGCGCGGTAAAGCAGCACATCTACTGGGTGAGCAACTGGCACAGCTACATGCAGCACCACAACCCTACTTCGGCTGGTCGATGGATAACACTATTGGCAGTACCCATCAGCCCAATGACCGGCAAAACGATTGGGTGACATTCTGGCAACAGCAGCGACTGGCACATCAATATCAACTTGCCGCACGTCATGGTTTTGCCGGCAGTTTGCAGAAAAACGGCGAACGGCTGATTGATGTGGTACCGGCTTTTTTTAGCGACCACCAACCCCAGCCGTCCTTGTTACATGGTGATTTATGGGGCGGCAATGCCGCTGCTGATGATTTGGGCCAGCCAGTGATTTTTGATCCGGCATGTTATTACGGTGATGCCGAAGCGGATTTGGCGATGACTGAATTATTCGGCGGTTTTGGCAGTGATTTTTTTGCTGCCTACCGGTCGGTAAAACCGATTGATAGTGGCTATCAAGTGCGAAAAACGCTATATAACCTTTATCATATTCTCAACCATCTCAACCTGTTTGGCGGTGGTTATCTGGGTCAGGCAGAATCCATGACCAGTCAGTTATTAGCAGAGGTAAAAGGTTAAATATGCGTCAAATCAAAGTGTTATTTGTATGTATGGGCAATATTTGTCGATCCCCCACCGCTGAAGGGGTGTTTCTGCATTTGCTCAAACAAAAAGACAGCTTAAATCACTTTGAAGTTGATTCTGCAGGCACCCATGCCTATCACGTTGGCGAACCACCTGACAGTCGCGCTCAGCAAACCGCCCGGGACCGGGGTATTGATTTATCGTTTATCCGCGCCCGTAAATTTTCGACTGCTGACTTTGAAGCGTTTGACTATATTTTGGCAATGGACACCGATAATCTGCAAATCCTGCAGGCCGCTTGTCCACCGGAACACCAGCATAAAGTACAGCTGTTTCTGGACTATGCACCAGAGCGCAGTGAGCAGGATGTGCCCGATCCCTATTATGGCGGCCCGCAAGGTTTTGACCATGTCTTTGATCTGGTGACCGATGCTGCCAATGGTTTTTATCAAAAGGTCATGCGTTAAACCGCTTGTCATTCGTATGCCACGGCGTATGATTAAGCGCTTTTAATGCAGTCACAGGGTTCAACGATGATCCACTTTTCAGGGCTGCGCGCCCGGTTCAGCGCGCAATGGGCATTTTTTTTCGGCTTATTGTTTTTACCCCTCACCGGACATGCCGCTGAAGCATCCGTGGCGCTGTTGGATTTAACTAAACACTGGGTAGGTTTCGCAGCACTGGCGATTTTCTTCGTGGCCTACGCGCTGGTCATTCTCGAAGAAGAAATCCATATGCGTAAATCCAAGCCGGTGATTGTTGCCGCCGGTTTGATTTGGGCACTGATCGCCGTGATTTACGCCCAACAATCTGATCCGGTTTTTCATGACACGGCGGCCACCATGATCCGCCACAACCTGCTCGAATACGCTGAATTATTTCTGTTTTTGCTGGCTGCCATGACCTTTATTAACACCATGGGCGAGCGTGGTGTGTTTGATGGTATTCGCGGCTGGCTGGTTAATCAGGGTTTTACGTTACGCAGTGTATTCTGGCTGACCGGTCTGATGGCATTTTTCATTTCGCCGGTGGCCGATAACCTGACCACGGCCCTTTTGATGGCGACCGTCGTGATGACAGTCGCGGCCGGTAATCATAAATTCATTGCCATTGCCTGTATCAATATCGTGATTGCCGCCAATGCCGGCGGTGCATTCAGTCCGTTCGGTGATATCACCACGCTGATGGTCTGGCAGAAAGGTGTGCTCGACTTTACTGAATTCTTTGCTCTGTTTGTGCCGTCGCTGGTTAACTGGCTGATCCCGGCGGTGATTATGTCTTTGGCGATCCGTAACGTGGCCGCGCTGCCGGTGCATGAAAACATACAATTGAAAACCGGTGCATTTGTTGTTATCGGTTTGTTTGTACTGACGATTTTTATGGCGGCTGCCGGTCATCATTATCTGCATTTACCACCCGTGCTGGGCATGATGACGGGTCTTGGCCTGTTAAAACTCTATGGTTATGTGCTGAAACTGCGCGACACCAAACAACTCAGCAAACGTGAAAACGATGGCGAAACGCCGTTTAACCTGCAGGATGAAACCCAGGCCAACGCGCCATTTAATATTTTCAAACAACTGCAACAAGCCGAGTGGGACACACTGATGTTTTTCTACGGCATTATTCTCTGTGTTGGCGGGTTGGGCACCATTGGTTATCTGAGTGTCGGCTCGCAATTGCTGTACGGTGATTTGGGCGCCACCAATGCTAATATTCTGATCGGTCTGATTTCAGCGGTGATTGATAATATTCCGGTGATGTTTGCGGTATTGTCGATGATGCCGGAAATGAGTCAGGGCCAATGGTTGCTGGTCACGCTGACCGCTGGTGTTGGTGGTTCGCTACTGTCGATTGGTTCAGCTGCCGGTGTGGCGGTGATGGGCCAGGCACGTGGCATTTATACCTTCTTTGCCCATTTGAAATGGATTTGGGCAATTGCACTGGGTTATGCCGCCAGTATCTGGGTGCATCTGTGGCTGAATGCCGAATTATTTAACGGCGTGCCGCTAGGCTAGATTCAGAAATATAAACGTAACACCAACGCGGCCACACAGGCCGGGCGTTTACTGTTTTCGATTTCGATGGTCACTTCGCGAACCAGTTCTATCGCCCGCCGTGCAGGTCGCAGCTCGGTGATTTTGCTACAAGCGCGGATCCGCATGCCGGGTTTGACTGGTGCCAAAAAGCGCACTGCTTCAAGTCCGGTATTGACCACCATTTTGGCTTCCGGATAGGGATTATTGTGTGGATCAACGCTGTCGGTGAGCAGCGGGATCAAAGACAGTGTCAAAAAACCGTGGGCGACGGTTGATTTAAAAGGCGATTCCAGCGCAGCACGCTGTGGATCCGTGTGGATCCATTGCTGATCACCGGTCACCGCAGCAAACCGATCAATACTTTTTTGATTAACAGTAAACCATTCGCCAATTTCAACAGTGTCATGCATTTGTTGTTGCAATCTTGCCTGAACCAAATCCATCGCCTGTTGCGGATCTAACTGTGCATGTTGCGCAGCCGCCGGATCATCCTGCCAAAACCACAATTGGCCCCACGGCAGAGATAAATTTCGCATATCGGTTAAGGTGCGATTCAGCCGCTGAGGCCATTCGCGCAGGGTCGCCTCCACTTTCAGCCGCAGTCCGGCATTCATGGATTCGATTTTTTCCTGCCCGTGTTTCAGTGATTCAACTAAACGCATAACTGCTCCTTCCCTGGTCCAATATAGCTGATTGACGAAAATCTGACAGCATTGGTTCGCTGTAAGGTGTTTGTAGCAGTTAACGTGCCAGCTAATATTGACGCAGCCACTTGCAGTCATTGAAAAAAACCTTAATAGCATCAACGCCTGACATAGCCTAAACAAGGCGCAGCAGGTACAATTGCGGCTTTAATTTTGACCCCGGGCGTCATCGCTTATGCTCTACAGCACAGATGATTTACGCATTGTCGGCATTCAGGAAGTCCTGCCGCCTGCACAATTGCATGAACAACTCCCTATCACCGAACCTGCTTCGGAGACGGTGTTTAACGCCCGCAGTGCAACGCAGGCGATTTTGCATCAGCGTGATGACCGGCTGATTGTGATCGTTGGCCCCTGCTCGATTCATGACCCCAACGCTGCCCGTGATTATGCCAATCGTCTGAAACCATTGATGACTGAACTGGCTGACGATCTGCATATTGTTATGCGTGTTTATTTCGAAAAACCACGATCTGTAGTTGGCTGGAAAGGGCTGATTAACGACCCTTACCTGGATGGCAGCTTCAAAATCAATGATGGTCTGCATATCGCCCGTAAATTACTGCTGGATCTGGCTGAGATGGGTGTGCCGGCAGCCACCGAATATCTGGATTTAATCAGCCCGCAGTATATTGCTGACTTGGTGTCGTGGGGTGCGATTGGTGCTCGCACTACCGAAAGTCAGGCTCATCGTGAGCTGGCATCAGGTTTGTCTTGCCCGGTGGGTTTCAAAAATGCCACCGATGGTGGCCTGCAAATCGCCGTTGATGCCTGCCTGTCAGCATCAAAACCACATCATTTCATGTCAGTTACCAAAACCGGTCATTCGGCGATTTTTTCGACCACCGGCAATCCTGATTGCCACGTGATTTTACGCGGTGGCAAACAGCCTAACTACGATGCCGACAGTATTAACGATGCTGCTGAAATCATTGGCCGCAGTGGTCAGCCGGTAAGATTGATGGTCGATTGCAGTCATGCTAATAGCGGCAAAAATCATGTCCAGCAGGAAACTGTCTGCCGTGATGTGGCGGCGCAAGTTGCTGCTGGTGATGCCCGTATTGTCGGACTGATGCTGGAAAGCAATCTGGTTGGCGGCCGGCAAAATGCCGAACCTGGTAAACCGCTGGTTTATGGACAAAGTATTACCGATGCCTGCATGGCCTGGGATGACAGCGAACCCTTGCTACGGGAACTGGCCGCTGCCGTCCGTGCGCGGCGTCAGTCCACGCAGTCAAACTAACCGTTCAAGCTGGCACTAATTTTTGTTTTTCTGGTCATAAGCAGCTCTGCTTAATACATATTTTAAATAAGCAAATCAGTATTTTGCCTTATGAAAACCAGCTGTGCTGCGCTATAATGCCCAACTTAAAACCCGATGGTAAATGACATTGCCATGACTTTTAACGACTAAATTTGAGTTAATTCCTGAGAAAATCAGTAGGTTATTAAATGGCCGATTACGCGCTTATTCTAATTAGCACCATTCTGGTGAACAACATTGTGCTGGTGAAATTCCTCGGCCTGTGTCCGTTCATGGGTGTGTCGCGTAAATTGGAAACCGCGATGGGCATGGCGTTAGCAACAACTTTTGTGCTGACACTGTCGTCTATCAGTAGCTACCTGATTAATGAATATTTGCTGTCGCCGCTGGGTATCGAATTTTTACGCACAATCAGTTTCATCTTTGTTATCGCGGTGGTGGTGCAGTTCACGGAAATGGTGGTACACAAAACCAGTCCGCTGCTGTATCAGGTACTGGGTATTTTTCTGCCACTCATCACCACCAACTGTGCCGTACTGGGTGTCGCCCTGCTCAATGTGCAGGAGCAACACGGTTTTCTGGAATCCGCTTTGTATGGCTTTGGCGCTGCTATCGGCTTTTCGATGGTACTGGTTATTTTTGCCGCCATGCGTGAACGACTGGCTGCCGCTGATGTGCCGGTGGCTTTTCAGGGAGCGGCTATTGGTCTGATTACCGCCGGTTTGATGTCCATGGCGTTTATGGGCTTTGCCGGACTGGTGAAGGTTTAAAACATGTTAACTGCGATTATTGCAATTACACTGTTGGCGCTCGTGCTGGGCCTCGTGCTTGGCTATGCCTCTATCCGCTTTAAAGTGGAAGGGGATCCGATCGTCGATCAAATCGACAAAATTCTGCCACAAACCCAGTGTGGTCAATGTAGTTTTGCTGGCTGCCGCCCATACGCGGAAGCGATTGCTGCTGGCGAAGTGGATATCAACCGCTGCCCGCCGGGAGGTGAAGCGACGATTCAGGCGTTAGCCGACCTGTTGGATGTCGAACCGAAACCACTGGATGAAGAATGCGGCGTTGAAAAACCCAAAATGCTGGCGGTGATTGATGAAGAGCGCTGCATTGGCTGCACACTGTGCATTCAGGCTTGCCCGGTGGACGCCATTCTCGGCGCTGCTAAACATATGCATACAGTGATTGCGGCTGAGTGCACCGGTTGTGAACTGTGTGTCGAACCCTGCCCGGTTGACTGTATTGATATGGTCGAAACCCAGCCGGATCCACATACCTGGCGCTGGCCAGACCCCTCGCATGTTAATTTGCAGCGAGGTAAAGGTTAATGCGATCACCGGTCAGTGATTTCCCCGGTGGTTTGCATCTGCCGGGGCATAAAAAGCGCTCGACACAAACGCCAATCCGCAAAACACCGATCAGCAAACAGCTGATTCTGCCGTTGCAACAACATATCGGTGAAGCTGCGGTGCCGATTGTGGACGTGGGTGACAGCGTGCTCAAAGGTCAGCGGATTGCCCGTGCCGAAGGCCATGTGTCGGTGTGCCTGCATGCGCCGACTTCCGGCAAAATCGTTGCGATTGAAGAGCGGCCTATTCCGCATCCATCAGGTTTGTCAGCACCCTGCGTCATTATCGAAACTGATGGTGAAGATAACTGGGTAGAACGGCATCCGGTCGCCGATTTCCGGCAATTATCAGCCCATGAAATCCGTCAGATTGTCCGTGATGCGGGTATTGTCGGTCTTGGTGGCGCCGGCTTTCCGAGTTTTATCAAACTTAATCCCGGTGTGCATCACAGCGTCGATACCCTGCTGATCAACGGCGCAGAATGTGAGCCTTACATCACTTGTGACACGATGATCATGCGTGAGCGGGCCGACGGCATTCTCGATGGTATTGAGATCATGCGTTATGCGCTCAATGCAGCCGAAGTTATTATTGCTATTGAAGATAATAAACCAGCGTCGATTTCGGCGATGCAACTGGCATTGGCGGCTCGTCCTGATCTGCAAGACATTGATATCGTGGTGATCCCGACCCGTTATCCGACGGGCGGCGAAAAACAGTTAATTCAGGTTGTCACCGGTAAAGAAGTGCCCAGTAATGGCCTGCCAATTGATATTGGTATTGTTTGCCATAATCCGGGGACAGCTTTTGCAGTCGCCCGTGCCGTTAAATATGGTGAGCCGCTGATTTCGCGCATCGTCACGGTGACCGGTACTGACGTCACTCATGCTGGTAATTTTGAAACCTTGTTTGGCACGCCAATCAGTGATTTGCTGGCGTTTTGTGAAACCCGGCGCCAGCCCGACGAGCCGTTTATTCAGGGCGGTCCCATGATGGGTTACAGTCTGGCTGGCGATGCATTACCGATTACTAAAACTGCCAACTGTATTCTGGTGGGCGTTGAAGACGTAGCGCCGGCTAACGAACCGCTACCCTGCATCCGCTGTGGGGATTGTGCTGACGTCTGCCCGGCAAGCTTGTTACCACAACAGATTTACTGGTATTCGCGTGCCAAAGAGTTTGATACGACACGCGATTACAAGTTATTCGACTGTATCGAATGTGGTTGCTGTGATTATGTTTGCCCGAGCAAAATTCCACTGGTGTCGTATTTCCGGTTTGCCAAAACGGAGATCATGAACCAGGAACGTGAACGGCGGAAATCGGATCTGGCCCGCGAGCGTCATGAAAGCCGGCTGGAACGACTGGAACGTGAGCGTCTGGAAAAAGAACAACGTCAGGCGCAGCGTAAAGCAGCGCTGGAAGCATCCAAAAAAGCCGCTGCTGCCAAAGAAGCTAAAGAAAAAGCCGCCGAAGCAACGGCCAGCGATGAACAACCTGCTGCCGAGGAGAAAAACTAATGCCGATATTCCGGCTAAGCCCGCCGTTTTTAGCCGGCAGCAACCGTGTAACGCTGCAAATGATGCAGGTATTGCTAGCCTTGATCCCGGCTGTGATCGCGATGGTTTACTTCTTCGGTCCGGCAGTACTTATCAATATCGTGATTGCCGTTGCCACGGCGTTAATTAGCGAAGTTGTTATGTTGCGCTTGCGTGGCCGGCCGTTAAAGCCTTTCCTCAGTGATGGCAGTGCGACGGTCACCGCGGTATTGCTGGCGATTTCCATTCCGCCCTTGTCGCCCTGGTGGCTGACGGTTATCGGCGTTAGTTTTGCCATTGTGTTTGCCAAACATTTGTATGGTGGCCTTGGTTATAACCCGTTTAATCCGGCAATGGTTGGTTATGTACTGTTGCTGATTTCGTTTCCGGTGGAAATGACCACCTGGTTACCGGTGAACAGTCTCGCTGAGCAGCAAGTCGGTTTTCTGACTGCCTTGCAGATCATTTTTAATGGTCAGTGGCAAGGCTTGGGTATGGATGCGTTTTCCGGTGCAACGCCGCTGGATCACATGAAAACCCAAATTGGCATGATGCGCTCCCCGGAGTATGTTGCCAGCCAGCCATTGTTTGGTCTGCTGGGTGGTGTCGGCTGGGAGTGGATCAATATCTGGTTTTTATTGGGTGGTCTATGGCTGATGTATCGCAAAGTCATCAGCTGGCACGTGCCGATGGCGATGATTGCCAGTCTGCTGGTGATCAGCACGCTAACCTGGCTAATTGCCCCACAAGTCACTGGAACACCGATATTTCATCTGCTGAGCGGTGGCTTTATGCTCGGTGCATTTTTTATTGCGACCGATCCGGTGTCCGGCTCGACAACGCTTAGAGGCCGCATCGTGTTTGGTGCCGGTGTAGGTTTGCTGGTTTATATCATTCGTATCTGGGGTGGTTATCCTGATGCGGTCGCCTTTGCGGTCATTCTGATGAACATGCTGGTACCGCTAATTGATTATTACACTCAGCCAAAAGTTTACGGAGCCCGTTAATGCAAGCGCTTTGGCAAAATCCGATCGTGCGGGTGGGCTTACTGCTGGCGTTGTTTGCGATAAGTGCCACAGCGTTGGTGGCGCTCACCGAAGAAAATACCCGCGAACAAATCGCCAGCAATGAGCGTGAAGCATTATTGGATGCCATTAAAGTACTGGTGCCGGCGGATAAATTTGATAACGCTATTTTGCAGGACACACTGAACTTACCGGCTACGCCAGCTTTGGGAACAACGCAGCCGACCAGTGTCTATCGCGCCCGGCAAGATGGCGAACCGGTGGCTGCCGTGTTTACGGTTGTCGCACCGGATGGTTACAGTGGCAGTATTCGTATGCTGGTCGGTGTCTATTATGATGGTAGTTTGGCTGGTGTTCGGGTCATCAGTCACAAAGAAACGCCGGGGCTTGGCGATAAAATTGAAGCCAAACGCAATGACTGGATTTTGCAGTTTGCCGGCCTGTCACTGGACAATCCGGACAAAAATAACTGGAAAGTCAAAAAAGATGGCGGCCAATTTGATCAGTTTACCGGCGCGACCATCACCCCCAGAGCCGTGGTGAATGCCATTCGCGGAGCACTGGAATATTTTGCGGCGAACCGTGACAAGCTGTTTGCCAAAGTTGAGGACAAACCATGAGTGTTTATAGTCAAATCATTCAGGATGGTCTGTGGAAAAATAATCCCGGGCTGGTACAGCTCTTAGGTCTGTGCCCGCTGCTGGCCGTCACCAATAATGTCATTAATGGTCTGGGACTGGGTCTGGCGACTATGTTGACACTGGTGGCCTCCAATGGCTCAATTTCGCTGCTGCGTAATAACATTCCTGATGAAGCGCGGTTACCGGTATTTGTCATGATTATCGCCTCTATCGTGACCGCTATCGAGCTGTCGATGAATGCCTGGTTTCATGAGTTGTATCTGATCCTCGGTATTTTTATTCCGTTGATCGTTACCAACTGCTCGATTATCGGCCGGGCGGAAGCTTTTGCTGCCCGTAATCCGGTGCTGCCATCATTACTTGATGGCCTGATGATGGGGCTGGGCTTTTTGTTTGTGCTGGTGTTGCTTGGTGGTTTCCGTGAGCTACTTGGCAGCGGCACCTTGTTCAGTGATGCCCACTTGATGTTTGGTGAAGCCGCGCGCGGCATTGAAATTACGGTGATTGAAGATTACCGCGGTTTTCTGATGGCGTTATTGCCACCGGGTGCCTTTATTGGCCTGGGTTTAATTGTTGCGCTGAAAAATGTTATCGATGCCCGCCATAAAGCACGGCAACCAAAAACCGTGCAAGGGATGGCTGGCGCTGCCGCCAATTAAGCATGAATCAGCAACAGCGGCAGCAGTTTTTCAGCCGGCTGCGGGCGGCCAATCCGGCGCCGACCACTGAGCTGCAATACCAAACACCGTTTGAATTGCTGATCTCGGTGATTTTGTCGGCGCAGGCAACTGATGTTGGTGTTAACAAAGCTACCGCCAAACTGTATCCGGTTGCCAATACACCGCAGGCGATTCTGGATCTGGGTGTTGATGGTTTAAAAAGCTATATCAAAACCATTGGCCTGTTTAACAGCAAAGCCGAAAACATCATCAAAACCTGTCAGGCATTGATTGAACAGCACAATGGTGAAGTGCCAGCCGATCGGTCAGCGCTGGAAGCCCTGCCCGGTGTCGGTCGTAAAACAGCCAATGTGGTGCTCAATACCGTGTTTAAACAACCGGTGATGGCGGTGGATACACATATTTTCAGGTTATCCAATCGTACCGGTCTCGCCAAAGGCAAAAATGTCCGGGAAGTCGAAGACAAACTGATCAAATACACCCCAAAAGAATTTTTGCTTGATGCCCATCACTGGCTGATATTACATGGCCGTTATGTCTGCACGGCGCGCAAACCAAAATGTGCCGAATGTATCGTCAATGATTTATGTGATGATTTCCGGCGCCAGCAAAAACGCGCCGTACCGGTATTCTGATGTTTGGTCAGAATCGTGACACGTTGCGCCAGTACTACCACGAGGTCTGGCAGAAATGGCAAAAACAGCAGCCTTTATCGGCGCTCGAACAGCAAATTGCTGTGGTCATTCAGGAACATCCCGAATATCACGCCGCGTTGGCAGATGCAGATAATCGCCAACAGGAGTATTTTGTCGAAACCGGTGCCAGTAATCCGTATCTGCATATGGGCTTACATCTTGCGATCCGCGAACAAGTCGCCACCAACCGGCCGGCTGGCATTGCTGATGTTTATCAGCAATTGTTGCAACAACATAGCGGTGATCGCCTGCAAGCCGAACATCTGATGATGGAATATCTGGCCGAGAGCATCTGGCAAGCGCAACGCAGCCAGCAGATGCCTGACGAAGCAGCTTATCTGCAAGCGCTGCGGCAATACTGTCACACGCTCTAAACCGTTTATCCCTTTTTGTTTTTTCAGGAGTGCCCACCATGCAGGCGATGCAATTTTTTCAGCCAAACGGTCCCGCACAATTAACCACTATGCCCGATAGCAGCCCGACCGGCTTTGATTTATGGGTGGCCGTTAATGCTGTTGCCGTCAATCCGGTCGATAAAAAAGTTCAGGCCGGCATCAGCGATACGCCAAAAACGCTGGGCTGGGATGCCTGTGCCACTGTCGTTGCCACCGGTGACAAAGTGCGTGGTTTTAAAGCTGGCGATCGGGTGTTTTATGCCGGTGATGTCAGCCGTCCCGGTTGTTATGCCAGCCATCAGCTGGTTGATAGCCGCATCGTTGGCCATGCGCCTAAAAGTCTTGATGACTGGCAGGCAGCAAGCTTACCGCTGACCAGTCTGACCGCCTGGGAACTGTTATTTAACCGGCTGCGCATCAGCCTGCAAAAAGACCACGGCAAAACTTTACTGATTATCGGTGGCGCCGGCGGCGTGGGTTCGATGCTGATTCAGCTGGCACGGCAAATTGCCGGCCTCAATGTGATCGCCACAGCTGGCAGCGACGAATCGGCAGACTGGTGCCGCGATCTCGGTGCGCAAAATACAGTCAGCCATCACGGTGATTTACTGGCCAATTACCAGCAAAGCAAACTGCCGGCACCTGATTATATTGTTTGCCTTGCTGACAGTGATTTCTATTTGCCCATCATGGCTGAACTCATCAAACCGCAAGGACTGATTGGTCTGGCGGTCAGCTTTAACAAACCGGTAGATTTAAATCTGCTGAAAAATAAAAGCGCGGGACTGGTCTGGGAGTTTATGTTTACCCGGCCAATGCTCAACACCGAAGATATGCAGCAACAGCAGCGGATTTTACAGCGCATCGCTGAACTGATTGATTCTGGCTATTTACGGCATGCGCTGACGCAACAATTTGACCTATTGACAGTCGAAAATCTGCAAGCCGCGCATACGCTTATCGAAGCCGGTAACAGTCGGGGTAAAATTGCACTGGGTCCGATATCCGGTACCGATAACGCATAGCGCCGGCGCGGCGTTCCCCGTATAATTACGGGCATTCAGCGTGTCAGAGGTTAACAATGGAAGCGAAAAGTTCGGGTAAGTTTTTTGTCGGTAGTCTGGTCATCATTGGTGTGCTGGTATTTATCGTTAACTTGATTCTCAATAGCATGTTGTCATTGGCAGACGGTGCGGTAGCACCGCCAAAAATGGATGATGAAACAATCAGCGAACGCCTGGCGCCAGTCGCACAGGAACGCATCGGTGAAGAGCCGATTGTTCAGGCAAGCACCGATAATGCCGGTGAAGCCACAGCCACTGATGCCAGCGAAGACGCCGGTGCTGGTCAGCAAGTTTTCACAGCGGTATGTGCCACCTGCCATAGCAGCGGTCTGATGCAGTCACCTAAATTTGGCAGTGCTGAGGACTGGGCACCACGCATCGAAAAAGGCATGGATACCCTTTACGACCATGCCATTAATGGCTTTAAAGCCATGCCAGCCCGCGGTGGCAGATCCAATCTCAGTGATGATGAAGTCAAAGCGGCTGTTGATTACATGGTCTCAAATTCTAAATAAAACTGAATTTGTTCTAACGGGGGATTCAGCATAATCCCCCATCGCCGGTATTAAACCGGCCAATGTGCTGCTCAGATACTGCAAATTGACCGCCACAACGGACGCAAGCCTGACATGAATCTGCTCTCTTTTAATTTGCCTTTAGTGGTTCTGCTGCCCTTTCTGGCAGCACCATTCGCAGCATGGGTCAATCGCTATCACCGGCTGGCACCAGGCTGGCTGGCTGGCATTATTACGCTGATTTCACTGACATTATTGTGGCCTTCAACCGAGGCTATTTTTGCCAGCCAAACACTGGTGCAAAGCTGGCAGTGGATCCCGTCCATTAATCTTCAGTTTGCTTTTCGTATTGATGGTCTGGCGCTGTTATTTGCATTACTGATCCTACTGATCGGCCTGCTGATCATTTTTTATGCCCGCTACTACCTGACAGCAAAAGATTCCACCGGCCGTTTTTATGCCTATTTACTGATGTTTATGGGCTCAATGCTGGGCATCGTGCTGTCAGAAAACATTCTGCAATTGGTAGTTTTCTGGGAGCTCACCTCACTTACCTCATTTTTGCTGATTAGCTTTTGGCAGTATCGCCAGGATGCCCGTCAGGGCGCGCGCATGGCATTGGCCATTACCGGTGCCGGTGGCCTGGCGCTGCTCGGTGCGATGATTTTATTGGGTCAAATGGCCGGCAGTTATCAACTGACAGACGTGCTGGCCGCCGCTGACGCAATTAAAGCTGATCCGCTGTTTGTACCGACACTGTTATTGTTTTTACTCGGTGTCTTTACCAAGTCGGCACAATTTCCGTTTCATTTCTGGCTGCCGCATGCCATGGCAGCACCAACACCGGTGTCCGCTTATTTGCATTCAGCGACCATGGTGAAAGCCGGCATCTTTTTGCTGGCGCGGTTTTTCCCGGTATTTGCCGGCACACCGGAATGGATCTGGCTGGTTGGCGGTGCCGGTATGCTGACATTGGTGATTGGCGCTTATATCGCCCTGTTTAAACACGATTTGAAAGGTCTGTTGGCTTATTCAACGTTAAGTCATCTGGGTTTAATCACACTGCTGTTTGGCTTCAGCACCGAAATGGCGCTGGTTGCAGCGTTGTTTCATATCATCAACCACGCCACGTTCAAGGGCTCGCTGTTTATGGTGGCCGGCATTATCGATCATGAATCGGGCAGCCGGGATATGCGTAAACTCAACGGCCTGTTCAAAATGATGCCACATACCGCCCTGCTGGCGATGATTGCGGCAGCAGCAATGGCTGGCGTGCCCCTGCTCAATGGTTTTATCAGTAAAGAAATGTTCTTTGAGCAGGCTTTGTCAGCGTCGGGCGGCAATTTATCGGCGTGGTTTGTGCCGCTGATGGTCACCATAGCAGCGATTTTTTCTGTCGCTTATTCACTGCGTTTTATCCATGACGTATTTTTTAATGGTGAGCCGGTGGATTTACCCAAAACCCCGCACGAACCGCCACGCTTTATGAAAATCCCGGTCGATATACTGGTGGTACTGTGTTTACTGGTAGGGATTGCACCGATGCTTTTACTGGGGCCAATTTTAAAAGTGGCCGCTGGCGCCAGTATGCAAACCGCTGCGCCAGAATTCAGTCTGGCTATCTGGCATGGTTTTAACCTGCCGCTGCTGATGAGTTTTGTGGCGCTGGTGCTTGGCGTGTTGCTCTATACTCAACGCCGCAAATTATGGGATTGGCACGAGCGCTCCTTGTGGCGAATTGAAGGCAAGAATATTTTTGACTGGCTGCTCTGGAAACTGATCCGCGCTGCTCGCAAAGTCACGGCAATTTTTGATCGCAGTGCGCTGCAACCGGCGGTCAGCTGGCTTCTTGCAGCGGCATTATTAATCGGCTTTGCGGCTTTTGCTCAATTCCCGACGCCGATTATCGGCGACCGCGAATTATTACCGGTCGATAGCGTGACGGTGGTCATGGCCGTGATGTTGATGGTCGCCAGTTTACTGACGGCCATTTTGCACCATAAACGTCTGGTGTCATTAATTACGGTCGGGGTCGTGGGCCTGCTGGTAGCACTTGGCTTTGTGCTGTTTTCGGCACCGGATCTGGCGTTAACCCAGTTATCGGTTGAGGTGGTGACTATCGTTTTATTGTTGCTGGCTTTGTTTTTCCTGCCACAGCATACGCCGCAAGAACGCAGTTTTGCCCGCTACACTCGCGATGGCATTATTTCAGTACTGTCCGCCATCGCCGTGTTTATTCTGACCATGGCTGTGCTCAGCCGTGATTATCAGCCTATTTCGCAGTTTTTCCTTGATAACGCCAAACCGGGCGGTGGCGGCACCAATGTCGTCAACGTCATTCTGGTGGATTTCAGGGGCTTTGATACTTTAGGTGAAATTGTCGTGCTGGCGCTCGCCGGGTTATGTGTTTATGCCATGTTGCATGGGCTGCGATTAGCTGCGCCGAGCAAAGATATTGATGGCATTCAGTGGAGCCATGACCCGCACCCGCCAATCATGCAAACGCTGACACGACTGCTGTTTCCACTGATGCTGATGGTCGCGGTATTTATCTTTTTACGAGGCCATAATTTACCCGGCGGCGGCTTTATCGCCGGTTTGATTGCCTCGGTGGCGCTGATTTCACAATATCTGGCGAATGGTATCGACTGGACCAATGAACGCTTAAAAGCCAATATGCATCTGGTGATTGGCGCTGGTCTGGGCATTGCTGTTGTTACCGGTCTGGTGCCGCTGTTACTGGGCTTCCCGTTTTTGACCACCGCTTTCAGTTATATCACCTGGCCGGTGGTCGGCACTTTTGAAATTGCCAGCGCTATTGCCTTTGACCTAGGCGTGTTTTTAACGGTAGTTGGTAGCTCGGTGATGATTCTGGTGGAACTTGGCAAACTCAGTCATGCCGCTCACTTTATGCCAACAGAGGAGCCAAACTGATGGAATGGCTGATCGCTGCTGTTATCGCAGTCATGACTGGTTGTGGCGTGTTTTTAACGTTACGCGCCCGGACATTTCCGGTGGTATTGGGACTCACCTTGCTGGCCTATGCCGTCAATGTGTTTTTATTTGCTATGGGCCGTCTGCAAATCGGTTTGCCACCGGTCATTGATAAAAGTGCTGCAGCCTATACCGATCCCCTGCCGCAGGCGCTGGTTTTGACGGCGATTGTTATTGCCTTTGGCATGACGTCTTTTTTGATTGTGCTGGCCTTAAAAGCGCGTAGCGAATTGGGTAACGATCATGTTGACGGCGTCCATAAATCTGAAGATGAGCGCCATGCCGCGCAGTACAAAGCACAACAAACCGGTACAGAGGAAACGGCCAAATGAATCAATTTGCCAGTTTTCCGGTGTTACTGCCGCTGATTGGCGGCATTATTATTTTATTGTCGCAGCGTGCTGGTATCGGCATGCAGCGTCTGCTCAATTTAGCGTTCACGTTGGTGTTGCTGGTGATTACCGGCTGGGCTTTAAAACAAGCCATGAGCGGCGAATATCAAATAATTCTGCTGGGTGACTGGCAGGCACCGTTTGGCATAGTTATGGTGCTGGACCGGTTATCAGCATTGATGCTGTTTATTACGGCGATCCTGGCATCAGCCGCGCTCTGGTATGCGATAACCAGCGATACCGATAAACAAGGCCATCATTTTCATGTGCTGTTTCAGATCCAGTTATTCGGCCTGAACGGCGCGTTTATGACCGGTGACCTATTTAATCTGTTTGTCTTTTTTGAAGTGCTGCTGCTGGCCTCTTACGGCCTGTTGCTGCATGGTGGCGGCCGGCTGCGCACCCGCGCCGGTTTGCATTATGTGGTGATTAATTTAATCGGTTCGACGCTGTTTTTATTTGCTGTCGGCACCTTATACGGCATGCTCGGCACACTGAATATTGCCGATATGGCTATCGCTGTTCAGTCTGTTGCCGCCGAAGATCGCGGTGTGGTCACCGCTGCTGCCCTGCTTCTCTTGGTAGTCTTTGGCATTAAAGCCGCGATGTTTCCGGTGTATATGTGGCTGCCCGGCGCGTATGCCTACACCACCGCGCCGGTGGCGGCGTTGTTTGCCATTATGACCAAAGTCGGTCTTTACGCGATGATCCGCGTGCATGGCACTATTTTTGGTGAATCAGCCGGTGATCTGGCCTTTATACACAGTAACTGGATTCTGGTGCTGGGCCTGACCACATTGGTGCTGGCAGCTCTGGGGGTGATGGCTGCACGCATTCTGCGCCAGCAGGTGGCTTATCTGATTCTGGCATCTGTCGCGACACTACTTGTGGCTATCGGTATTAATAGCGAAGCGGCTTTATCAGCAACAGTTTATTACCTGATTCATTCAACATTTATCGGCGCCGCGCTGTTTTTACTGGCTGATGTTATCCGCATGGCGCGCGGCACACATGCCGATACTTTTACCAAAGCAACACCGGTGGACCGGCCGATTCTGGTTGGTGGCGTGTTTATGTTACTGGCGATTGCCATTGCGGGCATGCCGCCGCTGTCAGGCTTTTTCGGTAAATTGATGATCCTCAATGCGGCGATTATGCATAACTGGTTCTGGGCTATTTTGATCGTCATTCTGTCGGCTGGTTTGATGATGATCGTCGCATTGGCACGAACCGGTTCATTAATGTTTTACAGTGTTCAGGCGGCTGCCGATAAACCGGCACCGGCGCTCAACAAAACCGCTTTTGCCGCCATTATTATGTTGCTGGTCACCAGCCCGCTGATGGTCTTACTGGCCAAACCACTCACCGGACTGACGGATGAGATTGCTGCGCAGCAAACAGATCATCGCAGTTATATTGATGCGGTTATGGGTCAGCAGCCGATAACTGAGGTTAGCAAATGAACTGGTCACGTTTATTCCCGCATCCGGTCTTAACGGTCACGCTGTGGCTTATCTGGTTGTTATTGAATAACACCGCCAGCGCAGGCCATATGGTGCTTGGTGCGTTACTGGCGATTTTTATTCCTTGGTTTACCTCGGGCTTCTGGCCGGAAAAGATACGCATTCTCAAACCATTGCTACTGATTAAATATGTGGTGCGGGTGCTCTATGAAATCATCGTGGCTAATGTCGTAGTGGCTAAAATGATTCTTGATCGTGCTGATAAATTGCAGCCCGGCTTTATTGCTTATTCGTTAAAACTTGAATCCCCTATTGCAATCAGCTTGCTGGCCAACACCATTTCGCTGACTCCCGGTACCGTCAGTTGTGATTTGACCGAGGATGGCCGCACCTTATTAATCCATGCATTGCATATTGACGATGCTGAAGCCATCAAAGCTGAAATCGCCCATAAATTTGAGCAGCCGTTAGAGGAGATTTTTGCCTGATGCTGACCACTGCGATTGCTATCAGTTTTGTTCTAGTCGGTGTGGCACTGTTGCTGAGTTTTATCCGACTGGTAGTCGGCCCCAATGTGCCGGACCGAATTCTTGCGTTGGATACGTTGTATCTGAACTCAATCGCCCTGCTGATTCTACTGGGCATTCATCTCGACAGTGCCTTGTATTTTGAAGCGGCGCTACTGATTGCCGTAATGGGCTTTATGGGAACGCTGGCGCTCAGTAAATATCTGCTGCGCGGCGACATCATGGAGTAAGGCATGTTAGAAACGCTATTAGCTATTCTGATTATTCTGGGAGGTTTTTTTACACTGGTCGGCTCGATTGGCCTGTTTAAACTGCCCGATTTTTATATGCGCCTGCATGGCCCGACCAAAGCCAGCACACTCGGCGTTGGCGCGATTCTGATTGCCTCAGCTGTGTATTTCTCGACCAAATCCGGTGAGATCAGCCTGCATGAAGTGCTGGTGACCATATTTTTATTTATCACCGCACCGGTCAGTGCCCATCTGATGGCCAAAGCCGCGATTCATATCAAAGTAAAACAGGTCGAACGCACTCGTCAGATTGATAAAAATCCGTGACCATCAACGCACAAATCTGGGTAGATGCCGATGCCTGCCCGGTCGTCATCAAAGAAATTCTCTACCGCGCCGCTGCCCGTAAAAGCGTTAACATTACTTTTGTCGCCAACCACAGTCTGCGCTTACCCCCATCACCATACTTACAATTTTTGCAGGTCGAGAGTGGTTTTGATGTGGCCGATAATGAAATCGTTAAACGGCTGAACGCTGGCGATTTGGTGGTGACTGCGGATATTCCGCTGGCCAGCGAAGCTATCGAAAAAGGCGCATTAGCCTTAAATCCGCGCGGCGAACTCTACACCAAAGACAGCATCCAGGCGCGCCTGACCATGCGCAATTTTATGGAAACCATGCGCAGCAGCGGCGAACAAATCAGCGGCCCGGCCAGCTTTCATCAACGGGATCGGCTGGCGTTTGCTAACCAGTTGGATCAGTGGCTGTTACGCGTTTAAAAGCACTGAAAAACTATTCCGATCCAATCGCTTTTCGCCAATACTCAGTTACGCGGATCGTCCGCAGGATCAATATAGTTGATCCCCCATGGCCCGGTGCCATGAAGTTGTATGATTGTCTCACCCTCAGCGTAACCAAACATCGCATCACCCGGCGGCATAATCGCCACACTGCCCACGGTTAACGCTTTAGTTTTATCTGCATCATAGATTTCACCATGAGCGAAATGCAGCGTGCCTTTCAGTACCGTCACCCGTTCATAGGCAGGATGCACATGCGGCAGAATTTGATAGCCGTCACGCAGTCTGAGCCGGAATGTAAACGGCTCCTGTTCAGCGATATCTCCTTCAATAAAAGCGATTTCAGCGCCCTCGCCCATTGAGCCGACCGGGCCCCAGACCAGCTGATCCGGCGTCGTCATCATATGACTATCACCGCGGTAACGTTCGTCAGCCGCCGACGCTCCCGGCGAAACCAATAAAAAACTGAATAAGGTAATTAAGAAAAGCTTGATTTTCATGATTTTCCCTCCCCTGAAAGGTTTGGAATATAACGCCGGAGACTGATTTAACACCGGCAAATGCGGCAGCGACAAAGCGGGTGGAATTATTGTTGTTGTGGCTGCCCCGGAGAGAGGTGCTGCCAGTAGATAACTCTTTGTTTACACTGAAATCTATTCTATTCCTCTGCATGGCGTTTAACAACGGACGGTCAAAATGCATGCATACTCTCTTCATTTTGCTGCATCTTTTCCGCCAAGCGCTTGCTAATCAATCGGATCAGTGCCTGTTGATTAGCTAATAGTCAGCAGATATTATGTACGGTAATTCCGTACATAAAAGGTGGTCGATATGGATTCCATCAGCGTCAACCAATTCAGAGACAATCTAAAGGCTTTTGTTGAACAAGCCGTCAATAATCACACGCCATTAAAAGTCACCCGGCGTTCCGGTGAAGCATTTGTTGTGATGAGCGCCGATGACTGGGAGCGCGAACAGGAAACACTTTATGTATTACAAAATAATGATTTGATGCGCCAGATTGCTGAATCTATGGCAACGCATAAACAAGGTAGTGGCTACAGTCCCACGGAAGCGGAAATCAATGAGATCACTAATTTTTGAGGGTAATACCTGGGCTGCTTACGAACAGCTTCGCGAGCGAGATAAAAAATTGCATAAATCGCTCTGTAAAATTCTCAAGGAAATGCTGCGTGATGATCCAACGGTAGGTTTGGGAAAACCGGAACAACTGAAATATAGCCTGACTGGCTTATGGTCTCGCCGAATTTCACAGAAAGATCGTCTCATTTACAGATTTGACGAAAAATATATCTATATTTTTGCAATTGGTGGGCATTACGACGCCTAAATTACGTTGACTTAACCCCTTATTTATAATTCTTGTAGCAACTCAAAGCCAACTTCAAACCTATTGTCGTGAACAACTCCTTTATATACACCCATATATTCACCTTCTATAGATCGATAACTCACATATGGCGAGCCTCCGTAAGCATTTCCTATCAAACTAGAAAGCATAGAAATATCAGAATTCGCCCCTAAAAAAAGCCTAGATATCTTGGTTTCATTAATACAAATAAGAAACATAAAACCGTTCTCATGACTATTCTCAAAAGCACATGCTAAAGACTCCCAATCGCTATTCATTAGTAATTCATTAGTAACATCAATTACCGGTTCTTTAACATGTTCATCTAAGGTTATTCCTAAGCGCTTCAGAGTAACTTTTGCCTTTTTTGCATCTAGGTTAACAAGAATTTTGTTCGCCATCGTAAATGGCACTATAAATCTATATTCCTTTTCATAGCGCCACTCCTTAGATTTAGTTAAATAGTAATGCTCTGCGACTGTCGAAATATCGGCTTCGGTGAATGCTGAAGGGTATCCTCTTCTTTTTCTGTATTTTACCTTTGAAAATTTTATATCAGAAGCTGTGGAAACATAACCAGTGTTAAATAGCGAAAATGGGGATTTGATGTCAATATCAAATTCAACAGCTATCCCCTTGTGGTAATTTGAATAATGTGACCACATAAGTAAGTTGTCATAAGTTTTACTGAAAGAAATTACACCATGTCGCCTCATAAACTCTTCAAATTTCATTGATGTGCTTCTTCCATCATTCGAAAAAGAGTTCTTATCTAACAGATCGATTTGTTTTTTTGTAGCTGCTGATAATCGAATCTCAAATGGATCATTCAAGCATGAGTTAGGAGTAATCCGAAGATACGGAGTAGAAGCTAAGAATATTTTTCCCACACCGGGGCTCATATATTTATATAACTTCATCAATTTACTCTAGAGTGTTAAGGAGATCATCCAACTTGATTTCCTCTTTCCGATTTGGTGGCTTGAGTGTAACTGGCTTTGAATGGAGGACGCAAAATCTCAGTTTTGGATGAGATCACTCCGCTTCGGTCGGGATGACAAACAGATTGCTTCGCTTTGCTCGCAAAGACTTAGAGATTTAACGGCGTAGTAACATCCGAATGCCGAGTCCGGCAAAGCCAACAATCATCAGCACCAGCAATACCATCAGTGCATCGCGGGTTGCCGTTCCAGCCAGTTGGCCGAGTTGTGCCCATTTATGCAGGGTAGCGAAGATATTGCCTTCCAAGCGTTGCCAGCCATTGGACTGATCAACGCGCATACCGCTAGCAGCATCGATAAACAGCGTGGTTTTGTCGGCATCGTTAAAATCGACGCGCCAGACCGGCAGGCGTTTATTACGAAAATCATATTCGGGACTGAAATGGCTGACCCGGCTGACCGCTGTAATTTGAGACGCATCGAGTCCGGTTACTCTGCTGGCCTGATGGCGGGCAAGGAGTTCATCGGTGAGCTCAACTTGCTGACCGGTTTTGACGCTGTAATAACGTGCCGGTTGTTCTGTTGCTTGCCCATCAAATCGGTGATGATGACCGGGCTGATCATGCATATCACCGGCAGGTAAAGCAACGCGGTACAGCGCTTCATCCGGCCCGTTTAATAAGGTAATGCCCTGCACTGGTTGATCACGGTAGTTTTCCAGCCATGTCGGCTCTGCTGCATTGTTGATGTTTTCAAGGTTCACCGGTCGCGGCAGTTTCAGGCCCTGCTCACGTTCACTACCGGCGTAAACCAGTAAATGCCAGATACCGCTGACTAAAAAGATCAGAATCGCTACAACGGCCAGCAATGATAATCGCCGGTGCCAGCGACGGCCTGGCTGGGGAATACGGCGTGAGGTAATAACAAAACGCATCACCAACCCGCTTATCAGCATCAGCACAACGCTGCCCAACAAAACCAACATCACGGTGACCCGCAGCGGTTCAGAAAACGACAGCCACTCCCAGGTATGCAGTTGCTGAAACCAGCTTTGCACATTGTTTTTCCAGTTATTGGTGAGTCCGGCCAGTGCAGCAAATTCGGTGTAAATATAGGCAGTGCGATTATCTGCCGACTCAAAACTTACCCGATAAACCGGTAACAGACGGTTAACCCACGGATAAGCCCGGTCAAAAGTCTGCTGCACTTCAACCGCGTTAATATCCGCGGTCTCCAGACCGGTGAAATAGCCCGCCAGCCAGCGCGCCTGCTCAATATCGTAATCCGGCCATTCGTCGCCGGATTGCAGATCAAAATAGCGCCGTGGCAGATCATCGGCTTCGGTGATTTGCAGGGCATTACCTCTGGCAGTCGGCACCACCTGAACTAACTGCGCCGCGGCAATATCAGCATCAGTGAGGATCTGCGGCACCTGCTGTAATTCAGCTGGCGAGACGGTTGCCTGTGGCGGGAAAAATTTCGCTGCCTGCGGCCCGGTCCAGACCATCAGAATATGCAGCAGACCGGAAACGATAAACCAGATCAGCGCCACCGCCGCCAGCCAGCCGATAACACGGTGCAGCCGGCGGCCAGCGCTGATAAGTTGTGTCCGGTTTTTCACAGTTTAATTAACGTATTACCAATAGCGATATTCAAAGCCGACATAGGCAGAACGCGGCTCACCCGGGTAGAGAATGGCCGCATCAGCAGCCGCAGTACTTTGCACACTGTGGGTTGCAATATGATCACGATCAAACAGGTTACGCACTTCAGCAAATACACGTAATGATTTCGCCTGATTTTGCCAACCGGCTTTCAGGCCCATCAACGCATAGTTGTCGATAGTGTAACTGTTGGCAAAATCTGCATAACGTTTGCCAATAAAATCAATGGTCGGCCCAGCGTAAAAGCCATCTGCATGACGGTACATCACTTCACCGCGTAATGCATAGGTCGGTGCAGCAGGCAGTTCATTATTACCCCAGACATCGTCATCATCAAAGTGGAAGTTATTCAGCGTCAGACTAACCAGTGGCGTCAGGCGATGGGTGCCGGACTCATCAAGTTTAATTTCCGCGCCCACCAGCGCTTCAATACCAGTATGCGTGGTTTTATCAATATTGGTGGCTTCACCGATACCGGCCGCGCCAGGCAGCTCAGTCGACAGAATTTCATCCTTGATTTCAGCATGATAAGCCGAGACATCCCAGTTCCAGTCCAGCCAGTTATTCTGCGTGTAATGCCCTCGGGTACCGATTTCGAATACCACACCGTTCATCGCATCCAGTTCGACGGGATTGGCACCGGTATTATCGGTGAGCTGATAATTGGTCGGTGGTTCGTAAATACGGCTGAGATTACCGTATAAGCTGGTTTGTTCATTCAGCTGGTAAATCAGGCCGATATTAGGATTCACCGCCTGATAGCGGTCATCCGGGTTATTGGTGATTTGTCCCGATGCAATACTGGTTTGCATGACTTCACGTTCTGCCGACACAAACTGCGCGCCCCCCACCAGCGTCCAGTCATCGGCAAACTGCCAGCGATCCATGGCATAAAATTCCAATGTACTGGCGTCTTCCTCAACATCGCTGCGCTGGGCACCGCGCTGACCAAAGTCATTATTAAACTGACCACCACTGACATCGGCCACAGCATAGTTCACACCAAATAATAGCTGATGATCATCGATCTTATGATGATAGCGGGCCATGGTTGAGACATTACGTTGACGGTTTTTGATATACAGACTGAAAAACTGTCCGAACACAATCGGATGATTCAGTTCCTGCTCTTCAAAGGCCAGTCCGAATTCCAAACGGCGATTGGCATCAATATCAATGGTGGTTTTATTGGCTAAGCGGAAGGCTTTAACATCACGGCGATAATCACCCAGATTGGCGACCTGTGTGGCCTGATCGGGATCTTCACGGACTTGCTGCCGGGTTAATGCACCGGGTAACTCGATATCATTTTCCAGATGGGTCAGGTAAAAACGGGTGGAGATTTTATCGGTCAACGCCAGGCCCGCATTGGCATAAATACCGGTGCGCTCCTGCTCGGTCTGATCACGATAGCCGTCATACTGACGATCTTCGAGTGTGATGGTGCCATCGAGACGGTCATCGTAAACACCGCTGGCAGAAAGACGATTTTGAAACATGCCGTGACTGCCGTAATTACTGAATAAGCTTAAACGTGGCAGGTCATAAGCGGTCGGCGTCGCAAAATCAATGGCCCCACCCAAGGTGCTGGCACCGTATTTCATAGCATTGGCACCGCGTGCGACCACGGCATACTGGGCACTGAGTGGATCAACAAACCGGTTATGATTATTACCATCAGCGCTGGTGACCGGCAGGCCGTCCTGCAACAGTTTGACGCCGTTTTTATCGTAATCAATCGAATCCAGATTACTGCCGCGGCTGGACAAAAATAACTCTTCGCCACCGGCGCTGCTGTTGGCCCACACACCCGGCACATAACGCAACATATCCGCCAGACTGGCGACATGGCCTTCTTTAACATTATCCAAATCGACCAGTGTCACACCGCCCGGTGTCAGTCTTAATTCGGCTTGCGCATCACTGCGATTAGCGCCGGCTGGTGCCAGTTGCTGCGCCGTGACTTCCAGTTGTTCCAAATCCAGTGCCGGACCATGCTCAGCCACCGCAATATGGCTAAACATCGTGCCGGTCAATGCCATAGCAATAATCAGCGGTGTTGTACGAAATGGTTTAATCATAAAAAAAGCCCAATTTGATAATCGGGCTTAGTTTAGTACCAGCAGACCGGCAAAAATTCAGGCATTTGCCCGAAATTACGGCAAATGCCACAAAATCAATGGTGGTGCTGACCCTGACCATCAATCACAGTCACCACCGGTGCCGGGTATTCCAGTTTTGGGCCACCACCGTGACCGGCATGACCCGCATGTCCATCAGCTACTTCGGTTTTACCATGATTAGCATGATCATGATGAGCGTGTTCATCGGCTTTACCCGCCGGGTTTTCCGGTGTTTGATTCCAGTTCAGTTCACCGACCACACATTCCTGACGCACCGGAAAATAGAGTTTGCTGGTTGCACCCACCGCGATCTGACCTTTAAAGGCAAATTCGTCATAGTGGGCATGCTCTAAAGTGTTGCCATACCAGGTGATCTGCCGGACATCTTCAACCACCGTTTTGCCATGTGATTCGTAAGGTTTGGCCAGTTGCTGTTTAACAATATCCAGTTGCCATCCGGCTTTGGGCATCGGTTTAACGCCGCGAATACCATCCGGAATTTCGATGGTGACTTTGGTGGTTGCCGAGCCCTCACAACCATGGCCGATACCGACCACACCTTTGTAATAACTGCCACTTTCGGCTTCGGTTTTTTCCAGTGAAGCGTGCGCTTGTACCAGACCCGGCAGTAAAAATGCCGCCATTAATAATGGTGCTTTCATCATTTTGTCCTTTGTTATTTCAGCATGTCGCGAATATTCGATAAGTGGGCTTTGCCACGCACTTTACGTTCTTCCGGATCGGCTTGTGTTTTTTCGGTCATCCAAATCAAATCTTCGGCCGGCAGCTCACGTAAAAAGCGACTTTCTTCACAGTCCATCTTTTCACCAAACCGCTTGCGGGTATTGGCCAAAGTCATCACCAGACTGCGCTGGGCACGGGTAATGCCGACATAGGTTAAGCGGCGTTCTTCTTCAATGGTATCGGATTCAATACTGTTGCGGTGCGGCAGAATTTCTTCCTCCATACCGACCATAAACACATGCGGAAATTCCAGCCCCTTGGCAGCATGCAACGTCATTAAATGCACCGCATCGGTCTGATTTTCTTCTTCCTGCCGATCCAGAATATCCATCAGTGTCAGCCGCGCGGCAATATCGCCGATGGTTTTGTCTTCGGAATCCTGATCAATGAGCCGTGAAATCCAGCCAATCAGTTCCGTAACATTTTCCATACGCCGTTCGGCTTTGACCGGATCACCGCTGGTTTCTTCCAGCCAGCCGCGATAATCGATTTCTTCGACCATATCTTTGATGGCATCCAGCAAATTACCACGTGCGGCGCGATCAGCAATATCCACCAGCCATTTACAAAATACTTCTAAATTCTGCACCGATTTGGCCGGCAGGTTTTCAGCAAGTCCCATTTCAAAACAGGCGCCAAACAGACTGGTGTGGCGTTTACCGGCGTATTCACCCAGTGCCTGTAGCGTTGATGAACCGATACCCCGCCGTGGTGTGTTGATAACCCGCAGGAAAGCATTATCGTCATCCTGATTCGCCAGCAAACGCAGATACGCCATGATGTCTTTGACTTCAACGCGCGAAAAAAACGAGGTGCCGCCAGTCAGAAAATACGGCACATTATGCTCACGCAGCACTTTTTCCAGCGGCCGTGACTGATGATTGCTGCGATAAAGGATCGCGTAATCTTTAAAATCCGCCTGATTTTTTAGCTTGTGGTAGAGCAATTCTGAAACTACTTTTTCCGATTCATGCTGATCGTCACGGCAGCCAATCACCCGGATCGGATCACCCTCACCCATAGCGCTCCACAGCGCTTTTTCAAAAACGTGCGGGTTATTACTAATAAGTTTGTTGGCCACCCGCAGGATGCGGCTCATTGAGCGATAATTCTGCTCAAGTTTAATCAGCTTCAGTTTGGGGAAATCGGTTTGTAATTGCGCCAGATTTTCCGGCCGGGCGCCCCGCCAGGAATACACCGACTGATCATCATCACCAACCACAGTAAGTTTTTCACGAATGCCGACCAGTTGTTTGACCAGTTCATACTGGCAGCCATTGGTGTCCTGATATTCGTCAACCAGCAGATAATGGATTTTGCCCTGCCATTTTTGCAGCACTTCACGGTGTTCACGAAACAGCAAAACCGGCTGCAAAATCAGATCATCAAAATCGACGGCATTGTAGGCTTTCAACGCTTGCACGTAACGCGGGTAGACCTGCGCCGCAAATTGCTGCTGGGCGCCATCGGCAATTTGCGCAGCCTCGTCCGGCAGGATCAGCTGGTTTTTCCATTCGGAGATCTGGCTTTGCACTTGCTGGGCATGATCGCTGTCAGCAGCAAAATCACGGCCCATCAAATCGCGTAACACCGCCAGACTATCCAGTGCATCAAAAATCGAAAAGCCGGCGCGATAACCCAGCGCTCTGCCATCTTTTCGTAAAATGGTCAGGCCCAAGGTATGAAAGGTCGACACCATCAGGCCGCGCGTTGAGACATTTTTGTGCTGCATCAGCTCAGCGACACGACTTTTCATTTCCCGCGCCGCTTTATTGGTGAAAGTCACGGCGGCGATATTGCTGGCTTTCAGGCCACATTGTTCGATTAAATAGCCGATTTTGCGGGTGATCACCCGCGTTTTGCCACTGCCGGCACCGGCCAGAACGAGTAAAGGTCCATCAATGTAACGCACAGCTTCCCGCTGTTGCGGATTCAGATCATTCAAATTAGTAACTGGTATCGAGGCGGCGATAACCAATCGCCTCGGAAAGATGACTGGTCTGGATTTGTTCGCTGCCGGCCAGATCGGCAATGGTGCGGGCAACTTTTAAAATCCGGTGATACGCCCGCGCCGATAAACCGAGGCGGCTGATAGCTTGTTCGACAAGTTGAAAATCCTGATCACGCAAGGGGCAAAATACCTCAAGTTGTTTATGTTGCAGCGCCGCATTGGCTTTACCGGCGCGTTGCAGTTGAATATTTCTGGCTTTAATCACCCGTTGCCGGACTTGTTCGGAGCTTTCCGGCGGCGTTTCGCCAGCCTGCGGCCGCAGCAACTTTTTATCGACCGGCGGCACCTCTAAAAGCATATCGATGCGATCCAGTAACGGGCCGGAGATTTTAGCACGGTAACGCTGCACCTGTTCTTGTGTACAACGACATCTGACCTGCCCCAAATAACCACAGGGACAGGGATTCATTGCTGCAACCAATTGAAATTGTGATGGAAATTCAGCCTGATTAGCGGCACGCGAAACAGTGATTTTGCCGGACTCAATTGGCTCACGCAGTACTTCCAGCACTTTACGATCAAACTCCGGCAATTCATCCAAACACCGTAAACAGACATTACCATAGACATTGGTTGCAGCCCAAGAGTATGTAGATTTCAAGCTACTTTCAGTAATGTCTATAATTTTTTAATAAACAACCTCAGATTCGCTTCAAATCTGTCTATACCTGTAAAAGCGATCACAGCTTAGATAATTCAACATAGATATTAAGATAGCTAACCCGTGTCACTCATTACCCATGATACTTAACTGTAAGTATCTTTGAGCTGCGTTTCGGCTTTACCAATCACCTGAGTCGTATCCTCCTCTTTGAAAAGAGCGTACGTCAGTACCATCAATGCCACTGGACAGATTTTCATCTCATTAGCTAAATCGTTAACTTTTTCTATAGTTGGACTTTTGAGGCCTCTTTCTAAAGAGCTTATATAAGTGCGGCTTGATACCTCAGAAAAGTCCTCCTGTGTATATCCTTTTGCAAGCCGAAATGTTTTCAATGCCTGACCAAAAGCAGTGTTGATGTCCATATAAACCTCCAAAAGACATCATCTAGCCACAATGAACACTATAGGAGTACAATCTATAGTGTTCATATGTTACGTAATGGGGTAATGGCATGAAAAAAAATGAGAGCAGACATCATGTTGATTGGATTACACGTAATACAGAGATACAGTCACTAAGAGATATAGCTGACCGGGATCACAATTGGCTGAAAGCGATCGAATGTTATGGGCTGTCTGTGTACATGATCTGTAGTTCTTCTAAAAATGACTCATTACATAGTCAGAGGCGTTTTCTGTGTAGTGATATTGAATTTGCCTTGTCTGTGCTGTCCTTAACATGGCCCCACCTTGCAATATTCAAAGTCAGCTCTAACAAAAATAAATCACCGCCTATTAGATATGAGAGTGTTTCTAAAGTTTATGTTGCTGAAGCCCTTGACAAAGATGAATCACAAATAAAGTTCATTTTCCAAGTGGGTCATAACCTTTATGGTTTTGCAGGCGAAATTAATAAGGAGGCTCTTATTGAATATAGCTACGTAGAAACTAATCTCGAAGTAATAAAAGACCTCTCACTAGACTGAATTTTTGAATCAGATTTAATCTATCCGATTAAGGAGATAAAGTTATGGCAATAAGGATGTCTAAGGCTGAGGTCAAATTGGTTAATTGGAATATTGTTCAAATATCTTTGCCCAACGGAGAATCAGGGGAATTCTTTATTGGTTATAGCATACAAGATGCAATTGCCCGGTTTAGTACACGAATAGTTGAATATGATGAAAAAAACGGAGTAGGAAAAACTCACTCTGGCTCAACGTACGAACTCATAGGTGGGCCAGGACATCCTTGTGAAGATGGAATGTATTTGTTGTGTGATATTTTTGGCACAAAACACGTTTTTAATGAATTATTTTCATCCCAAGCAAGTGGTATTATTAGTTTTAAATATTCAATTAACTAACGCGCCCAACTTATAATCTAAAAAAATGGCCAATACACTCTGTATTGACCATTTCATCTTAATCTGTAATAAATCCAATCCTAGTTTTTTTGTTGTGAATTGGTAGCTCAATATCATCTGGAGAAAGAGAGCATTTTCTTCCAATATCTCCTCTTCGTTTAAATGCTTTGTAGCATGCATTCTCCAGAAGTTGAACGATCATTCTTGGACTCAGATTTTTGAGATTATCAGCCACATCATCACTCAAGCAACTGTCAAAAGCTCTATACCAGTTTTTATTGATAAGTAACTCACTATAGATATTACGAACAATAGGCACCGTTTGTTCAGGAGTCGGCATGTCGACTCTAACGACCTGCATTCGAGACAAAATTGCTGGTTCGATCCGATCAGGATAATTTGCAGAAGCCACCCAATTAATGTGCGAGCAATTCATCGGAACATTCAGGAATTCATCATTAAATTCTTTTGCTGTATGTTGTTCCAGTAATGCGTAAAAACTGGAAGAAGGGTCGTATCTACTATCACCACGCACTTTATCAATTTCATCAATTAGAATCAGTGGATTAGCAACATTGCTTGATCTCATGCTGTTGCTAATAAAGCCTGGCTTACCTGAGCTCCATGTACTGTCGCTGCCCGACAGCACGAATCCAGCCGAAACGCGGCTCATATCAATACTGAAAAAATTTGTTTTCAGTACCTTTCCGAGTTCAGATAAAAATCGTGTTTTGCCTACGCCTGGCTCACCTACTAACAATAATGGTCGCAAAGAGAGCTTTTTGACACCAGCAAAAAGATTGAGCCTCATCGCCATACTGTAAAGCTCAAGAACCTCTGAAAAATTAGGAAACTTGTCTTTTAGCCCTAATACTTCACCAATAATTTCTTCTGAAACAAGTGCTAACGGCTTTTCATTTGGTTCATCATCTCTCATTGCTCTCAGGTTAGTTTTACGCTCATGCGTACAAGTTTTTTTTAACTCTGACACGACAGATTCAGGCTCATAGATAACTACCAAATTGTTATCTTTACGGTTAAGTTTCTCAGAAAGCTTATTAAGCTTTCTGATGTAACGTCGATTTGAATTTACATTTCCTGCATCCAGCATCCTTGATGCAATCAACATCTTAGTGTCAATAACTGGGTTGCCATTTGTTGGATTATTCATTTTCTTTCATCCTAAAATTTGATGCCCAACCGAGTCAGTTAAAGAAAACCCCGGCAGAGATTAATCCTGTCGGGGTTAAGGCAGACAATACCATTACCGAGAGGACAATCCGCCCTCTCTAAAGAGAAAGCAGCTAATTCATTGTGTTAAATCCCTATATCCGAATAGACTTATGTGTTTTATAAGCATTTTTGTGTCTCCATTTTTAAATTCACTTGGTTATGTATTTTCATTACAGCTACCTGATTTACTAATTTTTGAGCAAAGGTATTAATCATCCGTTCACCTGACATTTACAAGGACATTACCAATTAAAAGCAAAAAAAACCCCAACTCAAATCAAGTCGGGGCTTCAATACTTTATCCGACTCGATGAACAATTATTCGTGTTCACCGAGCTTGGGTGATCACGTTATTCGTCTATTAAATAGAATATCTGTGTATGTAAACTCATAATTGCACCTGGTTTTTTAGCTCAAATTAGGCTATGTATGCATTTCATTATACGATTCCGTATTAAAATATCAAATATTTTAAATTAAGGGTTGATGACTTTTACCCAAGCTTAATACCAGTAACCAGTACTTGAAAAAATGATTATTCTTGATTGTTAAACCTCCTGTTACGGCCCTCCCCAGCCTGCACGACCCTTGGCCACCGGTTATGAATATTTGCATCTTCAGGCTCAGGCTCAATCGTAACGACGTATATCCTTCGTTCATTGCCATCCCGAGCAATCACCCCCTGAATAAATTGACCTTTTTGTAAGTTATACCAATGCCTACGACCAGCTAAGTCTTTTTCCATAAAGCTAGCACTTGAACGCCAGCTTGAAGATGAAAAGCTGGGAAATCTCGTGCTCAATGAAGTGATTGATTACATTGATTCAAAACGCGAGTCCCATCTGCGAACAAAGTTTGTCACTATATGCTCGAGTTGAGTAGACGCTCATCGGCCGCAAAATAGGCGCGTATAACGCGCCCCTTAACACTGAATCTCAACGATTCGGCTGTTTGACCATACGAAGGTAAGGCTTGAGGGCCTTCCACCCCCTCGGGAAAAGCCCTTTAGCCTCATCGTCTGACAAGGAAGGTAAAATGATTACATCGTCACCATCATGCCAGTTCACCGGTGTGGCAACCTTATAGCCATCGGTCAATTGGATCGAGTCGAGCACCCGTAAGATTTCGTTGAAGTTTCGGCCCGCACTCTTCGGATAGGTCAGCGTCATTCTAATCTTCTTATTCGGATCGATCAGAAATACCGAACGCACTGCCGAGCTATCATCCTCCCCGGGATGCAGCATATCGTAAAGCCGAGAGATTGTTTTGTCTTCATCTCCAATAATCGGGAAGTTGACCGCGCGTCCTTGGGTCTCCTCAATATCGCTGACCCAGGCTTTATGCTCTTTCACCGAGTCAACCGAAATAGCGATTATTTTGCATTGCCGCTTGTCGAATTCTTCCTTCAGCTTGGCGGTCTCACCTAGTTCCGTGGTGCATACTGGCGTAAAGTCGGCCGGGTGAGAGAACAGGATCGCCCATCCGTCGCCAATCCAGTCATGAAAGTTAATCGTTCCTTCTGTGGTATTCGCCTCAAAGTCTGGGGCAATATCGCCTAGATGTATGTTCATGATGCTAGTTTCCTTGAGTTAAATTATAAAGTGGCGTAGACCGATGCTTCACCATCCTTAATCGTATAAATCTCAAATGGTTCCTGCTTCTGCCCTGTCATACCGGGTGATCCTGACGGCATTCCCGGCAGGGATACACCACGGATCTCCGGCTGTTCATGTAAAAGCTTCTCAATTACGGTTACCGGCACATGACCTTCAACAGCATAGCCATCGACCAGCATGGTATGACAACCTTGCAGATTTAGAGGTATAGCCTGTTCACGCTTAAATTGCTCTAAATCAGGACTTTCCACAACAGTCACATTAAAGTCATGTTGGCGTAGATAAGCCGCGTAGTCATCGCAACACTGGCAACCCGGATTTTTATACAAAGTTGCTTCAACGGCTTCTGTAGCTCTCGTTGATTGCAATCCAGCGACTGTCAACAGTAGCAGACCCACAATAACTAGCATATATTGCCATTTGCTATATTTGTGATTACTCATCATAAATCTCTTTTTTTAGATTTGCTTAAAAACAGGAACTTTATTAGCGACAGGATCGCCAGGATCAAGGCAATAAACAGCAGCACCAGAAATGCCATACATACCAGCATAAAGCCACCGTCCATCATGCCGAATTCCTCCATCATTCCGGGGTAAGTTTGCTCAACCGCCAATGCAGTGTTTGTAAACAATGTCAGTAGTACCAATAAAAAAGAAAGCCCCAGTTTTTTCATGATTAATCTCCAAATATAAATAAACGTGTATTTGAGCTGCTTGGCGGCACGCGTGAGAATGCCTTAACTGCAACGGGAATAAATAATAAAGATCCAAAAACTAAAAGGATTCAAATATCATCCCTCTCGCATGTAATATTACGGCACTTACTCAACCGCTCGGCGTGCTCTATAAGGTGTTTTTCCTGGTGGGCCACGCCGAGTACTCTTGGCTTTGGCTTCAGATTTCGACGGTTGGTCCACTTCAATTTTGTGTTCCATGTAACGGCGGGGACCTTTCCCAAGTGGACCATACGGATGCTTATGTTTTGCCTCGACAGGTTGAGTAATTACTTTGTCAGAATTTGTCGACGAGTTGCGTTGAGTGTCAGCATTGACAATACTGTAAGACGTCGTCAATAAAGTAGCTAAGAGCATTCCAGCCCAAGATTTAAACTGTGTTTTCATGGTTGTTTACCTCAAGTAAAGGGTGCAAGACCCAGTTTTCCTATTTTTAGACAATTATTTTTAATCGCTCATTCCAAACTGTTTGCATATTGTCAGTTACTTGACTTCAGTAATGACATAACCTTGTTCTGCTTTCATAAACTCAAAATCAACCGTATCGCCCACATTAAGATTATTAAGTAATTGCTCATCCTGGACCACAAATCCCATGGTCATGGCAGGCCAGCTGAGGCTTTCAACCGGTTCATGAGCCAAAGTTACTTTTTTTGAGCTGGCATCGACTTTAGTGACGGTGCCTTTAGCTGAATGGGTGATCTGTTGATCCGATGTCTCCGCTTTTGGAGCCATGTTCTTCATATCGTCATGATTCATTCTCTGCTCCGCTAGTATCGAGGTTGCCGAAAAGGACAGAATGATCGTCAAAGAACTTACTAATAATTTTTTCATTTTAATTTTCTCCACTGCGTTAAAAAATATCCGGATCAAGAAACGCTAAATGACCCGGCGTGATTCATCACTCGTTATTTGCTTGTGATTGAATTGGTTGGTTTTTCGTCTGCCGCTGTGCACGCGGTCTACGAATCATTAGATAAATTACTGGGATCACCAGCATCGACAGCAGCGGTGCCGTCACCATGCCGCCAACCATTGGCGCAGCAATGCGCTGCATCACCTCACTACCAGTGCCGCTGCCAAACATAATTGGTAGCAGGCCAGCAAGGATAACGGTCGCGGTCATGGCCTTGGGTCTAACCCTGAGCACGGCGCCTTCACCAATGGCATCAAGCAGATCAGCTTCCGTTCCTTTTTGTTGATCCAGCCGTTTTTGCCAGGCTTGCTTCAGATAGAGCAACATAATGACGCCAAATTCGGCAGCCACCCCAGCCAAAGCTATAAAACCGACGACACTTGCCACCGATAAATTATGCCCCAGCAGATATAGCAACCAGATGCCGCCCACCAGAGAAAAAGGCAGAGTCACCATCAGCAACAATGCTTCGCCGAAATTCTTAAACGTGAGATAAAACAACACAAAGATGATAAGCAAAGTGAAAGGCACCACCAGCTTGAGCTTGGCAGTGGCGCGTTCAAGATACTCAAATTGCCCGGACCAGGTGATTGAGTAACCAGTCGGCAAATCCACTTGCTCCGAGACGATTTGCTGCATATCAGCTACCGCCGAACCCAAATCCCGATCTCGAATGTCGACATACACAAACCCCGCTAACCGGGCGTTTTCACTTCGCACCATAGGCGGACCATCACTGATGCTGATGTCAGCAACATCTGACAGTAACAATTGCTGGCCGCGAATCGTGACGATAGGTAATGTCCGTAATGAGGCCAGTGAATCCCGGATCTCCCGGGGGTAACGAATATTAATGGGAAACCGCTGCAGTCCCTCCACCGTTTCGCCAATATTCATACCGCCTACCGCCGAGCTGATAATCAGCTGCACATCTTTAATATTAAGGCCGTAACGTGCTGCGGCATCACGCTTAATATCAACGTCTACATAACGGCCACCGGTGAGGCGCTCGGCAAACACACTGGTGACGCCGGGCACATCTTTAAGCGCTTTTTCAATATCACCGGCGATGTTATCAATAACATTTAAATCTTCCCCCAGCACCTTGACACCCACCGGACTCTTGATACCGGTCGCCAGCATGTCAAGCCGGTTACGGATGGGCGGTACCCAGATATTGGTCAGGCCGGGTACTTTCACTGTCCGGTCCAATTCGGCGATCAATTTTTCTTTCGTCATACCCGGCCGCCACTCTTCACGAGGTTTGAACTGAATGGTGGTTTCAAACATCACCAGTGGCGCCGGGTCGGTTGCCGTATCAGCTCGTCCGGCTTTGCCATATACAGTTTTCACCTCAGGTACACTTTTTATCATTCGATTAGTCTGCTGCAGTAATTCCGCTACCTTACCGGCCGAAAGACTGGGTAAAGCGCTGGGCATATACAGCAGATCCCCTTCATCCAAAGGCGGCATAAACTCGCTACCGATATGTTGTAACGGCCATAAACTGGTCAATAACACCGCGCTTGCGACCACTAAGGTAGTTTTTGGAAATCTCAATACACCTGCCAATACCGGTCGATATAAAGCAATTAAAACCCGGTTCAACGGATTAGCGTTTTCAGCTGGAATTTTGCCCCGAATAAGGTAGCCCATTAGGACGGGAATAAGCGTTACAGCAAGGCCGGCTGCTGCAGCCATCGCATAGGTTTTGGTAAATGCCAATGGCGAAAACAGTCGGCCTTCCTGAGCTTCCAAAGTAAAAATAGGGATAAAAGACAGCGTAATAATCAGCAAAGAAAAGAATAACGCGGGGCCCACTTCAACGGCAGAATCACCGATGACCTTCCAGCGATTTTCACCTTCAAGCTTTGATCCGGGATATTTTTCATACCAGCGTTCTAAATGTTTATGAGCATTTTCAATCATCACAACGGCCGCATCGACCATGGCGCCGACAGCAATAGCGATACCACCAAGTGACATGATATTGGCGTTGATCCCCTGCCAGTGCATTACAATGAAAGCCATCAAGATCCCAAGCGGCAGCGAAACAATAGCCACCAAAGCTGAACGAAGATGGAACAGGAAAATAAGACATACCAAGGCGACGACAATAAATTCTTCAACAAGCTTTTCACTGAGATTATCGACAGCGCGTTCTATCAGGCCAGAGCGATCATAAACCGGCACGATCTCCACGCCCTCGGGTAAACTGTTTTGTAGCGTTTGCAGTTTGTCTTTCACAGCCGCAATGGTGGTCAGGGCATTTTTGCCAGAGCGCATTACAATGACACCGCCCACCGCTTCACCGACACCGTTAAGCTCGCTGATAGCCCGCCGGATTTCAGGGCCGATTTGAATATGCGCGACATCTCCCAACGTCACTGATATACCGGCATCAGTGGTACGTAAGGGAATGGATTGAAAGTCTTCCAAGCTTTGCAAATAACCGGAGGCGCGCACCATATATTCCGCTTCACCCATCTCCAGCACCGCACCGCCAGTCTCTTGATTGCCATTGTTGATAGCCTCAATCACGCGGGAAAGCGGTATGCGATAAGTAGCTAATTTGTCAGGATCAACGACCACCTGATACTGCCGCACCATGCCGCCGACGGTTGCGACCTCAGCGACATTAGGTACCGTTTTCAACTCAAACTTAAGAAACCAATCCTGCAGGGCACGTAGCTGGGAAATATCTTGGGTACCGGATTGATCGATCAAAGCATATTGATAGATCCAACCGACACCGGTAGCATCCGGACCAATCGATGAATTTGCCGTATCCGGCAGCTGGGACTGCGCCTGATTTAAGTACTCAAGCACCCGGCTTCGAGCCCAATACAGATCGGTTCCTTCCTCGAACAAGACATAAACATAGCTATCACCAAAGAATGATATGCCACGTACCACTTCAGCACCGGGCACCGACAACATAGTGGTGGTTAATGGATAAGTGACCTGGTCTTCGACTAATTGCGGCGCCTGTCCCGGCCAGGAAGTTTTTATAATCACTTGCACATCGGAGAGATCCGGCAGTGCATCCAGCGGCGTACGTGTTAAAGACACCAGACTCCAGGCCAGCAGCATCAGAGTGGCCAATAACACCAGAAAACGATTGGCGATTGACCAACGTATAAGTTTGGTGATCATTTTGCACCTTCCATGTCAGTCTCAGCTGACAAAGGCTGTATCTCAATAATCAATGGTGCTGAGCCATCTTCTAAACGAAAGGCAATTGCTATTTGCTCGCCAACTGTTAGTTCGCTGGGGTCCAGCGATGACGACAGTGCAAAGTCCATGGTCATACCCGGCCAGGCCAGGCTGGGAATGTCCGGATGGGTCAAAGTCAAAATTTGCCCGTCTATCGCTTCGATTTTTGCCTCGGTCTGATGTACTTCCATTGCCATTTCAGCGTCTTCTGAACGGGGTTGGAACTCCACAATCAATGGCGCTGAGCCTTCTTTTAAATGAAAGGCAATTTCGATTTGCTCACCCACTTTGAGTTCGTCAGGATTCAGAGATGACGACAGTGCAAAGTCCATGGTCATGCCCGGCCAGGCCAGGCTGGGTATGTCCGGATGGGTCAGAGTCAAAATCTGCCCGTCTATGGCTTCGATTTTTGCCTCGGTCTGATGAACCTCCATTACCATCCCGGACATTGAAGGGTCATCGGTTTTCGACATGTTATCGTCACTTAGCCGCGCTTCAACGCCCCTCAGACTGGCTTCTGAATCCACCAGGAACTGTCCTGACGCGACAATGCGATCACCTTCCTGCAAACCTTGCTTGATTTGGGTTTTATCCTCAACAACGCGCCCGGTTATAACTTCAACCGGACGAAAGTTGCCATCCGCTTCGGCAACCATTACCAAAGTACGTTTACCAGTTAAAATAAGCGCTTCGCTGGGCACCATCAGTGCATCGTTAATTTGTTTGCCTGCTAACTGCATATTGACGAACATGCCCGGCGCCAATTCACCTTGTGGATTGTCCAGCACCACCCGCGCCTTAAGTGTGCGTGTTGTAGGGTTCACTTCCGGCAATAATCTTTCGACCTCGCCTTTAAACTGTTTGCCGGGAAAAGCCGGGCTGCTGGCGATGATGGGATCACCAGGATTGAGCAAAGCAACCTGACTCTCCGGTATCTCAGCATTGGCCCATACGGGATCTAATCCGTTAATACGCATCAATGTGCCACCGGGTGATAGCGTCATGCCCTCACGGGCAACTAAGTCTGTTACTACGCCATCAATGGGGGCGGTAATTATCAGTTGCGTCTGCAGTTTGCCGGTACTTTTGACTTTTTGTATCTGAGCTTCACTCATCCCCACCTGACGCATGCGGGCAACGGCGGCAGCTATCAGTTCATCTAAGCCGTCACCTTGCATATTGTTAAGAGCCAGAAATTCTTCTTGTACAGCCACCCAGTCAGGTACGTAGATAGCCAAAAGCGGCTGGCCTTTATTGACCTGCTCCAGGGTGGCCTTTACGTAAAGCTTTTCCACATAACCCAGAGCACGGGCTTGAACATTCACTTCCTCGCGCTCGTTCCATGCAATAGCGCCTACCGCTGTCACCTGCGTCGCTATGTCTTGTCTGGTTACCAACGCCGTGCGCATACCAATATTTTGTTGTAGACGGGAGTTAATGGTGACGCCAGATTCATCAGTCGCACTCTCACCATCCGCGCTACCCTTGTAAACGGGCACCAGCATCATATCCATGTAAGGTGATTTACCGGGCGTCTCGAATTTATTGCCGGGGACCATCGGATCCTGGTAAAAAAGAATCTTTTGACCCGTGACCGGATCAATATCACCGGCTTTAATCCCAGCGTCGATATGACGGCGGGTCGCCTCTTCGCCATCCGCAATACCCCAGTTCGAGGGGTCTTCGGTAGTCTTGGCAGTATCAGTCATGCCGGCTGAACTCGATGAAGACATGTCCATCCCTTGTTGCATTCCCCATTGATAAGCCGCATAACCAGCAATAAGCACCATCAGAGCCATGACTAAAAATAAAAAAATGTATTTACGATTCATTAGTTGAACTCCATGGCGCGCGATGAGGGAATGACTTCGCTTTCGGGCAATATCAGATATTCCAATGTGGCCCAAAGCGCTGCGGTTTCCATTTCAATCCGCAGTTTTTCTAGACGCGTAGCGATTTCAATTTTTCGGGCATCAAATACCGTCTGTAGCTCACCTTTACCGCCACGATATTCGGCCAGTGCCGCATTAGTGCGCTGGCTGGCAAGGGGAATCAAAGCGGCTTCATAGTCACTGAGTCGGACTAAATTACTTTTCCAGGTATCGAGCCAACGCGCTGTCTCAGCAATATGTTCTCGGGTCATTTCTTCGCGTTCTGCTCGCACCTGGTCCGCTTGGGCCAATTTGGCGGCTACCACCCGATCCTGGCGGTTCTCCTGATTCCATTGCAGCGGCACGCTGACACCAATCGAAATCATGTCCGAAAAACCTGAACTTCGTTCGCCATACATTACTGACCAAGTCCAATCAGACTGCTTCTCTTGACGTGCGACCTTGGCTTCAGCCATTGCAACCGCCTCCTCAGCCCTCATTACAGCAATATCTGGATGTTCACTTACCTGATGATATAAATGCTGAGTGTCGAGCGAAGACTGAGTGATGTCGGGCGCGGCGTCTAAAGATAGATTATTAATATCCCCGACCCAACGCGCCAACGTCGTTTTGGCATTATCAAGGCGCGCTTGAGCTTGATAAATACGATCTTGGATTTCTGCCACGGTCGTTTTAGCCAGAAAAATATCGGACTGCGGGCCAGTCCCTGCACTATAAACGGCTTCGGCAGCCTCTACTTGTAAGTTTGCCTCTTGCTGCTCGCGTGTTAATAACCTAACCATTTGCTGCTGGTAATAAACATCAAACCAGGCTACTGCAGTATTTTGGCGTATTTCAGTCAGTGTCAGTGCTTTTGCTATCTGTGCCTTCTCAGCTTTAAGTTCAAACACGTTGGCACGGGCATGGCGCTTGGCTTCACGAGTAAATGTCTGAGAAATGCCAATATTACGAGAGGTCATGAAATCTTCCGTAAGGCTATAAGCCATGGGACCATTGACTGGCAGGTTATTTACAGATAACTCCAGCATGGGATCGGGAAGTTGTCCGGCTTCAATGGCCAGCTCTTGGGAGGCTTGCGATGAAGCATCTTGCGCCAACAAGGCGTGAGAGCGTTGCTCAGCAAGTTGCAATGCATTCTCAAGGCTTAGTGGCTCAGATGAAACTTGTGGTTGCGCCATGACGGCAGTTGCAAAACTGGCAGTCAATAATGCAATAAAGCCTAGCCAGTGAATTCGCCAGATTGGTGGCGAATAACTTTTGAGAACAATAGCTCTGATAAATAGGTTTGACATAAGCTGGATCCGATGAACTCAATGGCGTTGCAGCAAATGCAACGCAAATGTTTCAAGCATGGAGATAAGTCGCAGCTTGAAACGCTACGGAAAAATGGGATCAGCTTAAGGTTGGCGGGCGCCAGAGGTCATTAGGCGCCAAAGTAGGCACAAACGGTATACTCGCTCGGGCCAAACGCCTATCAGTGGAAACGAAGTTCCATGATGGAACAGAAAAAAGAATAACCACATTAGAGATGCTGCAATCTTGATCTGCTTTACAGGATTTACCTGTTTTAGCGGCGGTCTCGGCATCATTACAACAGTCTGGCATATTGGCATGATCCATATTACTCATGCTGCCGTCTTGCTCAATAGGACAATTTTTTTCATGGTTCTGCGCATAGCTAACATTGGCGAAAGCCAACGAAAAACAAAGCAGTAATAGACTTACTATGCGCATTTTTTTCAATAATACTTTTATATGTTTATGTTCAAACTAGACCTTAAGCACTTAATTTAAGTTTCGAGCAATCGCTGGTCATAAAACTAATCTGAACTATTCCTTATAATTTAACAAGCCGCAACCTAAGTGCATTCATGATTACGCTCACAGATGAAAGTGACATGGCTGCGGCTGCAAAGATTGGGGAAAGCAGTATGCCGAAAAATGGATACAGAACACCAGCGGCAATCGGCACCCCGGCAATGTTGTAAATGAAAGCAAAAAACAGGTTTTGTCTAATATTTCTCATGGTCGCTAATGACAACCGGCGTGCTTCGACAATACCCATCAGGTCACCTCGCAACAACGTAATACCGGCACTTTCAATAGCTACGTCTGTGCCGGTTCCCATGGCAATACCTACATCTGCCGTTGCCAGGGCAGGTGCATCATTGACCCCGTCGCCTGCCATTACCACAATCCGGCCTTCATCTTTAAGGCGCTGAATAATCTTGCCCTTGTCTTCCGGCAGGACTTCCGCTTCTACTTCATCAATATTCAGCTTGTGGGCAACTGCTTCAGCCGAGGTACGATTATCACCGGTCAGCATGACCACGCGGATACCCTCTTTTTGAAGTGCCAAAATAGCCGCTTTGGAAGTTTCTTTAACCGGATCAGCAATAGCAAGTAAGCCAGCAACGGTGCCATCCACAGCAGCAAAAATCACTGTAGCCCCATCCCTGCGAAGCGCCTCAGCTTCATTTTCAAAGTCTGTAATATCAACTGCTTCTGCTTCCATAAGCAGACGATTACCTAATAACACCCGCTTGCCATCAATCGAACCTGTGACCCCTTTACCGTTAGGAGAATCGAAGTCTTCAGCATCGGGCAACTTGAGGTCCATTGCCTTGGCTTTTTCTAAAATAGCGTGGGCTAACGGATGTTCACTGCCTTTTTCAATACCACCCGCAAAACGCATCAGGTCTTCTTCGCTTAGTCCATTCGCTGTAACAAGCTTGGTGACCTGAGGCTTTCCTTCAGTCAGTGTGCCGGTTTTATCTACCACCACCGTATCCACTTTTTCCATGCGCTCCAAAGCTTCTGCATCCCGAATGAGAACACCGCTTTGAGCACCCCGACCGACACCAACCATGATGGACATAGGGGTTGCCAGACCTAACGCACAGGGACAGGCAATAATTAACACGCTAACAGCTGCAATCAGCCCAAAAGCCATAGGTGGTACTGGACCCAAAAATGACCAAGCGATAAAAGCGATAACTGCTATGACGATGACGACCGGTACAAACCATCCCGCCACCTTGTCTGCTAATCCCTGGATTGGTGCACGGCTGCGCTGGGCGTTAGCCACCATCTGTACTATTTGGGAGAGCATCGTATCTCGGCCGACCTTGTCGGCTCGCATTACAAAGCTGCCTTGCTGATTAATACTGCCACCGATCACTTGATCGCCAGTTGTCTTCGTGACCGCCAACGGCTCACCGGTCACCATGGATTCATCTACATTAGATTTGCCCTCAAGCACCTCGCCATCCAGCGGCACCTTGTCTCCCGGGCGAACCCGAAGCCGGTCACCTACTTTAACCTTATCCAACGACACATCAGAATCAGTCCCGTCATCGTTCAGCTTTCTAGCGGTCGCTGGCGCGAGATCAAGTAAAGCCTTAATAGCACCTGAAGTCTTCTCTCGCGCTCTCAATTCCAGTACCTGTCCCAACAGTACCAAAACAACGATGACTGCAGCTGCCTCGAAATATACAGCAACAGAACCATCCGCCTGACGAAAGGCATCTGGAAAAATCTGCGGCATCAGGGTTGCCACCAGACTGTAGATCAGCGCTACGCCCGTACCAATGGCAATCAAAGTAAACATATTCAGATTGCGACTAATGACGGATTTCCAGCCTCTGACAAAAAATGGCCAGCCACACCAGAGAACTACAGGCGTTGCCAGTATCAGCTGAATCCAGTTAGATAACTGCGGCGCTACAATATGATCTAGTCCGGTCAGATGTCCGCCCATTTCAAGCACCAGCACTGGTAACGCCAGAACTAGGCCGATCCAGAACCGGCGAGTCATATCCGTGAGCTCTTCAGATGGTCCATCATTCAAATTGACTTGCTCAGGTTCAAGGGCCATACCACAAATAGGGCAATCCCCCGGCCCCTGCTGCCGGATTTCTGGATGCATGGGACAGGTGTACATCGTGCCCGGTGTTGCCGGCTGTTCTGGCTGTTGCTGGTCATTGAGATATTGCTGCGGATTTTGGTCAAACTTGGACTTGCAGTGTGACGAGCAGAAAAACCAGCTTTGAGAGTCATACTGGCTTTGGTGCTTTGCCGTGTCAGGCACCACGGTCATGCCACAAACCGGATCTTTTACAGTATGAACGTCATGTACCGGATGGTCTTGATGATGAGCATGCTGGTATTCAGACATAGTCATTGTATCCTTTTCGAGAATTTCAGATTTCAGTCACTGTGCTCATGCGATTTATTCTGGCTAAATGATCCAGACTTAACTGTATGTTTAAGAAAAACCTGCTCAACAACTGCGATAACAATCATCGTAGCAACTGCCACCCCAATCACAAACGGATCTGTATTCAGTTTTACCCAGACAAAGCCCCCTAACGCGAGCAAATCTAAAATAATCGCTGTCGTTGGCACCCATCTATTGGATTTTATATCATCACGCAAATAACGTAGCACGCCCCAATGAATGGCAATGTCCATAATGAGGTAAAACACAATACCCAGTGCAGCAATTCGTGACAGATCAAAAAATGCCGTCAGGATAAGTCCCAAAGCGACAGTGTAGACCAACGTATGCTTTTGAATACTACCCGGCATACCGAAATGTCGATGCGGAACCAGTTTCATTTCCGTCAACATTGCCAGCATTCTTGAAACGGCAAAAATGCTGGCCAGAATACCGCCAGCAGTCGCCATCATGGCAATAGCAACCGTAAACCACACACCATATTCACCCAATGCCGGGCGCGCAGCCGCAGCAAGGGAATAGTCTTGTGTTTTGATGATTTCTGCCAACGATAAATTACTCGCCACAGCAAAACCGACCAAGCCATAAATGACCACACAGGCCGCGATAGAAATAACAATTGCGCGACCTACGTTACGTTTAGGATCTTTTACCTCAGAACCGCTGTTGGTAATGGTGGTGAACCCCTTAAAGGCCAGTATTCCCAGTGCCGTTGCACCAAGAAAGTTACCCATGGTTCCCGCTTCTCCCGGACTTGAAAAGTCAACTGAGATACTGTCTGCGATCCACACACCCACCAGCCCGAAAATAAGGATGCCGACAATTTTTAAAACACCAATGAAAGAGGCCGCACTTTGAATCAGGCGATTGCCTGAAAGATTAATGACAAAGGCAGCTAATATCAGTGAAACGCCGAGAATAGGCACCATGATACCGCTATCATCACCACCAAAAAGTTGCATGGTATAGGAACCAAAAGTACGTGCTAAAAAGCTCTGTGCGATCACCATTGAGAAGTACATCAGTAAAGCATTGAAAGCTGTTGGCAACCTGTCGCCATAAGCTTTGTACAGATACATACCAATGCCACCTGCAGAGGGATAAGCGTTGGAGATCTTGATGTAGGAATAAGCGCTAAAGCTGACAATGACTGCAGCAGCAAGAAATGCCAGCGGGAACAACGTACCGGTCATCTCAGCCATTTGCCCAGTCAATGCAAATATACCAGCACCAATCATAACACCTGTTCCCAGCATAACCGTTCCAGCCAAAGTTAAACTACCTTCCTTATACTGGGGTGTTCTGTCTTCCTGATTATCCATGAATCCTCCGTTTTTATTGCCAACTAAAGGTCTGCGAATAAACTTAAAACTCAATTTGGAGCTATTATTTTAGGCAGCATTAACAATTTATTACTTTGATTCAGGCCAACCTTACATCTTAGCTTAACAAAAGACTCATTCTCATTATGAGCCTAAATATCCTGCAGGTTATCGAACAAAAAACATGATTCATATTTAAAGCTATCGATCCGCGAATTTTAAGGAGAGCATTACTAATTGACGATATGCGTAATTACTCAGTAAGGTTTGCTGTCAATATTTGATATTGTGCAGGTGTCAGTTCAGGTAATCGTTTTAGGAAAGCAACCAGATTCCATATTTGTTCATCAGTATGCCCTGGGCCCCAGGCAGGCATACCCGACCCTTTAATACCGTGTTTAATGATCCAAAAATATTGCCTGTCTTGGCCTTTTGATTCACCATGCCCTGAATGTTTCATTGTTAAGTTAGGAGGCTTCGGATAAAGGCCTTTGGTAAAATCTGTCTCGTTTTTGTCTGGCGCAAGATGGCAACTCGCACACATTGCGGCATAATCTGAACCGCCTCGCAGTAAACGTGCTGGCGTATCCAGATCTAAGGGTACTTCAATGTCTTGAGCCGCCCGACTAATTGAACGCTCGCGTAAAGTTTCCAGCACCCAAAAAGTAAGCTTGGTATGCTGATTATCTGCACCCATCGGGTAGAGACCTGAGTAGATAAACGCTATCCCTGTCAGCACCATCAACCCAGCTGCAACAGAAAGACACTTGATACATCGCACAAAACCAAAAGACACCATGTTTATTCCTTAATTTTAGTCATCCATTACTACTTGTGTTTGTGTTTAGCTGGCTCTTTTACCTCTGCCTCATCATGTCCGTCTGATGACATTTTCGTATCTTTACCCATACATTTTTGCATCATGGCCTGCATAACGGGATCATTCATATTCATTTTTGAATGATCCATCTCTTTCATCGCAGCACAGTCCGGTGTCTGCTTCTCATTCATATGCTCTTTTGGATCATGTGCCTGCGCAGTCAAAGTCAGCACCAGAGCTGGTAAAGCAATTAAATATAACAATAAATGACGTTTCATATGGCGACTCCTTAGTCGAGGTAAAACTATATAGAGAGATTAAAACCAGAACCTAATACCAGCAACATAGATAGTGTCGCTGTCATCATTACCATTTAGTTGGGCCAAATCTGCAGTTTCTCCAAACTTCTCGGTCCACTCAATACCGATGTAGGGTGCGAATTGACGTGAGAATTCGTAACGAAGTCTCATACCGATCGCAACATCAGACAGGCCACTGCCTATACCATTAACTTCATCTTTTTTACCATAGGCAGTCAGCTCTGCACGGGGCTGTAAAATCAGGCGTTGCGTAAGCAGCAGTTCATATTCAGCTTCTACTGATATTGCAGATCGACCACTCTCTCCAAGATAGGCAGTCATATCTAATTCAAACCAGTAGGGGGCGAGTCCTTGAACACCAAAAGCCAGCCATTGACGATTGTCGCCTTCATCGTACTGATCAAATCTCACGCCCAACTGAGTATCAAAAAAAGCACTGATAGCATGCGTCCACAATAAATCCGATTGGCTTTCATCTAACTTGCCATCGACCACGTCACCTTCAAGCTTGGCCGTAAATCGATTGTAGGTGCTGCCATACCAGCCCTGAAGGTCAAATATGACAGCATCATTATCTGCATCATATTCCAGTCGATCAGCTAAAAAAGATCCGAAATAATGTTCATCCATTAATTTCAGAACGCGTTTCTCTGAGAATGCATAAGGACCCTTAGTCAGTGTAAAACCATCTGAATAGGCATGTGGATCCCTTGCGTCTGATGGTGGTTGATTACTCCCCATATTCATCTCTGAATGATCCATGCCTTCCATATCATCTTTCTGCATTTGAGAGTGATCCATGCCTTCCATGTCATCTTTCTGCGTTAATGTTCTCTGTTCTGTCATAACCTCATGCTTTTTGATGACATCATCAGTCTGCGCCCACAGGGGGGAAATGATTAGAGACATTGAACAAGCAATAATGATCTGCCCAATTGCAGGAGCGATAGAATAATTTTTCATGACACCACCACTTCACGAAACATGCCTGCATCCATATGGAAAAGTAAGTGACAATGCCATGCCCATCGACCCAGGTCATGAGGTGTTGTCAAAAAACTGATTCGTTGGGCAGGTTGTACAGGTATCGTGTGGCGACGAACTAGCACATTGCCCTGATCATCTTCTAAATCACTCCACATGCCATGTAAATGCATAGGATGGGTCATCATAGTGTCGTTTTGCAAAATGACACGTATACGTTGATTGTGCGGCAAATTCACTGGTGTACTTTTACCAAATTCAAGTCCATCGAAAGACCAACTGTACCGTTCCATATTTCCGGTAAGATGTAGTTCGATTTCCTGATCTGGTGGTCGTTTATCGTTTAATACCCCATCTACAGATCGAAGATCTGATAAGGTCAGCACTCTTCGTCCATTATCTCTTAAGCCAATACCAGGATCGTCTAAGTTTGTGCGAGGCATATCGACACGAGCGTCGACTGAAGGTCCGTACTCTGTACTGGCATGTCTAACCTGCTGAGATGGTATTGCAAGTGAATCATTTTGCTTGCCATGTTGGCTGTGATTCATTGCCATTTCACCATGATTCATTTCTGAATGGTTCATATTGCCGTTTGCCGAACCATGCTCCATTTCGCCCATCATATCGGTCATAGTGAGCCATTGAACTGGATCAAGTTCAGGTATGTCGCCGGTAAGTCCTTCCTTGATAGCGAGCGTTCCCAGCGCATAACCAGTGCGTTCCATACTCTGAGCGAAGACGGTATGTACATCATGTTGTGGTTCAACAATGACATCATAGGTTTCACCGGGACCAAAGCGAAACTCATCCACGCTTACGGGTTGTACATTCTGACCATCAACCTGAATTACTGTCATTTTCAGTTCGGGGATACGAATATCATAGAATGTATTACCAGCGCCGTTAATGAACCTTAACCTTATCCTCTCCCCTGGCTGAAAAAGCCCTGTCCAGTTACCAGCAGGTGTTGTCCCGTTCATAAGATAAGTTAATGTTGCCGAGGATAAATCGGCCAGATCAGTCGGGTTCATCCGCATCTGGTTCCACATTTGTCGTTTTTCAAATGCGCCTTTGAATCCCAGTTTTGAGACATCATTGAAAAATGATGATACGGTCGGCTGATTATAGTTGTATACATCCCCCTGAACTTTCAGCTTAGAGAACACGGACATAGGATCTTCATCAGTCCAATCAGAAAGCAACATTACGTAGTCACGATCTGCTGATATATGGTCCTTTGCCAAATCAGATTGCATTTCACGGGGCTCAATAATCAGTGCACCGTACATACCGGTCATTTCCTGAAAACCACTGTGAGAGTGATACCAGTACGTGCCGCTTTGCTTAAGTTTGAATTGGTAGACGAAAGTCTCGCCGGGTTCTATGCCACCAAAGCTGATGCCGGGTACTCCATCCATCTGGTATGGCAAGATAATGCCATGCCAGTGAATGGATGTTGGCACTTTCAGCCTGTTGGTTACCCGAATAGTAACGTCATCTCCCTCTCGTAAACGAAGTGTTGGCGCAGGAATGGAGCCATTTATGGTTGTCGCTACTCGTGTCACACCTGTGAAATTAACAAGTGATTCAGCAACAGTTAAATCAATAACCTGCCCTGTCAAAACGGGAGCCGTGCCTCGGGTCGCTTGTTTGTTGGGATAACTTTCGGCGTTTAGCAGCATTGGAAAGGAAGCCAGCACACCGCCAGCTGCGATACCCTGCACAAATCGACGACGATTGGGATTAAAATTAAGGACAGGTTGAATTGGTAACTTCAAGGTGGGTGCTCCAATTAAAATTTTCTATAAATGTTAATCCGCTGACTCTGTCATCTGGATGACCCGAACATTACAAAAATGTAATCCTTATGTAATTCTATGGTGCTTGTTGGTCTTTTAACCTTAGAAATGAATTAATTAACGGAGAACCTGCATGCGATTACTGCTGGTTGAGGATGAGATCAAAACAGGCGACTACTTACAAAAGGGACTGAGCGAAGCAGGGTTTCAGGTCAATCTTGTTCGAAATGGCCTGGATGGTCATCATTTGGCAATGACAGAAGCGTTTGATTTGATCGTCCTGGATGTTATGTTGCCGGATGTTGACGGTTGGCGCATTTTGCAGTCTTTACGTGAGGCCGAGCGCCACACACCAGTGTTGTTCCTAACGGCACGTGATTCTGTGGGTGATCGTGTAAAAGGACTGGAATTAGGCGCCGATGATTATTTGGTTAAACCTTTTGCTTTTGCCGAACTGCTAGCCCGGATCCGAACATTATTGCGTCGTGGCGCTGTTCCAACCTTTTCTGAGCTACTCAAAGTCGCAGATCTCACGCTGGATTTGCCAAAACATCGTGTTGCGCGATCAGGTAAAAAAATCACCCTGAGTCACAAAGAGTTCTGCCTATTGGAGTTGCTGATTCGCCGCCAAGGAGAAGTGCTCCCTCGCTCTTTTATCGCCTCTCAAGTATGGGACATGAATTTTGATTCTGATACCAACGTTATAGATGTGGCTATACGTCGTCTACGTGCCAAAATTGATGACGATTTTGAACCTAAACTTATCCACACGATTCGTGGCATGGGTTACAAACTTGACGTTGAGCCCGTTGATGAACCTTTTTAGTCATAAATCTCTTTCGCTTGCTGCAAGGGTGATGCTTTTCGTTGGCGCATCAATAGGTTTGAGCCTATTTTTAATCGGCAACCTTGTGCTTGACGCTGTCGAACGTCACTTTGTGGAACAGGATGCAGGTGAGCTTGCTGAAGTGAACAAGGCAGTGGTGAAGGTGCTGCGAGCGCATTACAACAATCCATCACAGCTACGTAAAGCCCTATCCAGTGCTGTTTCTGGACATCATGGCGTCTATTATCAAGTACACGATCAGCAAGGTAGTATGGTTTTTGAAAGTGCTGGCGCAAACCTATCAGTACTAAAAAATAGCCTACATCAGGTTTCAGAAATCAATGCCAGTGACCTTCGAGTCTGGCATGAGGACAACAAGAACTTTCGGGGCGTTCTCACGCACAATTCGATAGCGGGTCAAAACTACTTGGTTCTTACCGCCATTGATATTGATTTTCACCTTCAATTTTTACATGAATTTCGTCTAGACTTATGGTTAATGATGATCCTTGCTTGGGTTATGACCCTGTTGGCTGCTTGGTATGGCGTCCATAAAGCACATGAACCAATAAGAAGGCTTTCGAACAAAATGGGTGATATACAAGCAGATCGTCTAGATATGCGAATTGCCCCCTCCGTTGTTCCTTCGGAATTAAAAGACTTGGTGTCTTCATTCAACCACATGATAAGTCGACTTGAAGAAAGCTTTAATCAGCTTTCGCATTTTTCAGCTGATATTGCGCATGAGTTACGGACACCACTCACAAATCTCATCACCCAGACGCAAGTTGGCTTAGGCAAATCCAGAACGCTCGAAGAATACCGTGAATTACTTTACTCAAACTTAGAAGAACAAGAACGTTTAGCAAAGATGATTAATGACATGTTGTGGTTAGCAAAAAGGGACCATGGTTTAATCAAACTTGAACAAACACCGCTGAACTTATCCGACGAGGTCAGAGAATTATTCGGTTTTTTTGAAGCTTTGGCTGAAGACAAAAAAATCGCACTAATCCTAGAAGGCCAAGCTGAGCTAATTCTGGGCGATAAAGCCATGTTACGTAGAGCAATTTCTAACCTACTTTCCAACGCCATTCGTTATACAAAATCTGGGGAAACAGTACTGGTACGACTGGATAATCCTTCAGACCATGAAGTTTCATTGACTGTTGAAAATCCGGGGAACACAATTCCCGCCGAACACTTGCCAAATCTCTTTGACCGTTTCTATCGAGCCGATCCTTCCAGATCAAGACAAAGTGAAGGTGCGGGACTTGGTCTGGCCATTGTTCGTTCAATCATCGAGGCTCATAGTGGTCGTGTAGAAGTCACATCTAAAAACGACAAGACTTCATTTACTGTCTATTTACCTACAATTAATAAGTCTCTCAATCTGGTAAAAGATTAATCATCACTGATTTATTGAAAATATTATCGGCCTTCTAATGTGCTACCGTCCAGAACGTAGACACTTTCAATTGTCATCTCAGACTATCATAGAAAAAGGTATCGGATTGATTGCGTGATGGGCCCTTCGAGCCCCACTCAACCTTAGTATTCACAGAGAAGGTTGATAGCTCGACACCGAAGGTCTTCTTAGGCTATATGATTAGGAACTTCGATTTGGAGGTGGAGATCGTGCTCCTCTTCCTTGACGTTCAAGATTTGGTACTCCGGAAGGAAGAGAATATTGTCGGGCAGGCTGGTCACGTAAACAGTTCTTGTCGATATAGGCATATAGGCATATAGGCAATTGCGAATCACTCGCTTAGTCGATTTCTACAAACTTCCGATGAGTTAGCCCCTTGGCTCTTATGTCCCCGTGATCCCTGCATGCAATGACGAAATGAGTGGACAAGTGATATTTCCTTGGTGAGCGTGGCATCGATCGACCATTTCGCTCAGAACCTTCTCAATTTGCTTCAGTCTGTGGATCTTCTCACGCACGTCCAGCAATTTGTGCTCGGCGAGAACACTGGCATCCTGACAGTGGCTACCATCTTCCAAGCGGAGTAGATCGCTGATCTCGTTGAGGCTGAAGCCCAACTGTTGCGCCGTTTTTACAAACGTCAACCTGTCGATGTCAGACGAACCATAGCGTCTGATCCCACCAAGAGGACGTTCGGGCTCCGGTAATAGTCCTAGTCGCTGGTAATAACGGATCGTCTCGACATGCACCGTAGTTGCCTTCGCCAAACCACCGATGGTCAGTGAGTTTAATTTATCCTGCATACACCTTGACTCCGTACCTAGCTACGGAAGTAATCTTATCTCGATGAACAAGGTAAAGAAAGGTGAAAATGATATGTCAAAACCCAAATCTGGGCGGGGGCCCTTGGCTGCCGGGGGAATAGCGGCGCTTCTCGCCTCGGCCTGCTGTCTTGGGCCGTTGGTGCTGATCACGCTGGGTGTTTCCGGTGCATGGATCAGTAACCTCACGGCTCTCGAACCCTATCGTCCAATTTTCATCGGCGTCGCATTGGTGGCCATGTTCTTCGCTTGGCGCCGCATCTATAGGCCAGTGGAAGAATGCCAGCCCGGGGAAGTCTGCGCCGCTCCACAAGTCCGAGTCGCCTATAAAGTGATCTTCTGGGTGGTGTCAGTGTTGATCCTGATTGCCATGTTGTCCCCCTACGTCCTGCCCCTGTTCGATTAAAAGGATATTTCCATGAAAGCTCGTTTTGCCCTTACTACACTTCTCGCCCTGCTTAGTATGCCCGCCTTGGCGGCCCAGCAGACTGTCACCCTATCGGTGCCGGGTATGACATGCGCGGCCTGTCCGTTCACCGTCAAAGCCGCCCTCAACAAAGTGAACGGCGTCATGCAAGTTGATGTGAGCTATCCGGCTCGTGAAGCCGTGGTCACCTTCGATGACACCCTGACATCTGTGGAGACGTTGACACAAGCCACCACCAACGCCGGCTACCCCTCGACCCCGACAGCCTCGGAAGCAGATCCGGAATAACACATGAAGAACCCTAAAACGCTGCTGCACGTAAGCGTAATTGGCAACGGGCTCGTGGCGATGTGCTGGGTCTTCTTCATTGGCCTGACTTTCTATGAGCTATGGCGCAAGAAGCAATTCGACGCCTGCTCTGACGATACGGGGTCTACCCCGATACTTCCATCAATACAAGGAGCCTTCAAATGAGTGATGATAACAACCTGCATATCGCCGTGATTGGCAGCGGTGGGGCGGCCATGGCAGCCGCGTTGAAGTCGGCGGAACGCGGTGCCCGCGTGACGCTTATCGAGCGCGGCACCATGGGAGGAACCTGCGTTAATATCGGCTGTGTGCCCTCAAAGATCATGATTCGCGCCGCGCACATCGCGCACTTGCGTAAGACCAGTCCCTTTGACGCAGGGGTGAGCGTTCATCTACCGGTAATAGATCGAGTAAAACTAGTTCAGCAACAGCAGGCACGTGTTGAGGAGCTTCGTAAGAATAAGTACGAAAGCATACTACGCGACCACTCAGCCATCACGGTTTTAAACGGTGAGGCTCGATTTGTCGATGCCAATAACCTATTGGTCACTTTGAACGAAGGTGGCGAACAGACGGTCAGCTTTGATCGCGCTTTTATTGGTACCGGCGCCCGCCCATCTGAGCCACTGATACATGGTCTGACCGATACGCCCTACTTGACATCTACCAGTGCATTGGCTCTAGAGAACATTCCCGAACGTCTGATCGTTATTGGCGCCGGCTTCGTCGCCTTGGAATTGGCCCAAGCGTTCGCCCGTTTAGGCAGCGAGGTCACAGTGTTGGCCCGTAGCCACTTACTATCCAGTGAAGACCCCGCCATCGGTGAGACAATGAAGGCTGTATTTAAGCGTGAGGGCATCAAGGTGCACAAACAGACTCAGGCGAACCGTGTGGACTACACCGACCATGAATTCATAGTCGAAACTAGTGCTGGTATCTTGCGGGCGAGTCAATTACTTGTGGCGACAGGGCGGACTCCCAATACAGAGACATTGAACTTGGGAGACATCGGCGTGGAGACTGCGCATGGTGCGATTCTGGTGGATGAGCACCTACAAACCACAGTGCCGGGCGTCTATGCCGCCGGTGACTGTACCGATCAGCCTGAGTTTGTTTATGTCGCCGCCGCCGGAGGCAGCCGGGCAGCTGTCAACATGACGGGAGGTGAGGCTACCTTAAATCTCAGCGCCATGCCTAGCGTCATGTTTACCGACCCCCAGATGGCTACAGTGGGTATGACGGAAGCAGAAGCCCTCAAGCAAGGCTTTAACGTTGATGTTCGTGTTCTCAATTTAGAAGATGTGCCGCGTGCACTGGTGAATTTTGATACTCATGGATTAATCAAAATGGTCGCCGACCGCGACTCAGGGCGATTGCTAGGGGTACAGGCGGTTGCAGGGGAAGCTGGTGAACTGATCCAGACTGCGGTAATAGCACTACGGGCACGCATGACGGTAGAGGCTATCGGTGATGAGCTTTTTCCCTATTTGACCATGGTGGAAGGCCTTAAGCTTTGCGCTCAGACCTTTACCAAAGATGTGAAACAGTTGTCCTGCTGTGCGGGATGAACGATATTGTTGGGCTGAGCTTGTGTATCACTTACTTGTTTACTGAAGTATCTGTTACCTAGCAATGGATTTACTGGGCAAGATGTCAACCAGTTAATCCGTTGAGGGTTGGGCTTGCCGCCCCCCTTCAATCTCGCATACCAACCAGATAATCCGGATACCCAGAAAATAAATAGGTTAATTGAAACTCAGTTAACCACTTGGTTTAATTTGTCAGCCCACTTTGGACTCGAACCTAAGTATTTAGTGTTTAGTAAACAAAATACATACATTTCTCCATATTACTCAGTTGACGTTTATATGTTTTCATCATGATTTATAAACATAACGATAATGTTACATTTGAAAAAGATCACATTATCTTCTCCACACTTAACGGATAATTGCAGTTACTAATAATATTTTGGGTAGGCGAATAAAAGGTTGATTCTTTGTTTAAGAGAGAGCCAAACAGACATCCCATCCAATTATTGGGTTGCTGCTCCGACTCGTTACTGATGTATGCTTCTTTCATTGATCCCAGCAAGCACCCCACAAGCCCTCACTTCCCGGTCATCGTTGCAACTTGCTCTCAGCGAAACGAGCTGTTTCTCAAGCGCCTCTAGAGCGGTTATCTGCGAGCGCACATGAGAGATGTGCTCATCAAGCAGAGCGTTGATGGCAGCACAAGGCTGTTGAGGCTCGTCCTGATAACTGTGTAGCTCGTGAATCTCAGCCAGTGATAGGTCGAGTGCTCTGCAGCGACGGATGAAGGCCAGCCGCTCAACATGTTTCTCGGTATAGACACGGTAACCATTCTTCTGCCGATCAGGCGGTGGTAACAGACCCTGATGTTCATAAAAGCGGATCGTTTGAGTTTCGACCCCCACAACCTTTGCTAAATGACCAATACGCATTACCCCCCTCCAACAGATCTCTTAATCTATTGACCTTATAGTAGCTTTATAGTTTTAAATGGTACTGGAACATAATTCAAGTGGAGTCGAGTCATGAGTAAATCCTTTGACGGTGATGCAATGTCCTCGGGGGATAACGAGGTAGAGGCCTTTTCCGATGCATCGGGAAAATGGGTTAGCGTTTATGTCGTGCCGAAGATGGACTGTCCATCAGAAGAACAAATGATTCGCCTGGCCCTGAACGGTTTTGAGGAGATTCGATCGCTGTCGTTCGACTTGTCGAACCGCCGGTTGGAGATCGTGCACGATGGCGAGGTTACACCTATCACTGCGAAGCTGGAGACTCTAGAGCTAGGCGCCTCGCTTCAGGGAACCGTTGCTGCAAACCCGGAGACCCTCAAGGCCACCGAGTCCTCGGCAGCGTCTGCTAAACAAGAATCCGGCACCTTGCGCTGGTTGCTCGGCATCAATGCACTTCTGTTTGTGGTGGAAATGATTGCTGGTTTCATCGCCCAGTCCACCGGCCTGATTGGTGAGTCACTGGACAATTTTGCCGATGCGGCCGTTTACGGGCTCGCCCTTTATGCGGTTGGCCATAGCGTGAAAATGCAGGTACGTGCCGCGCGTCTTGCTGGTGTACTCCAACTGATTTTGGCTGTTGGCGTACTCACAGAAGTGATGAGACGCTTTGTATTCGGTAGTGAGCCTGAATCGCTGGTGATGATAGCCATCGCATTCGTCGCATTGATTGCCAATACCAGTTG